>Ga0222712_10002941_pt1 | contig 19036 bp, 11 predicted proteins | sample C33_657DmetaG_FD_165043 | JGI IMG/M metagenome (GOLD analysis project Ga0222712, IMG submission 165043) | Estuarine water microbial communities from San Francisco Bay, California, United States - C33_657D | ecosystem: Environmental > Aquatic > Marine > Unclassified | place: USA: California... | reverse complement strand
GGAAGGCTGGCCGCACAGGACAACAATGCCTTGAATCCAATATCGGATTCGACTTTTCCGAAACCTACTTTGAACGTCTATCCCGACTATGGCTGGTTGCGCGGGTTGGGCATGGTGCCTTCATGGTCAGCCCGCATCGAGGATGCGTGGTGGTTTTATGACGGCGCAAAGATGCGTAAAGAAGTAGCCCTTGCGCGGCAGATTAATGTTAACTGCATCCGCCTATGGATCGAGTTCAGTGCGTGGCAGCGAGATCCGGCGAAAGCCACCGCAAACTTCATGGACGCTGTTTCCGCGATCGCCGAGCATGGCATGAAAGTCATGCCATGCCTCTTTAATCGCTGGCATGATGGGCAGTTCGACTATGGCGGCACCTATAACGAGAACCTCCGCAAAGGTTGGCGTCAGCAGCTGGACTATGTAAAGGCCCTCGTCACCCCCCTTGCCGCTGACGACCGCATCCTCGTCTGGGACCTCTGCAATGAACCTCAGGCCTCAAATCTGGACAGCGAGGAAAACAAACGGGAGTTCCAGTGGCTATCTGAGGTTGCAGCCACGGTCCGCGGCTGTGGAGCACGCCAGCCGATCCTCGTAGGTACGATGCAAAGCGAGGGTCACGTTCGGACCTATGCCCCCTTGTCCGATGTACTTTGTGCCCATCCTTACACACATACAGCGGAGGAGCTCGCTAAGCAAATCGAAAATTACAAGCAAATAAGCCGTGAACTAGGCAAACCGCTGCTCGTCAACGAAACCATTCCCGGCTGTCTGGACGATGCCAAACGGGCGAGGGTCGTGAAGTTCTACCACGAGCAGCTCTCCACCGCAGGCTTCGGTTGGATGGGTTGGGTTGTGCGCGAAGGGCTAGCCATCTCTACCCGCCGTGACCGCTACGACGGTAACGGCATCGATGGCCAGGGCTTCCACCCTTTCTTTACTAAGGAAGGCTATTTGCGCAATGGCTTGGAGTTTCTCAAGGAGAAACCGAAACTACGCGCGCCATGGGAAAAAAAATAAGAGCCCGAACCGCTCAATATACTTTTTGCTACCATTGAAGTCAAAAAAAGCATGAATACCAAAAAAAATAAATGAAAAATAATAAATTAAACCGTCGGGATTTTATTCAAAAATCAGTCTTAGCAAGTGCTGTTACTGGGGTTGGGTCCAAGTCATTATTTTTTCATGATAATGCTGTGCCTATTGAGGGGAAATATATAAATCCATTACGAGGGGAATACCCAAGTCTGACCGCGCTGCATTTAAAATCTGACAGCCCAGCCCTGACCTTTGGTGTGGATGAACTCAATGCCATTCGCTGGGGCGCGGACGACTCATCGAAATGGAAGCCATATACGGCAGACCTTGCCCCGGCGAAATGGATCTGGCTCCCGGTGGAGCGGACGCTGCCGAACACGTTCGCGTTGTTCCGCAAGATGATCACCCTTGATGCCTTGCCAAAGTCGGCGCACGGCTGGATCACGGCGGACAGCCGTTACCGGCTGACGGTGAATGGCAGGCATGTGCAGTGGGGTATCGCGCCGAGCGATCCGCGCACGCCGGACGTCGATCCCGTCGATCTCGCACCGTATTTACAGAAAGGGCAGAACGTCATCGGCATCGAGGTGCTCCATTTCGGCCACGGCGACGGAACATGGGCGGATGGACGACCGGGCTTGCTTGCGCATTTTGTCCTGGAGGATTCGACCGGTAACAAAACCCGGATCGTGACGGACAACTCCTGGCAGGCGCTGCTGGATCGCGCGCACCCGCCGGGTCATTACAAGCGGTGGTTCTTACGCGCCCTGCAGGAGGAGTTTGATTCGAGGCTTCGGCCCGATGGCTGGGATGCGCCGGGCTTCAAGCCGGATGCGCTGTGGACGTCGGCAGATGAACTAGCCGCCAGAGCAGATAAGCCTGTCGTGACGGGCAAGCCGGTAGGTCTTGAGGGGGACAAACTACAAGTCCCTTCGTCGCTTGCGGCACTACATACGCGACAGATTCCACTAACCAAAGAAGTCTGGCAGCCAGCTGCTGAGATGACCGAACAGGGTCGCGTTCGCTGGAAACGCCCGGTGGATGACTGGTTCGACGTGCGCATGGCTGATTCGTTCAGTATCGAGCGCGAACCGGTGGCCCAACAGACGGGGGCAGGCGTGTGGACCCTGCCTGCGAATGCGAAGGGCGAGGGCTGGTTTCTCACCTTCAGCCTGCCGATGCTGATGGTGGGCTGGCCCGCATTTGAGATCGAGGCTCCGGCGGGAACCGTCATAGAGTTGATGGTGCAGGAAGGCCACGATCCGAAGGGACCGCAGCCTTGGCTGGAAACCTTTTTCCACAGTTGGACGCGGTTCATCAGCAAGGGCGGAAAGCAGCGGTTTCAGACCTTCGATTACGAGTCTGCCTGCTGGGTGCAGTTGCACATTCACGAGGCCACCGGTCCCGTGAAAATCAGCGGCGTTGGCATGACCCGCCGGCTCTTCGACTGGCCACGCGAGCCGGTGATGAAGTTTGCAGAACCGGCCCTCGACCGTTTGTTCGCTGCTGCGATTAACCGCACGAAGAACAACCAGATCGAAACGGTGGTGGACTGCGTGGGGCGCGAGCGGCAGCAGTATTCGGGAGACCAGGATTTTCAACACCTGACCACGCTTTATGCATTTGGTGAGACGCGGTTGCTAGATCGTTTCCTGCGCACCTGGACGCAGGGACAGATGAAGTCGGGTTGTTTCTTCGACGCCTGGCCAGCCTATGACCGGCTCTTGCGGATAGCGCAGCGGGAACTGAATGGCACGCTGTATGGGCCGCTGGCCGAATACGGGCTGCATTGCTTCGTCAGTGCACGCGAGTTTCAGCGCTATACCGGCAGCCTGGACAACGCACGGGATATCTATCCCCGTTTCCAACGCTACGTGGAGTTCCTGCGCACGCTGCGCGGATCTGACGGTCTGCTGTTCTCTGGCGAGGAACGGGTGGAGCACTTCTACAGCTCCCAAGCCGCTCATAGGGAACTAATAGACCACAAGTGCGCGTTCACCATCCGGGCGATTTGGGGATTGAAGGAGGGCCTCATACCCTTGGCCGAAGCGCTGGGCAAAACAGAGGATGCCCTGGCCTATCGTCAATTGGCAAACGAACTGCTCGCGAGCGCGAAAGCGCATTTCTGGAGCGCGGAAGTCGGGGCATTCGTGAACAATCTTCCACGGCTCAAGGAGGAGAAAACACCCGTGATGGATGAACTCACGCTCACCTTCAGTGTGTGGGCAGGACTCTGTCCGGAAGGCCGGATCGACGCCACGCTGGACCTCTTGGAGCGGATGCCGAAAACCGTGAAATCTGCGGTCCCCTGGTATCTCACCCCACGCATGACTTTGCTCGCCCGGCATGGGCGGAGTGGGGTGGTGCTGAAGGAACTCCGCGAGGTCTGGGCGCAAATACCGCCCGTCACAGGTCCGACGCTTACGGTTTCGGAGGCCGTCATGCCCAAGGGCGACGCGCCCTACATATTCAGTCACTCGGGCACCGTCCTCTACGATGTGTTGCTTTTCGGCCTGCTCGGCTTCGAGCCTGCGGAAGAACCCGGCGGTCTGTTTAGACTGCAGCCGCAACTTGGCGACTTTCAAGGCCTTGAGACCGATATCCACACCGCCCGCGGCCCGATCCATTTCAAATCTTATTTCAAAGACGGTGTGCAGCACATCACAATTTTTCCTCCGGCAGGCCTCAAGTTGAATGTAAATATTCCCACCAACGCCACGAGCGAATCCGGACCCTTAGGGGCCGGAACCGTGAAGGGTGGCTGGCGTGAAATTCCAATCACTGCAGGTAAGGAGACGCGCTTCCGCCTAAGCTCAAAGTAAAATTTATATAACATGAAGCATATGATTTTTTCTTTATCTCCGCCCTAATAAATACGTAAAAGGCCATAAATAGGCGGGTAAGAAACAATGAAAGAAATAAACGTAAAATGAAAACGGATAGAAAATTTTAAATTAATACATAGGTGAAATGAAAAAGGCGAAATCTTTATTTACTGCAGTACCATTTATTGATAATGGATCTGTCGAGCGAGAATACTCCTCGCGGCGCGAGTTCTTTAAAATATCAGCAGCGGCGCTGGGGGCGACGGTATTTAGCCATCCGCTAATCTTATCGGCCGCTGAGGAAACCCAAATTGGATACCTTCGAGCATCAACTGATTGGATGGCGGATTCAAAGTTCGGAATTAGCACGCATTGGACTACACAGAGTATGCCGATGAAAGGCGAGTCGGGTTCGTTCAAAGAGGCAGTTGAACAGTTCGATGTGGCAAGGTTCATTGCCCAGATCGACGAAATGGGTGCCGATTACCTGATTTTCACCCCTAACCATGCAGAGTTTTTCTTTCCTGGCCCTGTCCCTGAGGTCGAAGCCATCCTTCCGGGTCGCGCTATGGCGCGGGACCTTATTCGCGAGATCGGTGAAGCACTGAAAAAGCGCGGAAAACATTTCATTTTGTACTACAACCTCGGCTACGATAAGGAATGGCAGACCGCAATGCAATACTACCATCCAAGCGACTTCGAACCGTACATTGCCAACCTCTGCCGAGTGGTCGGGGCGATCTCTTCTCGATATGCTGGTATCCTAGATGGCTGGTGGTTCGACTGTGGTTATTGCCTGGAATCCACAAGAAAGGATACGCGTCTGACAGCGCCAAGTGTCAAGGAGAAGAAGTATCGGTTCCCTTGGGAGCGATTGACCGCCGCCGCCAAGAAAGGAAGCGACGCGATGCTCGTATCAATTTCCCCGGGGGCAAACATCGAAGACTTTTTCATATACACGGACCATCAGGACTATTGGCACGGTGAGCGTGGCTACTTTCCGGCTGACCGCAATATGCAGGCCCGGGTTCCTCTATCCAAGGTATGCCCCTTACCCGCGTCGCGGTACTGCCCGAACGGTCTCCAGTGGCATACCTGGACCTGTCTCGATAATCGCAGTTGGGTACATTTGAATAAGGATACACCTGCCGCGGATCCGATCTACACGAAACAGGAGGTGCAGGACTTCGTAGACATTTGCAGGGAGAAGAAGGCGGCTGTGACCTTTAATGTAGAAATATTCAGGGAAGGGATTATCTCGGAAAAGGCGGTGAAATTTCTCGCGGGGATCAAATGATAGAACTACCCTAATTATGATTTGGCCTAGACCCGCATCCCTTTATATGAACGTTTAATTTACAATTTTCTATTTCAATAAATTCACAATGAGATTACCAAAAATATATTTACTAATCGCCACAGTTTTAATATCCGGCTCGACCTGCGGCCAGGAAAACAAAGGTGGCAATTTTGTCAAAAAAGGGACGATCAACGAAAATATTGAATGGACCAATACCTGGGTGGTGGGGAATAATAAACATGATCTTCCTAAAGTTTTGGTCATTGGCGACTCGCATGTAAACGCCTATTATCCGGTTTTGTCTGACCTGTTGAAGGACAAAACCTACCTAAGTAAATACACGACATCCAAATGCATGGGGGATCCGGTTTTTATTGAACAGCTTACATGGTTTTTGAAGTCGAATAAATTCGATGTCATTTCGATTAACAATGGCTTGCATGGAATCGCTTTTACGTTAGAGCAATATGCCGGCGACCTTCGCGTCGTTTATCGGCTTTTCAAAAAGTATCAACCGAAAGCAAAATTAATCTGGGTCTATACCACGGCACGCAGAAAACCCCAACGAATCTTGGAACTCGATTCCCTCAACCAGCAAGTCCTTGAAAGAAATAAAGTCATTTCAACATTTGCTGCTGAAAAGCGAATACCTCTTGCTGATTTATATTTTATCTCATCTGAGCATCCAGAATATTATCATCATGATGGGATTCATTTCAAACCGGAAGGGATAAGCGAGGAAGCCAAAAAACTGAAAGATCTTATTTTAAAGGCTCTTGAACCACCAGGCGCATCTATTCAAAATGAAAGCGCTGCTATTCGTCGGACCACCGATCGTTCCATAGGTCATAAAGATGTTGTGAACAAACCATGAAAAAAGCTAATTCAATTAAAGCAATGAAAACAATAGAAATAAATATGAAATCCAACCTTATACTTCTCGCCGCCCTGCTACTCGCTCCGCTGGCCGTGTTTCCGGAAGTTGGAATTGAATGTCCCGCACCTTCGGAGAAGTCAATTGACATTCGTTCTTATGGGGCTTTAGGCGATGGAATTTCGGTCAATACCTCGGCGATTCAGAAAGCAATCGACGCCTGCCATGCGGCCGGTGGAGGGAAGGTTATGGTGCCGAAGGGAGTCTTCTTGACGGGTTCTCTGCTCCTGAAGAGCGGCGTGACCTTGCGCGTCGAGAAGGACGCCATTCTGCGCGGCAGCGCGAGGATTGCCGACTACGCGGTCGAGACAGCGGAGTTGAATTGGTTCGATGCCCAAGATCGCTTGAATATGTTCAAGGACTTCAATACGCAGTTCCGCCCGGCGCTGATTTATGCTGAAGATGCTGAAAAGGTCGGACTGGAAGGTTCGGGTGTCATCGACGGCCAAGGCGGAATGGATAGCAAGATTTTCCCCAATAAAGACGATCCCCAGCGCCGCATCCCGATATTGATCCGCTTAGAGCGCTGCCGTAACGTGAGGCTCACCGGACTCACGCTCATTGACCCCGCGATGTTGACAACGTTCTTCGTGCGCAGCACGAATATCCAGATTGAGCAAGTCACGGTGCGCAGCCGGAATTCCGCCGCCTACGGCAATGCATTTGTCTTCGCCGGCTCGCGCCGAGTCTCCATCAAGGACTGTGACGCCGACTGCAAGGACGACTGCATCACGTTTATGAACTTCCACCCCGACTGGCCCAACGAGGACATTGATATCAGCGGCTGCCGATTGACCACCAATTGGTGCGGCATCCGTATCGGATGCGAGTCCTTCGGGGCGACGAGGCGCCTGAGTATGAGAGACTGCAAGTTCACGGACTGCCAGGGTGGCATCAAGATAGAGTCTGCAGGTGGTCAGACACACGAAGATCTTTCGTTCTCGAACATCGAGATGACGAAGGTCTGCCAGCCCATCATGGTGCTGGCCTCGCGTTTCGCCTTCAGCAAGCACCACCAGACGCGACGCCCCCCGATCGGGCACATACGGAACGTCCGCTTCGAGCACATTAAAGCGGTCGCGGGTGATGGCGGGATCCGGCGGAGCAAGAGCGGATGGGAAGCCCCTTGGAAACGGCCCTGTACGGCCGTGGTTTCGGGACCAGACGGTCGCATCGAGAACATCTCGTTTTCCGACATCGACATCACCTTTCCCGGCGGTGGCACCGCCGAGCAAGCGGCACGTCTCGATGTGGGCGAGCTGCTCGAAGCCTTTGAATATCTAAAATGGGCGGTTCCATTCGACGGCGAACTACCCGCCTCCGCGCTTTATCTACGCCACGTCAAAGGCATACATCTGGAGAACGTGCGATTCGCCATGGAGAAGCCCGATGCCCGCGCCTTCATCGCTGGGGATGATATTGAGGGACTCACGCTGCATGGCGTAGTGGGCCGCTCACCCGCATCAGCGCCAGGGCTGGCAAAACTCGCTGATGCTAGGTCTGTGACCGATAAAGATTGCCGGGTGGACTGCGGTGGTACAGTGCTGCCGGTAATGGTTAAACCAACCGAAATAGAATTGAACCGCCTGGAAGTGCTCCGAAAAAACTCGGTCGTACTCGACCGTGAAATCCAACAGAAGGTCGATCAGGCCGATATTAATGAGAAAAAAGCAAGGAAATCAAAATAAAAACGGAAAAAATTATGAACAAATCAATCAACCTTATCACCCGACGTAATGCGCTGCTTAACATCGCTGCTGTCATTCCAAGTGTGGCAATGAGTAATTCTGTCTTTGGGCAAAACGGCAAGCCGGTTCCGCTTAAAAAATCACCTATCACCAACAACTGGGGCCTCGTGAAACTGGTAAAGATTCCCGTTGAGCACTTCGCTGTTTTCCGAGGACGCGAGGGCGAGGGATATTCGCATGTGCCACAGCTTAATTCACATGAAGGGAAACTGTTTGCCACTTGGGCTTTAGGTCTACGTGACGAGGAGGCTCCTGGCCAGCGGATGGTCATGGCTGTTTCTGAGGACCATGGGCGGACCTGGTCGGCTGCGTCTACCATTGCGCCATCCCGTCATGGCAAGACCTTTCAGTCGAATGTCTCATCCTGCGGCCTACGCATCCTATCGGACGGACGCTTTGTTGCCTATTCCGCAGAATGGGAGTGGGAGGCCGGGACCTACAATGTTGATGGTTCCCGCAAGCCATTTCCTTTTAGCGATCCTAAATTTAAAAGTAAAAACCGGCAAATGTGGGAAGTGCTGGAGTCTCGCACAGAGGCACGCGTCTCGAATGACGGAGGGCGCAGCTGGGGTGAGCCGGTCGTCGTGGCTCCAAACCAAGCAGGCTACCATGATCCCTTTAAGACTCGCAGCGGGCGGCTAATCCTGGCAGGCAATTACGGAGTCTGCCATTATACGGATGATCCCGCTGGGCTTACCGGCTGGAAACGCGCCTCGATTCCCGGCCTCCCAAGCAACCATTCGGACTCTTATTTCCATATGAATCAAGCACGCGAGTTTGTCGGCATCGAGGAGTTATTTAGTGAAGCTTGTGTTTATCAGACAGATGACGGCGTTCTCCATATGACGATGCGCCATGAAAACGGTGGCACGCTGGGTGTCACGGAAAGTAAGGATGATGGTCTAACTTGGTCGAATCCGATGCTCACTTCGTTCACAGACAACGTTTGCCGCTCCCATTTCGGCCGCTTGCCAGACGGGCGCTTCTTTGCCTTGAGCTGTCCCTCACCTAAAGGAAGCCGCACACCGCTGGTGCTCTCGCTCAGCCGTGATGGTATCACCTTCGACCGCCAATTCATTATCGGCGACGAACCGGCCGAGTCCACGCGTATCCCTGGTTATGCCAAAGGCGGCCGTTATGGCTATCCCTACCTGCATGTCATGGGTGACGAGGTCTTCGCTATTTACTCTAGAAACAAGGACGACATTTTTGTGGGTCGCTTTAAACTCGCCGATATTACCTAACGACAAACAAATAATAAAAGCAAGTAGATCAAAATAAAAACGGAAAAAATTATGAACAAAGCAATCAACCTTATCACCCGACGTAACGCGCTGCTTAACCTCGCTGCTGTCACACCGTTTGTTGCTTCGCAAACCGCCACTCCAGTCAAACCCAAGATGCAGGATAAAAACACATCGATAACCACTCTGACCGCACCTGCACCCAATGGCTTAACCACGCTCTTGTTTTTTGACGATGAACCATTGTTCATTCGAAATAATATCACCCGCCGCCTGGGAACAACTAAAAGGCTTTCGGCTTATCATGAAGAGCTAGGCAATTGCACATGGGGTTATCCAGGCGTTTTCATTTGTGACGATGGTAAGTGGCGGATGGTTTACCAAGCAGGCGTAAACCATCCGGGCGTAAAGAAAAAAGGAGGAGGAGGCATATTTCTGCTAGCGGAAAGCCCAGACGGACAGAATTGGAAACCGCAAGTGACAGAAAACGAGATCGATATCCCCTCTCGCGTTGCCCCGCACCAAATCTTGCCAGATGATGGCAGCCTTTTTAGCGGAGTATTCGAAGATCCTTGGCCTGCCACCCCCAAGGAGAGGTACAAATTATTGTCATCTAACGAACCTAAAGGTGAAACGAAACTGTGGACTTCGGCGGATCTTGTGCATTGGGTACGCGCCGAAGCAAAAGGCTGGCAGAAAGAAGCGCCGGATCCACCCTCCTTTCCCTTTTGGAACGCAGTGCGCAGCTGCTACTTGATCGCTACGCGACCCGGACCTACCGATCGTAGGATTTGCTTTACTGAGACGAGAGATTGGAAAAGCTTCACTCCCCGACAATTGGTTCTTCAGGCGGACGCCGAAGATCAACCCTTGGCTCAACTCTATGGAATGTATGTCCTGCCATATGATGGCTATTACATAGGGGCGCTATGGTTATATTATGCGGGGAATGCTACACCATCACCGTCTGTTCCTTCGTACTTATATTACGGCGGGAAACAAGAGACCTACTTAAGCTATAGCATCAATGGAGATCATTGGCAGCGATGCATGCATGAACCGCTGTTTCGCAATGGGCAACCAGGCGAACCAGATGCGGGATGCCTTCAGGTTTCCAACATAACCAGAGCAAAAGACGGATCACTTCGTTGCTATGCATCGTGCAGTAGTTTGGAACACGGTAACGTTCCGGAATCAGACGGGTATATCGTAACTTATGAGTTGAGAAAGGATGGCTTCGTATGCCTTGAGGCAGGTCCAACTGTCGGACGAATAAGCACCCGCGCGCTGTATTGGGAGGGTGGTGAAGCGGAGTTGAACTTAGATGCGAAAGGCGGACTCGCGCGAGTTCGAGTCGTCAAAGCAAACGGCGAAGAACTTCCAGGGTTTGGATTTGGAGACTGCATACCGCTTTCGGACGCTGATAGCATCGCTTGGACCCCTCAATGGAAGTCGGGAAATAGCTTGCAGAATCTGGCTGGGACAATGGTACGCATCGAGGTCGAGATGACCAGCGCCCGTATCTACGCCTTGAGAGGCAACTTCATCCTTTCACGTTGGCACGAGGTCCGGACGCTAAAGGAAACAAACACACCCCCAAGCAAAAAAATGGGGCTATGATTATCGCGAGTGTAACCCCGGAATCGGAAAAGGGCGGCATCAAAAGTGTTGCACCCACAAGACAAACAACACCATGCAGTATCCCAACGTGCGCTACATCGGTTCCGATGTGTCCGAACTGTCAATGATCCGTGTCGTCGAAGCAAGCCGCTGGCGCGGTCCAGTTGGCATCATCCATGAACGCCCCACCCTGGACGCCGCCGAGGGGATCAAGAGCAACTTGCAGGGTCTCGAATGGGTAATAAAGGAATTGCATAAGCCTGGCTCAGGCGGGCAAAAGCCCCAGGAGCCCGAGCTGAATCCTAAGTGAGTCAGCAACTAGAAAAAAGAACTCATATTGAAATTTTGAAAAAATAAATTAATCTTAATCTTATGAAACGTAACATTTTAGTAATCATTTTTTTGGCAGCTTTCACCCATTTATTTGGTCAGGGAACAGATTATATCATTTTTAAAAAGGGGAATTCCTTTATTGCCAAGAATCGAATTAGTGGTAATGAGGAGTTAAAACACAAAGATGCAAGTGTACTCATACAAAAAGTGCTGAATAATTTCCAGGGCATAGGTGGAAAGATCGAGCTATTGAGTGGTAAATATCCAATCACGAACCAACTCAATATTCCTAACCATGTAACGATCAGTGGTAGTGGAGCCAGTACGGTGCTTGAAATAGACAAAACAGCTGAGATAGAATCTGCCTTCTATTCAGATTCTACCAGTAAAGTCACCATTCAAGACTTGACTATTACCTCTGAAGACACTAAAAATAGTCACTCCGGAATAATCTTTACCAATGTAGGTGATTGTTTGATTAAAGATGTATTTATAACCGAAATGGGGGCATATGGCATTTGGTTCCGGGGCTATTGTTTCTTGTCTGAAATCAGGGGATGCAAAATATCTGATTCAGGGAAGAGTGGTATTTTATTGCAAGCGACAACTAAAAACTTAAAAAGCAGAGCAGGCGATTATCTTTTTAATCTAATTACTAATTGCATCATTTATGGAGGAAATTATGGAATTGAGCTTCAGAAAACGATTTGTACCAATATCGTGGCATGTCAGGTGTTCATGACAAAATCTGCTGGTTTTTATTTAAACGGTGCCAATAGCACTTTAATAAGCGGATGTCGTACCTACCAAATACAGGACGATGCAATAAGAGCTGTAAAATCACATGAACTTAATGTAAGTAGCAATATATTTTGCTGGCATGAGGGTCATGGAATTTCACTGGATAATGTTGTTTGGGGAACGATCACTGGGAATAATTTTATCGACAACGGGCATATAAATATTGTGCCTGAAAATGTCAATACCGCTCATTACGTGATGGAGATCCCTGATGGCATAAGTTTGCTTGATTCATTAAAGTGCGGAATATTTGCAAGCAATCAAACTAAGGGAGTAACTTTTTCCGGGAATGCTATTTTTAACTGGGGGTCAAATCTCCCTTTAAAATATGGAATTCATGAGGATTCTTCGTGCTCTGATAATATAATTACAGGCAATAATATTGATTTTTTTCATAATCAGGGAATTCTTTCCGAAGGGACAAATACCAAGGAAAGTAATAATTTAAGTACCAAGGAAACATTTATTGGAAAAGAAAACGAAAACAAAAAATTCCATTGGTATGCTCCACAAAGACTTCAAAAATTCATAGAAGAAACCAGAAAACCTTTTGATACAAAATGAATTAGTGGATATCAGATAAATAGGAATTAAATAAATTAAGATGAAAATATTCATTTGCTTCCTGATTGGATTTATGATGCAATTATCAGGTTTATATGGGCAATCAAAAAAACTGTTGGAAGGATGGAAATATCACTGCATTGATAGTACCAGAACACCGTTGTTACCGGAAAGAAATTCTGGAGCTTGGTGTTTTGGAATAGATTCAGGAGATATTAATGGTGATGGGTATACCGATATTGCAAGCGGTAAATGGGCATATATCAACCCTGGGAAGGAAACAGAAAGTGTATGGCAACGGATTGTTTTCCCCATCATTGCCGACGCGCTGTTTGTATATGATTTCGACCGCGATGGAAAGGCTGAAATATATGCCTTTAACTGTAATCATCAATATCAACTTAAACTTAACGCTTCATTAAACACTTTCGATACCCTTTTGGTGGCTGCTTTACCTATTTGCAATCACGGGATAAGTACTCAAGGATATTCTAAGAGCGATATTACCGGTGATGGAGTGCCCGAACTTCTTATTAATAATCAGGATAATGACTTGTATGCGATGCAATTCAATAAGGCCGCTAATAAATTTATTACCTATTGTATTGCCAAAGGTCAAACTACGGATAAGGGACTTGCCATAGGTGATTTAGATGGAGACGGGGATAACGATATAGTAACGGCTTATAAACCTGATAATAGTAGCGAATTTAATGGGGTATGCTGGTTCGAAAATCCCGGCAGAATAACCGGAAAATGGATTAAACATGCGGTTACTCAGGTAAAATGGAAAGTTGACCGTGTGGCCATCGCTCATATTGACCCCGACCGGCAACCCGAAATAATCATTACGGAAGGGCGTAAACCACCAGGCAAGGACAATGATGCGTCTGTGTATATTCTAAAATCACCTGGAAATCCTAAGGATAGTGCGTGGGTACAAAAAGTATTAGTAAATCAGTATTCAACCAATAGTTTAACGGCAATTGATTTTGATCAAGATGGTGATATGGATTTGATAACCGCTGAACACAAAGGTATATCACCCAAGCTACAAGTTTGGCTTAATGATAGCTTTGGTAATTTCACTTTGCATATCATCGATGAGGGAAAAGAAAACCACATTGGTGCATTTCCCGTTGATATTGACAATGATGGTGATTACGATATAGTAGGTTGGGGTTGGTATAACTGGAAGGATATGCATTTATGGGAAAACCAAATAATTAAAGACAAATAAGGTTGAAGTATTGCGGTTCTATTTACCTATTTTCTGGTGGTAAATCAGGAAGCGATTATCCAAACGTTCCCACGTAAAGTGAATTAAGAAAAAGATATCAAATAGCTATATATGAGAAAATTAACAGTTATTCTAGGGGTCATATCTGGTTTGGCTCAGAGCACAAAAAATCTTCAATACAGACCTAACGGGAAGATGAAACTAAATTCAGAAAAGGTAAGATAGTACTAAAATGAGGTAATGAGCCAGATTGCTGATTTAGCGCTAATACAACCTGAAAATAATACGTCACCTTTTCCTGAGTACGACTCTCAGACTTAAGTTATTGTCCTTAAAATATATAGGTCTATTGTTTATAAAAGTAATGGATTAGCACAGTCTCAAAAGGCAATATTCAGACAATAATTCACATTTTTATAACTATTTCGCCAAATATTGATAATATTTCATTAGAACTTGATAATAATTTGTAAAAACGAAAATTCAAATAACCATATTTTTGTAAGGTAAAGTTCAATTAATTGTCAAAGTACCGTTAAGATTAAAATTTATTATGCCATTGTTGGTAGCCATTTTTTGGTAAGCAACAAACGTTTTAGGAATTAAAAATAAGTCATTTGTAAAAATTTAAATATGTTATCATTAATCAAAAGATTGCCTATGATAAAAGCAAAGACCAAAAAAAGCGTCGAAATGCTGGAACATTTCAGACGCTCTTATGATTTCTCAAAAACTTCTCAAAAAGAAATGATTGGAAATCACAGCTAACACCAGTCAAATAGTATTAACAATCAAACCTCAAAATTATGAAATTAAAAGTTATTAATGAACGGTTACTTCGTAAGATCGTGAAAGTTTCCTTGGCTCAAATAGCCATGTTTCTCATTTTCACGAATGTAACCATGGCCAAGTCAGAAAAAGAAGATAAAACAGTTTTATCTAAAGTAGAATCATCTGCTAATGTTCTAAAGAAAACATTTTTAGCCGCTGATATTAAAGGTACAGTATCAGATGATAAAGGGGAGAAACTCCCTGGCGTTAACGTCATTATAAAAGGTACTTCACGAGGCACATCAACCAATGCCAATGGTGAATTTTCATTGAGCAATGTGAATAACAATGATGTTTTAGTTCTTACCTATGTCGGGTATGAATCTCAAGAAATTCAGATAAATAATAAGACAGACTTTTCCATCGTATTAAAAACGGATGCAAAGGCGCTTGATGAAGTTGTCGTTGTTGGTTATGGAACTCAAAAAAGAAGTAATATTACGGGTTCTATTTCCACAATCAAAGCCGCTGATTTATCTAAGGTACAATCGCCGAGTTTTGACAATGCATTACAAGGAAAAAGCCCTGGTGTGTATGTTTCAACAAATGGTGGTCAGCCAGGTGGAGGTATTTCTGTGCGTATTCGAGGCGTGGGAGCAATTAATAACTCAAACCCGCTTTATATCATTGATGGTATACAAAGAGACCCAGGAAATAATGAAAATGCAAATCCATTAGCTAGTATAAATTCGAATGATATTGAAAGCATAGACGTGTTGAAAGATGCGGCTTCAACGGCTATTTATGGTGCTAGAGCTGCTAATGGTGTTGTACTTATTACGACTAAAAGAGGTAGTTCTGGAAAAGCACAAGTCAATTACTCTACCTATGTAGGTTTTCAGAATCCTACAAGCGCGTTACCAAAACCGCTGAATGCAACGCAATTCGCCGAAAATATGAATGCAGCTTTTAAAGCAGCAAATCAAGTAGCTCCTTTCGCTGACCCACAATCTTTAGGAGCTGGAACAGATTGGATGGATGCAGGAATTAGACAAGGTTTCATGACTGACCATCAGCTATCTATATCGGGTGGTTCAGCTAAAAATAAATATTATATATCAGCCAATTATTTCAAAAATGATGGTATGATGCTCTCAACATATTTTGAGCGTATGTCGATCCGTGTTAATACTGACAATCAAATAACAGATAAAATAAAGGTGGGGAATAGCTTAATGCTTTCTCGTGTAAGCGCAAGAAATAATGGAACAGGAAATAGGGTTTTTATTCATGGTGCTTTTACAGGTTTGTATCAAGCATTGCCTACGATACCTGTTTATAATTCAGATGGAACCTTTGGTGGTCCAACCGATATTCGATTAGAAAGACAAGGTAATGTTATAGCAGGGGCTCTTCGCCCAAAAGTGGTGCCTGAATCTTATGATATCATTGGTAATGTTTATGTCGAATATCAACCCATTAAGAATTTGACGCTGAAAACAAGTCTTTCCTCAAATTTTGGCTTTAGCGCAGATAATCGTTTTGACCCAAGTTGGTCATACGGATTACTTAACTCGGCAGGCTTGTCTAATATTTCTGTCAGTAATTCACTTTCTCGTCAATGGATTTTGGAAAATACCTTGGTATATACGAAGAGTTTTGGCAAGCATAATATTAATGCATTAGCTGGTACAACTGCCTTAGACCTTAGTTTTAGGTCAAATAACCAATCGGGTACCTATGATACGGATGCTTTTACTGAAATAGCCAGTGGTAGTATGAAGTCAATTTCCACAAATACAAACTCGTCACAGGAATCATTGGCGTCTGTTTTCGGCCGCTTTGGTTACGATTATGACAATAAATACTTGTTGACGTTAAATGTACGCCGCGACGGTTCGTCGAAGTTTGGTCCAAATTATAAATTTGGAGTCTTCCCGTCCGTTTCAGCAGGTTGGCGTATTTCGGAAGAAGCATTTTTCCCAAAATCAAATGTCATTTCTCAACTAAAACTTAGAGGAGGATGGGGACAGGTAGGTTCTGATGCCATCGGTAATTTCAGGTATTTAGCAAGGGTACAATCGGGCTTTAACTATGGTTTTGGTAACCAAACTGGTATCACCTCACTAGGAGCGGCATTGGGCGATTTGGCAAATCCGGATGTTAAATGGGAAACAGTTACCGAGTTCAATGGAGGTTTAGAAGCAAGTTTATTTAACGGTGCTTTGAATTTCTCTGCTGAATATTTCGACCGTACCCGTACAGATATGTTGCTTACACTTGATTTACCAGGGGTTTCTGGTTTGAGAACCATAACGGCTAATACAGGTGAATTTAATAACAAAGGGCTAGAATTTTCCGTAGATTATCGTAAATCAACTGGCGATTTCCAATACAATGTAAATGCCAACTTGACCACCTTTGACAACAAAGTGGTTTCATTAGGTGATAGAGGAGCTATTTTCCCATTTGTTTATTCTGGTTCAGGCGGTTCAACTTTGATTAGAGTTGGTCAACCTCTCGGTGTATTTTTTGGCTTAGTATCTGAAGGGATATTTCAAACAAAAGCTCAAGTAGATGCTGCCAATGCCATTGACGGCAATCCAGCAACTTTCTATCAAGTAGCGGGAACAGCGCCAGGTGATTTTAAATATAAAGATTTGAATGGAGATGGTCGAATCAATGATGCTGATAAAACAATCATTGGTAATCCTACGCCAAAGTTTACATTTGGTTTTGGGGGTAATTTCACCTATAAAAGATTCGATCTAAGCTATCAATTTTTTGGTGTACAAGGTAATGACATATTCAATATAGCACGATCTATATTAGAATCATCAGGTAGGGCATTTAGTAAGTCTTCAACTGTTGTTAATGCTTGGAAAGGTGAAGGCACAAGCAACTCGATACCTCGCCCAATTGTAACAGATCCAAATTCAAATACACGATTAGCGTCACATTACGTAGAGGATGGATCTTTTATAAGGCTTAAAAATATCCAACTTGGCTATACGTTGCCTGTAAAAGCGGTTCAGAATTTACAACTCTATTTGGCAGTTCAAAATGCATTTGTGATCACCAAATTTAAGGGCATTGACCCTGAAGTTGGCCTTGATGATAACAACAGTGCGATAGCAGGTATTTATCAAGATTTATATCCACAGCCACGCACATTAACAGTAGGTCTAAAATGTGCTTTTTAATTAATTATTTCCTAAAATAATATGAATATGAAAAATATTAAATATTTTATTTTTTTAATGGGTATTTTTTCTCTTGCTAGTTGCAACGAAGAGTTTGTAACCAAAGAATTTACCAATGGCATCGTTGAAGATAATTTTTATAAAACTGTCAAAGATGCAGAGCAAGCTTTAACTGGTGTGTATGATCCCATCAGTAGAAAAGGGGTTTATCGAGAATCATTTGTCGTTTTAGGCGAGTGTTCATCGGATAATATTGAAGAGCAAACGGGTGATAATGGTGACTATGGATTTCAATTCAAAGCCGTTAGTGATTATCGTTGGTTGCCGGAGAATATATTTATTTGGTCTCGTTGGTATGATTGTTATGCGGGTATTTTTAGAGCTAATACATACTTACAAAAGGTACCGACAATTGTCATGGATGAAAACTTGAAAAAACAGTATTTAGCCGAAGCAACTTTTTTACGAGCCCTTTATTATTGGAATTTGGTTATTACTTTTGGAGACGTGCCTTTAGTGAATAAAGTTTTGACACAAAGTGAATACCGTAAACTAGCACGTACGCCAATAGCAGATGTTTACAAACAAATAGAAGCGGACCTAAATGCTGCTATACCGAACCTGCCTGTAGCTAATAGTAATCCAGTAGGTCGGGTAACAAAAGGTGCTGCATTAGGTATTTTGGGACGTGTATATTTATACCAAAATAAATGGCAACAAGCTGCCGATGCATCAAAACAAGTTGTTGATTTAGGTAGATACAAATTGGTTCCCGATTTTATTTCCTTGTTCAACGGCAAAAATGAAAATAGTGTAGAATCTTTAATGGAGTTCCAATCGGTGACATTTGCCCCTGCTTATTTTGCAGCAGATAGTAAAAACTCAATAGCTTGTATGTGGAGCCCTGTTATAGGTTGGGCAAACTGGTACACGCCAAGTAAAGAAACGGTCACTATATTTCCAAAGGGTGATCAACGCAGAAAGTCTATTTTAGTGGTTGGCGCAGTACCTGCCGATTCTATTGATGTAGATGGCAAGGGGCCAAAACCCTTCCCAAGTGCACCTATGCGTCCTACACATTTCAACAATGCCAACGTTCGTAAATTTTTACCTGAAGGTAAGGATATGAATAATGCTAATTCTTTTGATGTAAATAATCATATCATTCGATATGCTGAAGTTTTACTCAATCAAGCTGAAGCGTTAAATGAAGTAGGTAAAGGTTCTGAAGCCCTGGTTCCGCTTAATCAAGTTAGAGAAAGAGCGAAAATGCCGGCTATAACGGAAACTAATCAAACAGCATTGCGGACAATTATTCGTCAAGAAAGACGCTTAGAGCTTATGTTTGAGGGACATCGTTTCTTTGACCTGGCTCGTTGGGGAATTGCGGAAACCGTATTGAAATCAAAAGGTTTTGT
>Ga0222712_10002939_pt1 | contig 19042 bp, 13 predicted proteins | sample C33_657DmetaG_FD_165043 | JGI IMG/M metagenome (GOLD analysis project Ga0222712, IMG submission 165043) | Estuarine water microbial communities from San Francisco Bay, California, United States - C33_657D | ecosystem: Environmental > Aquatic > Marine > Unclassified | place: USA: California... | reverse complement strand
TTTCCAACACACGCTCTGCTCCATTGCCAAAAGGATAACAAAGCAATCCCTCTGATCCCACAGGTACAGAAGATGCCAGCCTGTTCATTTCTGGATAAGAATACCCGTTGAATACATTTTTCTGCAGCCAGCTGTTGAGGATCCCTGTGCCATTGATACAAAGCAATACACCATATCGTTTTTCCGCTGCAGTATGATTGACGTGAACGAACGTATTCACCCTGGATTTTGGATCATGTGAGGGTTGGTCAATAACCCCATAAACAACCCCTGAAGTACCTGCTGTTGCCGCTATTTCTCCGGGCTTTAGAACATTCAATGAAAAAGCATTGTTGGGCTGATCTCCTGCTCTGTATGCAACAGGAATATTGGCTGAAATACCCAATGAATCAGCTGCTTGCGGCGTCACAAAACCCTGCTCACCAAACTGAGGAACAGTTGAGCAAAGCAGGTTTTCACTGATGCCATAATGCCTGAGCAAATCATGTGAAATGGTCTCATTTTTGGCATCCCACAAGATGCCTTCTGAAAGGCCTGAAACGGTTGTTTTCATTTCGCCCGTCATGCGAAAAGCAATATAATCTCCAGGCAACATGATCTTGTGAATCTTTGCATAAGTTTCCGGTCTATTGTCTTTTACCCACTTTAATTTTGAGGCAGTAAGATTGCCGGGAGAATTCAAATAATGTTCAAGACAGAATTCCTCTCCTAGTGACTTGAAAGCAGCGTTACCCGTCTCAACGGCACGGCTGTCGCACCAGATGATAGAGGACATCACTGGGACCCCATCCCGATCCACCGCCACAAGGCCATGCATCTGGTAAGAGATGCCAATGGCCGCAATTTCATCTTTCCCAAAAGTATACTCATTGGCCAAAAGACTCATGGCATTGCAAAGTTCATCCCACCAAAGATTGGGATCCTGTTCTGCAAATCCTTTGTCCGGAGAGACTATTTTCATCTCTGATGAAGGTGAAAAGGCTGATGCAACGCATTCACCACTATCAATGGCTACCAAGGCACATTTCACAGATGATGAACCAATATCCACTCCCAATAAATACTTCATTGTTCTAAATTTATGGTGACGCCGGATGTTTAAACATCCCAATCGTATTACGTGATTATTTGATTGTTGAAAAACGATAAATGGTCTGGCTTTTCCATGTTTCGCCCGGTTTCAACAAAGTTGTTGGAAATGAAGGCTGGTTGGGCGAATCCGGAAAATGTTGTGTTTCCAGACAGAACCCGGTTCTGTATTGATAAGCCATGCCCCGGCCTTTTTCATTGCCATCCAGGAAGTTACCTGTATAAAACTGGACACCTGGCTCTGTGGTAAAAACTTCCATTTTTCTGCCAGAAGTTTTCTCTGTTACCACAACCGCGGGAGTATTGATATCATTTGAATTCAGCACAAAATTATGGTCGTATCCCAATCCATAGACCAGTTGTTGTTCATTGGCGGCAATGTCCTTCCCTATTGGTTTTCCAGCAGTAAAATCAAATGCCGTTCCAACTACTTCCTTTAATTCTCCTGTTGGTATCAATGTGCTGTCTACAGGTGTAAATTTAGATGCGTTGATCATCATGTCATGATCGAGAATCGTTTTGGAAGGATCACCAGTCAGGTTGAAATAAGCATGGTTGGTCACATTGATGACAGTTGGCTTATCAGTTGTAGCGGTGTAATCAATGACAAGACTATTGTCATCGCGGAGGGAATAAATGACGGTTAGGTTCATTTCGCCTGGATACCCATTTTCTCCATCCTTTATCTTGATTGAAAAGCTGATAGCGTCGTTCATCAGCTTTGCATCCCAAACTTGCTTGTCAATGCTATTGACACCGCCATGCAAGGAGTTGATACCGTTGTTTTGGGGAGCTGAAAAAGACTGCCCATCAATGCTGAATTTTCCATTGGCGATGCGGTTGGCATAGCGCCCGACGATACAACCAAAATAGGATTTACCGGCAAAAAGATCCTTCGCGCTATCGTATCCCAATAAAACATTTTCCATCTTTCCTTCCTTGTTGGGGACTTGGATGGTTAGAATGGTTGCGCCATAGTTTGAAAAAGCAACAGACATCCCTTGCTTGTTCGACAACCTGAACAATTGCACTTTTTTCCCATCAAGTGTGTCAGTAAAAGCCTTTTCCATTTCCATATCAGCATTGGTTTTGTTATTTTTTTTTGGCTCAATTACACAAGAGGAGACGCCAAGGACAAGCAAGTGCAAAATGACAAGCAGTTTTTTCATTTTAATCGTTTGTGGTTCAGAAAACAATGCCTGAAAATGCAATATAATATTTTGCAACGAATCAACCCTCCTGAAGCATCATTGGGCCCAATGCTTGGTATTGGGAGGCATATTGAACCAAACCAATCTCTTGTTGTTACGAAATAGGGAAAAAAGAGGTGATATAGATAAGATAACTCCTCCCCCGTTTTTTACAAAGGTTTAAAAAGCTGAAATTTGCGTTTTTAAAAGATTGAGCAATATGCACGAGGAAAATGATGATATTTTAGAACAAATTACCTCATCAGAATACAAATATGGTTTTGTAACTGATATTGAGGCGGATGAAGCTCCAAAAGGGCTCAGTGAAGATACCGTGAGGTTCATCTCAGCCAAAAAAAATGAGCCGGTATGGATGTTGGAATACCGCCTGAAGGCTTACCGGCACTGGTTGACCATGGAAGAACCCAAGTGGCCAAATGTGGAGTATCCCCCCATCAATTACCAGGACATCATCTATTATTCTGCTCCCAAGCAAAAAATTGCACCAGACAGCCTTGATGATATTGACCCAGAACTCAGAAAAACCTTTGAAAAACTCGGAATTTCACTCAATGAGCAAAAAAGGCTCACAGGTGTGGCTGTAGACGCAGTCATTGATAGTGTTTCTGTGGCAACCACTTTCAAGGAGGAACTTTCAAAAGTGGGGGTGATTTTTTGCTCCATGAGCGAAGCCATCCAGGATCACCCTGAATTGATCCAAAAATATTTGGGTTCCGTTGTTCCTGCAACAGACAATTTTTTCAGCGCACTGAACGCTGCGGTGTTCAGTGATGGATCTTTCTGCTTCATCCCTAAAGGAGTGAGATGCCCAATGGAACTTTCCACCTATTTCCGCATCAACGCAGCCAATACCGGTCAATTTGAAAGAACCCTGATTGTTGCAGAAGACGAGGCTTATGTCAGCTATCTGGAAGGTTGCACGGCTCCCATGCGGGACGAGAACCAGCTGCACGCAGCAGTTGTTGAAATCGTTGCCATGGAAAAGGCCGAGGTTAAATACTCCACTGTGCAGAACTGGTATCCTGGAGACAAGGAAGGAAAAGGAGGCATCTACAATTTTGTGACAAAGCGGGGCATTTGTGCCGGAGACCATTCTAAGATTTCCTGGACGCAGGTTGAAACAGGATCGAGCATCACCTGGAAATACCCCAGTGTAATCCTCAAAGGAGACTACAGCATTGGAGAGTTTTATTCAGTTGCTGTTACCAATAATTTTCAGCAGGCCGATACCGGAACCAAGATGGTTCACCTGGGTAAAAATACCAAGAGCAGGATTGTTTCCAAGGGCATCTCTGCAGGCAAAAGCCAAAACTCTTACCGCGGCTTGGTCAGCGTTGCAAAGAATGCAGGCAATGCAAGAAATTTTTCCCAATGCGACTCGTTGCTCCTAGGAGACAAATGTGGAGCGCATACCTTCCCCTACATTGAGGTCAAAAACAATAATGCTGTTGTAGAACATGAGGCCACAACTTCCAAGATTGGTGAAGACCAGATATTCTATTGCAACCAAAGGGGCATTGATACTGAAACTGCTGTTGCTTTGATTGTCAATGGTTTTGCCAAGGAGGTCATGAATCAACTACCGATGGAATTCGCTGTAGAGGCGCAGAAACTTCTTGCTATCAGCCTAGAAGGAAGTGTCGGATAATTTCAATTTAAAAAAGACAAAAGAAAAATATGCTTAAGATCAATAATCTGCAAGCCAGGATTGAAGAGAAGGAAATACTCAAAGGCATCAACCTTGATATCAAGCCAGGTGAGATTCATGCCATCATGGGGCCCAATGGCTCAGGTAAAAGTACCCTTGCCTCTGTACTGGCAGGGCGTTCAGACTATGAAGTAACGGGTGGAACTGTGGAATTCATGGGTAAGGATTTGCTGGAGCTTTCTCCTGAAGACAGGGCCAAAGAGGGTCTGTTTCTTGCGTTTCAGTATCCTGTCGAGATCCCTGGTGTCAGCACGACAAATTTCATCAAGTCTGCAGTAAATGAAAAAAGAAAATACCTTGGACTGGAGCCCCTGGATGCCGCCCAGTTCCTTCGGAACATGAAAGAGAAAATGAAATTGGTTGAGATTGATCAATCGCTTCTCTCACGCTCATTGAACGAAGGATTTTCTGGTGGAGAAAAGAAAAGAAATGAAATTTTCCAAATGGCCATGTTGGAACCAAAGCTTGCAATACTTGACGAAACTGATTCTGGTCTTGACATAGATGCGTTGCGTATTGTTGCCAATGGTGTAAATCAACTGCGTAACAAGGATAATGCATTTCTCGTGGTTACACACTACCAGCGTTTGCTTGACTATATCGTACCAGACTTTGTGCATGTACTCTACAAAGGCAGAATTGTGCGTTCAGGAACAAAAGAACTCGCAAAAGAGTTGGAAGTGAAAGGATACGACTTCATCAAGGCTGAAGTGGATCAGGAACTTGCGTAAGCAGCAAAAGTGTAAAAGGAAAATGATGGATTCAACAAATATATTGAAAGAAGCATTTGAAAAACAACATGGCGCGGGTGGAAACCTCGCGGAATATCAACAAGAGAACTGGAACATGTTCTCCGGACTGGGATTGCCTGCCATCAAGCATGAGGAATGGAAATATACCAGGATCCGAAATGTATTTACGGATAAGCTGATCATCAACAATGAAAGCCAGCTCAGTCAGGATGCATTGGATACATTTATATTAAAGGGAACTGAAAATGCCAACCGCATCGTTTTCCTCAATGGCCGATTTGTTGAAGCATTATCTACAACAACAGACAGAGCTGAAGCCCTCTGCATCAAGCCTCTTGAAACAGCTGCAGGTGATGAAGATGCTGATTTTATCAACATCAACCTTGGCCATAGCCAGCGTTACCATGGCGATGGCATCAATGCATTGAACGCTGCATTTGCAAATGGCGGCGTTTACATCAGGGTAAACAAGGGAGTAATCCTGAACAACCCCATCATCATCTATCACGTATCAGATTCAAGCCATGGCCTTCGCTTCAGTCAGCCCCGCATCCTGGTCAATATTCAAGAGGCTGCGCAGGTTGAAATGATTGAAACCTATATCAACATGGGTGGTGGAGAGAACCTCACCAATGAAGTAGTGGAAATCTCAGCGGAGAAAGATGCAGTGCTGCATTATGTAAAACTGCAGAACGAGGGAGAAAAAACAAATCATGCTGGCACTACCCATATCAGGCAAACAGGTAAATGCCTTACCCATGCTGTAACCATAACATTGAGTGGCGCCATCGTAAGAAACAACCTCAATATGGTAATGGAAGCTGAGCATGGTGAAAGCCACATGTATGGCCTCTACCTGCTCAAGGGCAATACCCTGGCAGACAATCACACCATCGTTGACAATGCCATGCCTCACTGCTTTAGCAATGAGCTCTACAAGGGCATCATGGATGATGCATCCACGGGAGTATTCAATGGCAAGATTTTTGTGAGGAAAGATGCCCAAAAAACCAACGCCTACCAGTCCAATAAAAATATTCTGGTTGGAGACAATGCCTCTGCCAACACCAAGCCTCAACTTGAAATCCTTGCAGATGATGTGAAGTGTTCACACGGTTGCACCATCGGTAAGTTGGATGAAGATGCACTGTTTTACTTGAGGGCAAGGGGTATTTCCGCAAAAAATGCGAGATCAATGTTGCTGCATGCCTTTGCGATTGACATCCTGGATCAAATCAAGAATGATGATGTCCGGGCATATGCGGAGCAACTGGTTGGTGAGCGGTTATCTTTCAGTATATAAAAAATGGAAACAGCAGAAATATATGATGTACAGGCGATAAGGGCACAATTCCCCATCCTTTCCAGAAAAGTAAAGGGAAAAGATCTTGTATACCTCGACAACGCAGCAACTGCACAAAAACCGGTGGGTGTAATTGATTCTCTTGTTCACTACTATTCTCATTACAATGCCAATATCCACCGTGGATTGCACACACTGGCTGATGAGGCAACTGCTGCCTATGAGGCTTCGAGGATGACTGTCAAGGAGTTTGTTGGAGCTTCATCACCTGATGAAGTCATCTTTACAAAAGGAACTACAGAGAGCATCAATCTTGTTGCTCATTCTTGGGGCAAAGCCTTTCTGAATGAAGGTGATGAAATCATCATCACATCTCTTGAACACCACGCGAACATCGTTCCCTGGCAGATGATTGCTGCAGAGAAAAAAGCAATCCTCAGGGTCATCCCCATCAACGATGATGGCATTCTTGACATGGAAGCATTCAAGTCAATGCTGGGCCACAAAACAAAATTCGTTTCCGTGGTTCATGTATCCAATGCACTTGGCATCATCAACCCGGTTGAAGAAATCATCAGGCTTTCACATGAATTCAATGCAGTAGTATTGGTTGACGGAGCACAATCAAGTGTACACCTTGACATTGATGTACAGACACTCGGCTGCGACTTTTATGCTTTTTCAGGGCATAAAATTTATGGCCCCACTGGTGTTGGAGTACTTTACGGAAGAAAAGATATACTTGAATCAATGCCACCTTACCAAGGCGGAGGAGAAATGATCAAAGAGGTTAGGTTTGAGCACACGACTTACAACGAACTCCCTTTCAAATTTGAAGCGGGAACTCCCAATATTGCAGATGTTATTGCACTCAAGGCAGGCATTGACTTTATCAAAACCATTGGAAAGCCTGCCATCAGAAAACACGAAGAAATGCTGCTGGCATATGCCACAGCCAAATTAAAAGAAATTGCAGGATTGCGCATCATAGGAGATGTAAAAAATAAAGTGAGTGTAATTTCTTTCGTTATTGATGGTGTTCACCCTCAAGACCTTGCTATCCTATTGGACAACCAGGGTATTGCCGTCAGAACGGGCCATCACTGTACCCAACCCCTCATGCACAGGCTTGGGATTGTTGGAACAACCCGGGCATCTTTCGCTGCCTACAATACCCTTGATGAAGTTGACCTCTTGACACAGGCCCTTAACAAATCTTTGAAGATGCTTTTATAATGAGCAATCACAAGAACATAACAACTATAGAACAGGAACTCATTGATGATTTCTCCCTATTTGAAACATGGGAAGAAAAATATGAGTACCTGATAGACCTTGGCAAAAAATTGCAACCACTGGATCCTGCTTTCAAAACAGAAGAATATAAAATCAAAGGTTGTCAATCCAGCGTTTGGATTCACTCATTTACCAAGGATGGTCTTGTGTATTTTGAAGGAGACAGTGATGCTATCATTGTGCGGGGACTCGTGGGATTGATGATCACTGTATTGAATGGGCAACCCGCCAAAGAAATTGTGAATAGTCCACTGGATTTCATCAACACCATTGGCTTGAGTTCTCATCTTGCACAGACGCGCTCGAATGGATTGAGGGCAATGATCAAGCAAATGAAGTTGGATGCAGGCGCATGGCAAGTGAACCCGGGGAGTAAAAATGTTCAGTAAGGCTTAAAAACTTTCTCAATGCAAGCCCAGTGAATAAAAAATGGTACAAGTGGCTGGTAGTATTGACCTTGATGACAACCATCGCGGCCACCAATCTTTTTTTCATCAAACAGCTGCCTAGTTCACAAGAAATCGCCAACACACAGGAGACCGCATGCAGAAACTGTCATCAGGATATTTATGACAGCTATACAAAAACAGCACATTATATAGACTCAAGAGCAGCAAGTACCGAATCCATCAAAGGGAGTTTTGACAATGGCAATAACAGTTTTCACTTTAATCTTTTCATGCATGTTGACATGATCAAGGAAAATAAAAAACTTGTTCAATCTTCGAGAATCAGTGGTGAAGAAATCCAAAGGGCTTCATTCGATATTGTCATCGGATCGGGAAGAAACGGACAATCCTATTTGTATTGGAACAAAAATAATCTCTTTCAACTTCCAATATCATACTATGCCAGAACCCGGTCGTGGTGCAACAGCCCTGGCTTTCCTAATCTTGCCTATTTTGACAGACCAATATCACTGAACTGTTTGGAGTGCCACGCTACTGCTGCAAAGACAATCAATCCAAATGGCGAAGGAAATGAGTATGATAAAAAATCTATTGTGCTTGGCATTGGATGCCAAAAATGTCATGGTGAAGGCAGTGCACACATCAGCCACCACATTAAAAACCCAACGGATACTGTTGGAAAGTTTATTGTAAATACAGCAAAGATGGAACGGCAAATAAGACTTGACGGATGCTCACTTTGCCACTCAGGGATGCGAAAAGCCATCAAACCACCCTTCAGTTTTAAAGTCGGTATGAAATTGGATGCATTCTCGGTAGCTAACCCAATCAGCAGCCAAGCTGATACACTTGATGTGCATGGAAACCAATACGGATTGTTGGCCGCAAGCAAATGCTTTACAGCATCAACGCAAATGGACTGCTCTTCATGCCACAATGTTCACAAAGAGGAATACAATGATCCAAAGCTTTTTTCCCAAAAATGCATGGATTGTCATGGTGGCAAGCACCAAACATCCTGCACCGTAAAACCCGAAGGAATGGGTACTCTACAAAACAATTGTATTGATTGCCACATGCCGGTACTCCCCTCAAAAAAAATTCAGTTGAACATTGGGAGAAGAGAAAAAATGGAGCCTGATTATATCAGAACACATTATATCGCCATATACAGAGAAGAGAGCAGGAAATTGCTCAAGCAAATTCCTTAAATCAGCATCAAACAAATTAACACAATGATTACTCCAGAAGAAATAAAAGAAAAAGTAATTGAAAAAATAAAAACCATTTTTGATCCTGAGTTGCCTGTCAATATCTGGGAACTGGGATTGATTTACGAGGTCAATGTTGTACCCATCAAGAATGTACAGGTCATCATGACACTTACAGCACCCAGCTGCCCCGCTGCACAATCGCTGCCCCATGAAGTGGACCAGAAGATTCGTGAAATAGAAGGGATCAATGATGTATTTGTAGAAATCACATGGACCCCAGCATGGACGAAAGATCTGATGAGCGAAGAGGCAAAGCTGGAATTGGGATTTATGTGATGGATAGCACTATTTAAGCTCTACCACAAATTCTTTCAATTAACTTTATTAATCAAAGCACCATTGATGTATGATAACAAGATTGATTTAATGCTATCATAAATTCTTTTTCTCGCTTCAAAACTAATCCAGGCAATATGAGGGGTAATAAATGCATTGGGAAGACCAATCAAAGGATGACCCACAGGGGGTGGTTCTTGCTCCAAAACATCTAAAAGTGCTGCGGCTATCCTATTTCCAATCAACGCATCCCTCAAGGCAATTGTATCAATCAAGCCACCTCTTGATGTGTTCAAGAGCAAAGCATTAGGCTTCATCAGAGACAAAAAGTGCCCATTGATGATTTTTTCTGTCTTTGCATTGAGTGGGCAATGAAGGCTTATGACATCGGATATTGCTGCAAGTTCATCAAGATCCACAAAACGCCTGTTTGGCAGCTGTAAATCACTTGTATGATGATAGATCACCTTCATACCAAGCGCCTCCAGGATTCCTGCGAAACAAGAACCAATATTTCCCATACCAATGATACCGATGGTTTTGCCATGCCATTCGCAGATCGGTGTCAGCGTATAGGACCAATCCTTGTTGGATGACCACTCCCCTCTTCTAACAGATGCCTCATGCAATGCCACTTGGTTGCTGTAGTGCAGTAACATGGCAAGTGCATGCTGAGCAACAGAAAAAGTACCATATGAAGGCACATTGCAGACAGGAATACCTCTATCTGCACAGGCTTTGATATCTACACAATTATAACCGGTTGCAGAAACGATGACCAACTTTAATGCCTTGAAATAATCCAGTTCAGGAATTCCTACCAAGGCCTTGTTGGTGATCAATATTTCAGTTTCAGCATCCAATGCAGTTATTTCATCTCTACCTACCCTTTCCAAAAAAGTAAGTTCTCCAAAAGCGTTGAACAAAGTCCAATCAATGTCTTCTTGAAACAAGGTATAACCATCCAAGACAAGAATTTTCATGCTCATTTTTTTCTGTTGAAAAACAATATTTACTACTTCGTATTATGGCCGCTAAAACTTTCCATATCATCAATTAACGAACCAAGTGGTTGGGTAGATCTTCCACCTGCTTACAACAAACCTGATCCATGACCTGGTAAAGCTGTGTTTTCAACATACCCATCATATGGTCGGCACCTTCTTCGCCAAGTGCTGCAACAGCATACATGAAAGAGCGGCCCAAGAAGGTAAAGTCTGCGCCAGATGCCAAGCTGCGTGCAATATCCGGACCTGTCCTGATACCACTGTCCATCATGACCTTTATTTTTCCTTTGTATTTATCTGCAATTGGGCCAAGTGATTTGATGGCAGATTGTCCTGCATCAATCTGTCTGCCACCATGATTGGAAACCAGCAAGCCATCAATTCCCAGTGCAACAGCCATATCTGCATCGGCAACAGTAGCACATCCTTTTAAGATGATCTTTCCCTTCCAGCGCTCGCGAATAGGAGCAATCTTCTCGGCATTCAATCTGCCAGAGAAGGTGCGATTCATGAACTGTCCCAGCTGGCTCATGTTCAGACCCTTTGGCATATATGGCTTGAGTGTGGCGAAATTTGGTGTGCCATGGTACAGCGTTTTCAGCGCCCAGGCGGGCTTTCCCATTACCTGCAGTATATTTCTCATTGTCATCTTTGGTGGCATGGCTAAGCCATTGCGAATATCACGGGGACGAAATCCAAAAGATGGTACATCACAAAGCAAGACCAATACATCATAACCAGAAGCTTCAAGACGATTCAAGATATCATCTCGCAACGCATTTTCTGCAGGATGATACAACTGATACCAAGCCTTGCCCTCGGTAATTTCAGCAATGCGTTCGATACTAGAAGTAGTAACGGTGCTTAGTATGAAAGGGATATTGTGCTTTACCGATGCCCTTGCAAGGATCTCGGGAGAATTGGGCCAGATCAGGCCCTGCAATCCAATGGGAGAAACACCAAAGGGTGCATCATAAGTATGACCAAACAATTCAGCAGCAAGTGATGATCCTGCATGCTGGCTAAGATAAAAAGGAAGCAGCTCGACTTTCCGCAAGTCATCTGTATTCTTGTGCAGATTTACATCCTCATTGCACCCGCCATCCAAATACTCAAAAGCAAAACGGGGCACCCGAGATTTCGCTTTGTTGATCAGATCGTCAATGCCAGGATAATTTGAATTGTATGCCCAAGTTGGCTTGGAGTTGTTTGTCTTTTGCATCTAACGAAGTTAATTCAAAAAGAAATTGACAGAGAGTTGGACTATACAAAAAAGGAGTTTTGGCCCCTTAATCCTTTTTTCTCTTGATTGTATAATATTGAAAGGCCTGATCAATGATCAGGCCTTTCAATATTATTAATTCTAGTAATTACTTATTTAGATTAGGGTTGTTCAAAACTTCTGCCTGAGGTATCACAAAAGACAATCTAGGATCGTCATAGGGGAACGTTTTCCCTGCTTCAAATAAATGATTTGAGCCTCTAACGACGGGACGCTTTAATCTTTTCATTGCGAGGTATGCCTTACCCTCTCCCCAAAGTTCTATCCTTGTTTGCAAATAAATTTCGTCTAGAAGTCTTGTACCAGATAGTGCATCAATATAAGAAATATTTGTTACCCTGTCAGCGAGGTAAGCTTTTAAGGTGGTTTTTGCAGCAGCATCTTGGTTTAGACGGGCTTTTGCTTCAGCATTCAACAGGTAAAACTCATCAGAGCGCATGTATAAATTATCAGTTTCGACATTTCGCTGCCCCCCTGAAACCCTTGCAGGTGCCCAAAACTTATTAATTGGCTGGAGTCTTCTGCTTGCCGCGGTAGGTGAAGCGAATTGATTTATGCGAATATCATCTGGTCTAATTGCATCATAAAGCCTTCTATCAATTGTTTTTGGATCACCTGCCCAAGTATAGCTGTAGGTGAACTGATCAATTTGACCCCACCAGGAAATCAGGTTGAGTCCTTGAGCAAGGGTTATGTCTACTCCCCACATCCAACTTGGTGTAGCCACATTGTTGAATCCTGCAGTTGTAGCATTGGTTCCGTTGAAATATAATTGAGCGGGAGATGTTTTGGCGTAAGCAGTCATTATTTCCTGAGATAGCGTTACAACTCTTCCCAAATCTGCAGTCGTTCCTCTGGCAGACAAAACATATGCCAACAAACCTTTGGCCACATTTATATCAATTTGATCTTTTGTTGCTCTGGTAAATCCTGTTAAAAGCACTATTGCATCATCCAGATCTTTAACCATTAGGTCGAAAACTTCTTTGGTAGTAGCCTTAGGCTGGTTAACTTGTTTGGAAGAAGTATAAACAGGAATCAGTTTATCAGATCCTGAACCATATTCTTTGCCATAAATTTGACTTAAGTAAAAATATGAATACGCCCTCATTGCCTTTGCCTGACCCATGGTATACTTGTTTCCAGCATCTGCTGGAACAGCATCATTTCCTCCGAGGATTTCAATTATGGTGTTTGCACCAAAAATTTGCCTGTAGTAATAACGAAATGGCATGTATACTTCATTTGTAGTGAAATCTACAGATGCATTATATCTGGCGAGGTTTGAATACCATCCGTAGTTTAAAGCTCCTAAAACCATATCAGATTCAAGCATGTCAAGATAAATGTCTATACTTTTTTGACCAAAATCGTCATGACCACCCGTTCCTCCGCCATTTACCGCGAACATGGTAGTGTACAAACCTGCTATAGAACCGTTAAGCAACTTGGAGTCTTGACGGGCATCTGCACCTAAACGATCAGGTGTGGTAAATTGAGTTGGTTCTGTCTTGAGGAAATCTTTACTACATCCTACAAGGATAGAAGCACTGAAAAATGTGAGAATTAAATATGAGAATTTCATGATCTGATAATTTATATATTTAAAATTTGATCTTGCATCCAACAGTCAAAGTTGAAAGGGGTGAGTAACGGTATGTATCTGAATTACCGGATTCAGAAGTACTTGGATTGAATCCTATTCTTGCAGATTGCAACCAAAGATTGTCTCCTGATACAAAAAATGAGGCAGATTCAACACCCAAACGCCTTGATACTGAACTTGGAATATTATATCCCAAACGAAGGTTGTTCAACGCCAAATAATTTGCTTTTGTCAAAAATCTGGATGAAAGGGATGTAACGTTTGCATCCTTGTTGTTTGATAGCCTTGGAACATCCGTGATATCGCCAGCTTTTTGCCAACGATTGCGCATATTGATGTGCCAGTTATTCCCACCAATAAGACCGTTACCCATCAAACTTGCATAAGCACCGTCGTAAGCATGCCCTCCGAAGCTGTAAAGTAACTGAACTGCCAATTCAAAACCTTTGAAACCACCAGCTAGATTAAATGCTCCCCTAACTTTTGGTATTGATGTTTTACCAACATAGTACTGGGTAGCTTGAGTGTAATTTTTGGTGGTTCCTACTTTTAAAGTTGAAAATTTAGAAGGATTTTCAGATTTATATTGCTCTAAATTAAGCACCTGCTCACCAGCTTGAAAAGCCCCGTCTTTGTTCAAGTCGTCATAATACACTGTCCAAGTGCTAGTCCCATCTTTTGGATCTACACCAGTGAAGTTTCTCATATAGTAATCAAAAACAGAACGGCCCTTAGCCCATCCATATGCTCCCTGAACATCAATAACTTTTGGTTTATTGCCAAGTGATGGATCAAGTGGCATCTGTACTATCTTATTGTTGAAATGCTCAGCGTTAACAGTTAGATCTAAGAAATGACTCTTCCCTTTGAGAATGTGAGCAGTAAGTTCTACTTCAACACCAGCATTTCTTAGCACACCGTCATTTACTGTGATCAAGGCATAACCGTTTGATATACCAACTCGTCTGTCAAAAATCAAGTTGTTTGTATTTTTTACATAATATTCCACTGTTCCATCCAAGAAACTACCCAAACGAAAATCGGTACCCACCTGAAACATCTCAGAGGTCTCCCAAGTCAATTCAGGATTACCCGGAGAAGGAATACCAAATGAAGGCAGGTTATTCAAGTTACCAATGCTTATACCAGAGACACTTGGATAAAATCCTAGACCACTCTGATCACCAAGAATTCCGAAGCTAGACTTCAGCTTTAGATATGTCAATAACTTGGATTTGCTCAAGAAAGGCATACGACTGACAACCCATCCGGCTCCAACTGAACCGAAAGTTCCCCACTTCTTGCCATCCGCAAATCTTGATGAACCATCTCTTCTTACTGTACCAGAAAGATAATAAGTTCCATCAAAATCATAGTTTAACTGTGAAAAATAGCTTTCTAAATTATTGGTGTTCTTATAAGATGTTTGTGTTGGATTTTTAACAATTGCGTTTGCCAATGATAAGTCATAATTACTCACAAGGTTGTATCCAGAAGCAGATGAAACCTCAAACTGATAGTCGGTTGCCTCGTGTGCGACAAGAGCATTCACATTATGAGCTCCAAAACGCTTACCGTAACGAAGCATGTTGAGGAGATTCAGATTCATCAAGTTATTCCTGCTTTGTGAAATCGAACCGTTTTGAGAGGCGGCAGATCCGTAAAATTTATTTGTAAGACCGTACCCAACAGTAGAATTGTATTGAACACCCAATCTATTTTCTAGGACCAAATCTTTGGTGAAATTTATATTTGCAGAAGTAGTACCTGTTAGTTCATTATTCAAGGTGCGGTTTGTATTAAAATTAGCATCTGCAATTGCATTTGTCAAAGATCCAAACTTTCTTCCAGTTTCACCATAATCATATCTAAAGCCACCAAAAATAGGATCAGCAATCTTTTGGCCATTTGCATCTCTCATGAACAGAGGATATATCGAAGGAATGTTATCAGCAAACCAAAACACACTGTTAGAGCTTGAGCCTTGGCCATTGTTGTTTGAGATTGTGTTGGAATAGTTTAAATTAAAATTTGTTGAGAACCACTTTTTGACCTCGTGATTAAGGTTGATACGAGCATTGAGACGACGGAAATTTGTGTTTACTGAATAGCCGATGTCATTCAAGTATCCGAAAGATGAAAAATAGTTGGTTTTTGAATCTCCACCACCAAATCTCAGGTTTGACTCGGTTCTGTTAGAGGGCTGAAACGAGTAATCGGCCCAATTTTCTGGATCATAGAGTCTGGTTACACCAGGCAACACTTTACGGGTTGTAGGATCAATCAATTGAGCACCTGTGGTAACGTTTTTCCAAATATTATTTCGGGGATCGATTCCATTTGCGGAAAATAGGCGTGCATTTGCATAACCAATAGGATCTGCACTCGGGGCAAGAACACCCTCATTATACAATGCTTCCCAGCCTAGACCTATGAATTCTTCAGGGGACCTTAATACCTCATATCGCGGTAAATTTGCCTGGTTGACGCCAAATTTGGTATCCAATTCAATAAATGATTTTCTTGCACGACCTGTTTTTGTGGTTATTACGATAACTCCATTTGCACCGCGAGATCCATAAATAGCAGTGGCAGCTGCATCTTTCAGCACTGTAGTGCTAGAAATATCATTGGGGTTTATTGTGTTTAGAGAGCCTGTGAATGGGACTCCGTCTACTACGTACAAAGGTGCTCTGTTACCATTTACCGAGCCAAAACCTCTGATCCTGATAATGGCTGAAGCACCTGGCTGCCCAGAGGGATTAATTACCCTAACTCCAGCAACTTCCCCGGCTAAAGCTTGGGAAATATTGGATATGTTTTTGTTTGATAATTGCTCCCCAGTTACATTTTTTGCAGAACCCGTAAAAGCCTCCTTGGTTGTGCGGGTGTAACCAACTACCACAACTTCTTGAAGAGAAGCCTCGGTAGAAGTCAACTTTGCATCGAAGTACTTTTTCTCTCCGATGTTAAGCTCAAGATCTTCGTAATTTAAAAAGGTTAATACGATTGATTTTGAGGAATTTGGTATTGTTAATTGGAAAGAACCATCAGATCCTGTGGCTGTTCCAATTTTTGTTCCCTTTACCATGACTGATACACCTGCAAGGGGCAAACCACCTTTCTGATCTACCACTTTTCCTGAAATCTTTTTGTCTTGTGCAAAAGAATTGATTGATGCAAAAATGATTAAAATAAAAACTAGGAGTCTTTTCATAAAAAATAAGTTTGGTTACGATTATCCTAACAGAATTGAATTATAGCTACGAAATAACAATGTGAAATGTTCGACTTCATAGAATTTTTCAAGAATTTCTAATGTTTGCTATACAAAAACAAACATTTTTTGTTCATAAAAATGAATGAATTAGGCTGGTTCTTCAGTGATTTGAGGTTAAAATGTAATTTTGTAAGGGCAATGTTAGCAAAAATCATTCAGAAATAACTTTTTTTCAACATTTGATTAACATTTTTTCATTAAAGGGAAGCAACAGTGTAACAAAACAAATCTTAGGCAGCAAAACCCTGAATATTAAGGTGGGGAGAATGGTGGAGAATACCGGATTCGAACCGGTGACCTCTTGCATGCCATGCAAGCGCTCTACCAACTGAGCTAATTCCCCGAGAGGTGCAAATATATACAAAAAGCTTATTCAACAACCACCTCATCCACGAACAACCATGCAGGATAACCTTGACCAGGAAAACCTGGCTTGATGATGCCGTTGTTGTCTGCATTTATTTTGACATACCTGGCTTTGATCGCATCAAAGGAAAAGCCATGGGTCTGAACCCCCATCTGGCCTGTATCCGGATTGTTTTTGACCGCTATTTCCCTGTAGACAACTCCATCAGCAGAAACTAATATTTTTATCGACGATGGCATATAAATCCAGCTGGAAGGAGCCTTGTAAAAACGGAGGTTGATTTTTTTAATTTCTTCTTCCCTGCCAAGATCCAATATGCCTTCAAAATCTTTGCCATTCCATCCCAACCACTCATCATCATTGAACCGGGTCAGGCTTCCCATGATACCATTGATTAGAGCAGATGGGCCAGCCTTTCCATACTGAGGTGCAGGATCAATGGATAAACTCAATTTTCTTCCTGTGGCCTTGTTGATGTTGAAAAATGCTGTGCGCTTGTCTACTACCTCCCCTTCCACCATGGCAGCAATTTCCAATGTGGAAGCAGCGGTAATCGTAATGGGTTGATCATATGTTTTTTTCACAGCCTTCCCTTGCGGAGCAGTCACTGAATAATAAAGATTTTTCTTGTCGGACACCCCATCAACAAACACTTTCACGGTATTGCTTCGAGGATCATACTCACTTTTCAAACCAATATCATACATGTGTCTTGAGTAATTGACGCCATGGCTTTCAAGGCGCTTCAAATAGGGAATCAGACGGTTTGTAAAATGATCGAATCCTGGCTTTTGCTTGCTCCAGCCCACCTCTGCCAAAGCAACAGCCCTTGGAAACAACATGTATTCTGCCAGAGCCGATGATTTGATGTACTCTGTCCAAAGATTTCCTTGTACCCCTTTGATGTATTTTGCTTGGTCGGCATTCAATTCAGCAGGAATGGGCTCATAGCCATATACCCTTTTTAGGGGCAGAAATCCTCCCCAGGCAATGGAATCTGTCTGGTCTTCCGATTGATAAAAATTAAGGTAACAATGGCTGTCTGGGGTCATGACCACATCATGCCCTTGTTTGGCAGATTCAATGCCACCCTGGGTTCCCCGCCAGCTCATGACTGCGGCATTGGGGGCCAGGCCACCCTCCAAGATCTCATCCCAACCAATGATGCTTCGTCCCTTGCTATTGATATGCTTTTCTATGCGTTGTATAAAATAACTCTGCAGTCCATGCTCATCCTTCAGGTTGTATTTTTTAATCATCTCCTGGCAAAATGCGGAACGTTTCCAGGCATCTTTGGGACATTCATCACCACCGATATGAATGTATTTTGATGGAAAGAGATCCATGACCTCGTCCAGCACATCGTTCATGAATTGAAAAGTATAATCCGTGGGGCTAAGGACATCTGTGAATACTCCCCAGGTTTCCTGCACGACTTTTCTTCCTGGTGTTTTCAATTGTTGCTTGGTCTTTGCCGCAACCATGTTATCACTGACCACAGTAGTCTCGCCAGGAAAACAACTCAGGGCAGGATAGGCTGCTATGGCCGCACTGCTATGGCCAGGCAATTCTATTTCAGGGATGATGGTGATGAATTTTTTTGAAGCATAGGCCACCAGTTCTTTGATCTGTGCCTGGGTATAGAATCCTTCATAAGGCTTGTTGTCATTGCCTTTGCCAGGATACTTGTCCACAAGGGTACCATTTCTTCTTCCTCCCACTTCAGTCAACTTGGGATACTTTTTGATCTCAATTCTCCAGCCTTGGTCATCCACCAAGTGCAGATGCAACCTATTCATTTTCTGCATAGCCATCAGGTCTACTAACTTTTTCAGGAATGACATGGGCTGAAAATGCCTGGCTACATCAATCATCAGCCCCCTGTACTCAAATGCTGGCGCGTCCTGTATGTCCACAACCGGCATAGCCCATTGCTGAAGGTCCACCAGTCGATCGCTTTCAATTGCAGGAGGGAGCAACTGCAATAAGGATTGTACAGCATAGAAAAGCCCGGAAGGATCTTTTGCGCGGACCAATACTTTATCAGAATGGACATTGATGGAATACGCTCCTGGCTTGACAAACACTGGATCAAAAGCGAAAGCAATAAAATTGGATTTGGGTGCAAGCTTGGTAACGCTCAATTGAAAACCTGCCGCTTTTGCAAATTTCTCATTCAAC
>Ga0222712_10002938_pt1 | contig 19047 bp, 18 predicted proteins | sample C33_657DmetaG_FD_165043 | JGI IMG/M metagenome (GOLD analysis project Ga0222712, IMG submission 165043) | Estuarine water microbial communities from San Francisco Bay, California, United States - C33_657D | ecosystem: Environmental > Aquatic > Marine > Unclassified | place: USA: California... | reverse complement strand
GTAAGAGCCTTTCTTCATGCGCTCGATCGCGTCGGCGATCTCCTTGAGGGCTTCCTGCTCGTTCGAGATGAGCGAGAGCGCGAAGTCGCGGTCCGCGGTGTCCGTGCCGGCGTCGGCGAGGTGCTGTGAGTAGCCGGAGAGGTCGCCGGCATCGTCCTTGCCGGACTTCTTGAGCGCTTCCTCGGAGTGAAAGGCGAGGCCCTTGTGGAGCGCGTCGCGCATGTCGACCAGGAGGCGGTAGTAGCGGCGGAACTTCTCGGGGACCTGCTTGGATTCGTCGACGAAACCTTCGCCCTTGCGGAAGGGATTGGATCCGCCGAGGAGGTCGGCGATGGAAGCGGTGGCGATGTTGTTCGAACGGCTGCCCTGCGAACGCGCGGCGGCGGCGGCCTTCTCGCGAGCCTTGCGCTCCTCGTCGGGGACCCAGACGTTGAGCTTGGTCTTGGACTTGTTGCGCTTCTCAAGGTAAGCCTTGAGTTCGGCGAGCGTATAGAACTGCAGCTTCTGGCGAGGGACCACGACCAAGGCGTCGCCCTGATGATGCTCGTCGCGATGCTTGTTCAGGAGGCCCTTCTGGACGGCATGGTCGACCTTCGGGACTTTCGCGCCCTTGGCGCCCTTGGCGGCCGGCACGACGACCGGCGCCTTGGCGTTCTTCGCGGAGGCGGCCGGCGCGGCCTTGGCGCCCTTGCCCTTGGCCGGTGCGGCGACAACCTTGGCGCCCTTGGCCGGCACCGCGGGCTTACCCTTGGCGGTCGCGGCCTTCGCGACCGGCTTCGGCGCGGGCTTGGCGGCCGGCTTCGGCGCCGGCTTGGCCTTGGCTTTCGCAGCGGGGACGGGCTTCTTGGCGGACTTCTTGGGATCGGGTTTCTTGGGCATCGGAAAGGTGGGTCAGAGTTGAGGGTACTTGGCGAGAAGAGCTTCGCGGCAGCGTGGAGATACCATACCAAATCTGCCGGCTTCCACAAGAGCGGGCACCCATCGCCAGGAGCGCGGGCAACGGACGCCTTCGGCCTTGTCGACGGCGAAGGCCAAGGCCGCGCCGGCCTGCGGCCTGAGCTGGACCGAGGAGACGATCCAAAGCTCGGTCAGGAGGGCCTGCTGGGCGACCAGCAGGGCGAAATCGGCGTCCGCCGGATCCCCGGTGACGATGACCGAGGCTTCCAGCGACTGGCCGATCTTCTTGTCCTGGCGGAGACGCTCCATCGGGACGTTGACCTGGGCGGCCAGCGTCTGGATGCGGGTGACGGCGGCGTGGGCGGCCTGGCCGGCGGCATCTTCCCAGCGGGCGTCGATGGCGGGCCAGTCCTGCAGGTGCACGTTGGCGGCATCCGCATACTCGGACTTGGCGTTGAGGTGCGACCAGGCTTCGTCCGCGGTGAACGGCACGAACGGCGCGATGAGCTTCAGGTAGGCGCGCAGGACGATGTCGATCGCGGTCTGCGTCGAGCGGCGCATCGGATCGTCGGGCGCGGTGGTGTAGAGGCGGTCCTTCACCACGTTGTGGTAGGTGGCCGAGAGCGTGCCGGTCGTGAACCCGGCGAGGGCCGCGGCGGCGCGGTGGAACTCGTTGCGTTCGCAGGCGTCGGTGACCTCGCGCACGAGCTTGGCGGTCTCGACGAGCACCCAGCGGTCGATGGCGGTCATCTTCTCCACCGGCACGGAATGCTTGGCGGCGTCGAAGTCGAACAGGTTGCCGAGCTGGTAGCGCAGCGAATTACGCATGCTGCGGTACTGGTTGGAGATCGTCTCGAAGATCGCGTCGGAGAGCGGGATGTCGCTCTGGTAGTTCTCGGAAGCGACCCAGAGGCGCACGATGTCGGCGCCGTATTTCTTGACGTAGTCGTCGGCGGTCTGCGGCTTGCCGTCGGACTTGGAGATCTTCTGGCGCTTCTCGTTCACGACGAACCCGTGCGTGAGGACGGCGCGGTAAGGCGCGGCGCCCTTGACGGCGACGGCGGTCCAGAGCGACGACTGGAACCAGCCGCGGTGCTGGTCCGAGCCTTCGAGGTAGAGGTCGGCCGGCCAGTGCAGGTCCTTATGCTTGGCGCAGACGGCGAGGTGGCTGGAACCGGAATCGATCCACACGTCGAGCGTGTCGGTGCCCTTGCGGAGGTCCTTCGGCCAGGCGGCGGGTACGGGCGCGCCGGCGAGGACTTCCTCGACGGAGGCGGCCCACCACCAATCGCCGCCGCGCGTGGCGACCTGCTGGGCGACGTGACGCACGACGCCGGCGTCGAGGTAGGATTCGCCCTGGGACGGGGAATAGAAAGCCGGGATCGGCACGCCCCAGGCGCGCTGACGCGAGATGCACCAATCCGGACGACCTTCGAGGGCGGCGCGGATACGGTTCTCGCCGGAGGCCGGGATCCACTTCACCTCGCCGACGGCGGCGAGGGCCTGCTTGCGCAGGTCGCCGCGATCGAGACCGACGAACCACTGGTCGAGCGCGCGGAAGACGACGGGCGTCTTGGAGCGCCAGCAATGCGGATAGGAATGCTCGAAGCTCTGCGCCTTGAGCAACGCGCCCGCGGACTTGAGCAGTTCGAGGACGGCGAGGTTCGCCGGGTTCTTGCCGTCGGTCTCAAGGACGGTGATGCCGACCAACGACGCGGGGACCTTGCCGTCATCGGCGTAGGTGCCGTCGTCGCGCACCGGACAATAAGGCTCGAGGCCGTACTTGTTGCCGGTCTGGTAGTCTTCGAGGCCGTGGCCGGGGGCGGTGTGCACGCAGCCCGAACCGGCGTCGGTCGTGACGTAGTCGGCGAGCACGACGGGCGAGGCGCGATCGATGAAGGGATGCCGCGGCTGGAGGCCTTCGAGCGCGCGGCCCTTGACCTTGAAGCCGTCGGTGGCGCCTTCGAGGGCGCAGGCGGCGACGAACGCCTCGCGCAGGGCGGAGGCGACGAGGAAGGAACGGCCGCCATGGCGGACCTCGACGTACTCGAGGTCGGGATGGACGGCGATCGCGAGGTTGGCGGGCAGCGTCCACGGCGTGGTCGTCCAGATCACGACGGAAAGCGGATGCGCGGGGGCGAGCTGCTTGGCGGCGGGATCGGCGACCGGGAAAGCGACCCAGACGGAGTGCGAGCGCTTGTCCTTGTACTCGATCTCGGCCTCGGCGAGCGCGGTCTGGCAGGGAATGGACCAATAGACGGGCTTCTTCGAACGGTAGACCAGGCCCTTCTCGACGAAGCAGGCGAAGCCCTTGAGTATCTCGGCCTCGTAGGCGGGATCCATCGTGCGGTATTCGGACGACCAGTCGGCGAGGATGCCGAGGCGCTTGAACTGGCCGCGCTGCTTCTCGATGTAGGCGGCGGAGAATTCGGCGCAGGCCTTGCGGACGCCGAGGGCGTCGAGCGACTGCTTCTTCGCCTGGAGTTCCTTCATCACCTTATGCTCGATCGGCAGGCCGTGGCAGTCCCAGCCCGGGACGTACGGCGTGCGGAAACCGCGCATGGACTTATACCGGAGGATCGAGTCCTTGAGCAGCTTGTTGAGCGCGGTGCCGATATGGACGTCGCCGTTGGTGAAAGGGGGGCCGTCATGCAGCACGAAGGCGGGCTTGCCGGCGGCGCGGGCCTGGATCTGACCGTAAAGACCCTGACGTTCCCAATGGGCGATGCGGACGGGCTCGCGTTCGGCCAGGCCGGCCCGCATGGGGAAATCGGTCACCGGCAGGTTGAGGGTATCCTTGAGCTCTTCGGCCATGTTTGACGGGTTAAAGTGGGTCGGTGAGGGGCATACGCACCCCTCGGGGCGGGCAGGGTGAACGGCTGAGCCTGCGAGGCAAGGGCGGAGATAGGGTCCGGAAGCCTTCCGGGCGGGGCGGGATTGACAGGGCGGACGGGAAACGCACCAATGCAACCCCATGGATAACATGAAGCCCAAGCTCATCACCAAGCAGGCGGTCGTCATCGACCTCGTCCTGACGGTGGTCTTCTTCGTCTGGATCACCTCGATCCTCAAGAAGCACGTGCCTTGGTCCGAAGCCGGTCAGACCGCCGTCCTCCTCGGCGCAGCCTATTGCGGTCTCTGCCTCGCCGGCGTGTTCTGGATGGCCCTCAACCTCTTCCGCGTGACCTTGGCCGACCAGATGCTGCAGAAGACGGTCGACGGCAAGCAGTCCAACTAACCCCCCCTGCCCGCCTACTTGGCGGCCGGACCGGACAGATTCATCGCGGCTTCGACTTCGCGCCGGAGTTCTTCCGCCTGCCGACGTTCCTGCTCGTAGTCGGCCCAAAGGATCGCGAGCTCCTCGGGCTTGGCCGTCGGGAGTTTCTCCAGCCAGGTCCCGAAGGTCCGCCAGGCGTTATGGTAGACCGGATTCTGCCGCAGGATCTCCCGGCGAAGACCGATCAGGCGACCCTGCACGCTGGCCTTCACCGCCGGCAGCTCGCGGTACTTCGGCAGGTCCTTGCCCGGGATCAGCTCATCGCCCTGGCCGACGTCGAAGACGAAGCGCGCAATGTCGTCGAGCGACTCGGCCGATTCGGAAAGACCGAGGCTGACGGGGGCGCGGGAGAGGAGCAGTTCCGCGCGGTGCACGAGCCACCATTCGTCGGGCGACTTCGCCTTCTCGGCGAGCAGCTTGAGCACCGAGCCGCCCTGGGCCGAAGCGACGAGGGCCTTGGACTGTTCCGCCGAAGGTCCCAGCGTCTGCCGCAACGCGCGCCAGAAAAGGAAGGCTTCCCGCTCCGGCGCCTTGCCGGCGACGATGTCGGCCAAGGTCGCCGGCACGGCCTGCCGACCCTCGCGATACCAATGATCGTTCATCGACGGACGCAGCTGCGCGACGACTTCGCACGCCAGGGCCTGGCGCGTCCACGGCTCGGCGACGTCGGCGGGCTTGCCGGCGACCAACGCCACGCGGGTCAGCCAAGCGCGCGCGGCGGCTTCGGCCGCGCGGCCGGGCGCGCTCCGGCCGTCGCCCAGGCGGACGACCACGAGCACGGTGCCCGCGACGACTTTCGTCTCGATCGGGGCGAAGCCGGCGATGTCCGCCACCTCGAGACGCGCGAGCGGCGGGGGCGGCGGCGGCAGGCTGAGCGCGAACTCCAGATGGCGCTGCAGGGCCACGCAATGCGCGGCGACGAAGCTGACTTCCGCCAACTTCTCCCCGGCGACCACCGCGACGGGCGTGTCGTTCGAGAAGACGTGCGCCGGCGGCGCGGGCTCGGCCGCGGCCAACCAAGCGCAGGCGGCCAGGAGGCTCCGCATGTCAGACGCCGCCGAAGTGGCCTTCGTCGACTTCCAGCGGCTCGCCGCCGGAGATATGCAGGGGCTCGCCCATCGGCGACTGGTCGTTCTTCCAGACTTCGACGGTGGCGGGGGCCTCGGGATCCGGCGAGACCCACTGCCAGCGGCCGATGCCGAGGAAGCTCATGGGGACGCCCTTGTCCTGGCTCAGGCCGGGGCCGGTGCCGCGGACGAACGGCTTGTTGCCGATGCCGATCATGAGGTTGACGATCAGCGCGGTGCCCGTGCCGGCGGCCGCGGGCGCGGAGGCGGGGGCATCCGACGCTTCCTCGATCTCCTCGATGACTTCTTCTTCCGCGGCTTCTTCGTCCTCTTCGGCGGGCGCGTCGACGGCCTCCGGCTCTGGCGCCGTCACGGACGGGCGGCTAGGAGCGGAGGCCACCGAAGGGTTTGCGCGAAGTTCGCGCACCTCTTCGCGGACGGCCTCAAGGGAGGCTTCGACCTTGTCGACGGACTTTTCGGCGGCCTTGGCGGCCTTCCTGATCTCGTCGCGGACGGCCTTCAGTTCAGCTTCGAGGGACTGGGCGGTTTCCGTCTTCGCCTTGCCGGCGGCTTCCGCGGCCTCATCGGCGTCGGCGACCACGGCGCGCACGGTCGCGGCCAGCGCGTCGACCTTCTCCGCGAGCTCGTCAAGGGCGTCGGTGGAGCTCGCGGCGGCGGCGGCCTCCTGCAGCTTCTTCTCGAGGCCGGCGACGGCGGCCTTCAGGGCGTTGATCTCCGCGGACGCGCGTTGGGCGACGGCGGCGGCGGCCGTCTCGGCGGCCTTCTGGGCGGACAGCTCGACTTCGGCGATGCGGCGGTTCAGCGCCTCGTTGCCGGCGCGGACGTTGTCACGCTGGAGGTCGATCTCCTCCGCGAGCTTCGCGCGGAGGCGGGCCTGCTCGGCCTGGCGCTCGGCCTTGCCGCCGCCGTCCTGCATGACCGGGATCACCACGATCAGCGAGGCGATCAGGATCGCGCACATGACGAGGAAGGTGTCGACGCCGTCGCGCTTGTCGGGCATCACGAGCAGGATCGCGATCACCGCGATCAGGTCGGCGGCGACCAGGAACCATTTTTCTTTGAGGAGTTTCTCGAGTTCGCGGTTCATGTGGGGTGCGGGGTAAGGAGGTGGGTCAGCGCGGACGCTCGACGAAGCCGACCTTGCGGTTGACCTTGGAAAGCGTGCGGAAGGCCGCGGCCTGGGCCTGTTCGGCGCCGGACTTGAAGATGCGGTCGAGCTCGCCGCGGTCCTTGATGAGCTCGTCGTAGCGCACGCGGACCGGGTCGAGCGTGGCGACCACGGCGTCGGCGACGGCCTTCTTGAAATCGCCGTAGCCCTTGCCCGCGAACTCCGCCTCGAGCGCGGCGACGGGGCGGCCGGTGCAGGCCGACATGATCGCGAGCAGGTTGGTGACGCCGGGCTTGTCCGGACCGGAACGCACCTCGGCGGAAGAGTCGGTGACCGCGGACATGATCTTCTTGCGCACGTCCTCGGGGCGGTCGGTGATGAAGACCGTCGCCGCGTGGTTGGGGTCGGACTTCGACATCTTCGCGGTCGGGTCCTGCAGGGACATGATGCGCGAGCCGACCTTCGAGATGAAAGGCTCCGGCACCTTGAAGGTCTCGGAGTAACGGTGGTTGAACTTCTCCGCAAGGTCGCGGGCAAGCTCGAGATGCTGCTTCTGGTCGTCGCCGACCGGCACCAGCGAAGCGTTATAGAGGAGGATGTCCGCCGCCATGAGCACCGGGTAGAACAGCAGGCCGGCGTCGACCGACTCCTGCTTGCGCGACTTGTCCTTGAACTGCGTCATGCGCTCGAGCTGGCCGAGCGGGCAGAGGCAGCCGAGGATCCAGGCGAGCTCGGTATGGCCGATCACATGGGATTGGACGAAGAGGCGGCTGCGGGCCGGGTCCAGCCCGCAGGCGACGTACTGGGCCAGGCAGGAATAGGTGTTGTCCCGGAGCTGGGCCGGGACGTAGGGCACCGTGATGGCGTGCTGGTCGACGATGCCGAAATAGCACTCATGGTCGTCCTGCATCCGGCCCCAGTTGAGGACCGCGCCGAGGTAATTGCCCAGATGGAGACGGCCGGTCGGCTGGGCGCAGGTCAGCACCACGGGCTTGGCGGGCTTTTTTTCGCTAGTTTCGCTCATTCCGGTCCCCCAGCGTGGCAAGGGGCCCGCCCCGCATCAAGCGGATTGGAGGCTCGGTGACGCTTGAAATCACGGAGCGCTCCGCCTACATAGCCCTTCGCCCAAATCGTCCCCCTCATGCCCTTCGCTCAAATCGTCCCCGCCGCCACCCCCGCCCCGGCCGCCGCCGCGGCCCCCGCCCCGACGGACAACTTCATCATCGGCGACCTCCATAAGGTCGTCGCCAAGGCGCCCGAGGACTGGAGCAACATCATCATCCACGCCATCGGCTTCATCGCCGTCGCCTACCTCGTCGGCTGGCTGGCCAACAAGCTCATGCGCTGGGTCTCGACGAAGTTCGGCGCAAGCCCGATCGCCGAAGCCGCCGTGGCCGCCATCGGCAAGTCGCTCCCCTTCATCCTGCCGGCCTACACCCTGCTCTTCCTCATCAAGGACACCAAGCCGTACCTCGCCCACATCGGCTGGCTGAGCTTCGCCGCCACGAGCGGCGTCTTCCTCTGCTCGCTGGCCCACACCGCCGCGGTCTTCTACCTGGTCGCGATCCCCATCGCCTGGGCCCAGAAGATCGCCGACCAGTCCGAGAACAAGCTGGACGACATCCTCGTCCCGATGTTCTCCACGGTCGTCCGCATCACGGTCATCCTCGTCGGCGCCTTCAAGGCGATCTCGATCGTCGACCCGAAATCCTCCGATGCGATCCTCGGCCTGCTGGCCGGCGCCGTCGTCGGCCTCGCCTTCGCCTCGCAGGACACGATCAAGAACGTCTTCGGCGCGGTCATGCTCATCGTCGACCAGCCGTTCACGCTGGGCGACGTCATCAACATCGGCTCGCACGAGGGCAAGGTCGAGTCGCTCGGGCTGCGCTCCACCACGATCATGATGCTCGACGGCCAGAAGCTCGCCATCCCGAACGGCGACCTCGCCACGCGCGCCATCGTCAACATCACGCGCCGCGACTTCATCCGCTCCCAGGACCTCGTGCACCTCGAGGCCAACACGCCCGCCGAGAAGGTCCGCGAAGCCCTCGCCATCATCCGCGAACTGCTGGCCAACCACGAAGGTTCGCAGCCCAGCCACCCGCCGCTCGTGCACGTGACCGAGTTCGCCGACTGGGCCGTCAACATCCGCTTCATGTACTGGTACCACCCGGCCGCGGCCGCGAAGCAGCTCGAATTCAACCAGCAGCTGATCCTCCGCATCACGGAACGCCTCCAGCAGGCCGACATCCGCCTCGCCGTCATGGGCACCCCTCAGAACCGCTGAACCTTTCCGCCATGCCCCTCATCGAAGCCAAGCACCTGTCCAAGTCCTACGGCGCGATCCGCGCCGTGCGCGACGTCTCCTTCGCCGTCGACCGCGGCGAGGTCGTCGGCTTCCTCGGGCCCAACGGCGCCGGGAAATCCACCACGATGAAGATGCTCACGGGCCACCTCCGCGCCGACGCCGGCGCCGCGGTGATCGCGGGCTTCGACGTCGCCGAACAGGCGGTGCAGGCCAAGCAGCGCCTGGGCTATTCGCCCGAAGGCGCCCCCGCCTACGGCGAGATGACCGTGCGCGAGTTCCTGCGCTTCGCCGCCGACCTGCGCGGCCTGGCCGACCCCGCCGAAAGCGTCCGGCAGACGCTCGAGCTCTGCCGCCTCGGCGAAGTCGCCGCGCAGACGATCGACACCCTCTCCAAGGGCTACCGCATGCGCGTGGGCTTCGCCCAGGCGGTCATCCACGACCCGGAGGTGCTCATCCTCGACGAACCCACCGACGGCCTCGACCCGAACCAGAAGTTCGAGGTGCGCCGCATCCTGAAGGAGATGGCCGCCCGCAAGGCCGTCATCGTCTCGACGCACATCCTCGAGGAGGTCGGCGAGCTCTGCACCCGCGTCGTCGTGATCGCCAAGGGCGAAGTCCGCTGCGACGAGTCCCGCGATAAGTTCCTCGCGCGCGGCGCCGACCTCAACGCCGTCTTCCGCCAGCTCACCGCCTGATCTTACCGCCATGTCCGCTTCCCAAAAATCCTCCTCCCCGGGACTCAAGCCCTTCACGGCGATGCTCCGCCGCGAGTTCGCCGGCTACTTCCGCACGCCGCTCGCGTACGTCTTCCTCGCGGTCTTCAACGCCTTCGCGGTATCCCTGGCGTTCTTCGTCGGCGGACTCTACGAGTCCGGCATCGCCAGCCTCGACCGGTTCTTCCTCTACCACCCGTGGCTCTGGGCGTTCCTCGCCCCCGCCGCGGGCGCCCGCCTCTGGGCGGAAGAACGCCGCCAAGGCACGATCGAGCTGCTCCTGACCTGGCCGATCACGGTCTGGCAGGCCGCGCTCGGCAAGTTCCTCGCCGCCTGGCTCTTCCTGGCCTGCGCGCTGCTGATGACCGTCCCGGTCGCCCTCACGGTCGGCTGGCTCGGCGATCCTGACTGGGGCGTGATCCTCTCAGGCTACGTCGGCTCCCTGCTCTGCGCCGGCGCCTGCCTCGGCATCGCCGCCATCGCCTCCGCGCTCACGCGCAGCCAGGTCATCGCCTTCGTCACCGGCTTCCTCGCCTGCTTCGTCCTCGTGCTCGTCGGCTACGGCGTCTTCGACGAACTGCTCGCCGGCGTGCTCGGCGCCGCGGGCGTCGACGACCTCCGCCGCCTCGGCCTCTGGCGGAACCTCGAACCCTTCACGCTCGGCTTGGTCGACCTCCGGCCCATCGCCTACTTCCTGTCCGTGGCCTTCGCCGGCCTCGGGCTGAGCACCATCATCGTCGAACGCCGCTGAACGGAACCCAGCACCATGAACCGCTCCCAAGCCCTGCTCGCCGCCTTCGCCGTCCTCGCGGCCGCCTTCTTCGTCAACCTGATCTCCGGCGCCTTCAGCGTCCGCGCCGACCTCACCGCCGACCGCACCTTCACGCTGTCCCCCGGCTCCAAGCGCATCATCACCAAGCTCGACGAGCCGGTGACGCTCGAGCTCTTCGTGAGCCGCTCCGACGTGAAGCTGCGTCCGTACCTCGAAAGCTACTCCCGGCGCGTCGAGACGCTGCTCCGCGAATACGTCGCGGCCTCCGGCGGCAAGGTGAAGCTGGTCGTCACCGACCCGCGTCCCGACACGAAGGAAGAACAGCGCGCCCAGCGCCACGGCATCGCCGCGATGCGCGCCGCCCAAGGCAGCGCCTACCTCGGCCTCACCGCCCAGCAGGCCGACACGGTCAAGGCCCTGCCGATGCTCGACCCCTCGCGCGAACGCTTCCTGGAGTTCGACCTGTCCAAGCTCATCGCCTCGTCCGCCCGCCTCGAGCGCCCGAAGCTCGCCCTCATCAGCTCGCTGCCCATCAGCAACCAGATCCCGCAAGGCGGCGACCAGCAGGGCGGTCCGGCCGACCTGCTCCTCGCCGAGCTCGGCCAGGGCTTCGAGGTGATCACGCTCAACACGACGGCCAAGGAGCTTCCGGCCGGCGTCGCCGTGGTCGCGCTCGTCCACGCGCACCACATCGACGAGCAGCTCGCCTACGCGGTCGACCAGTTCCTCCTCGCCGGCGGCCCGGTCTTCGCCGCCGTCGATCCGCTCTCGCGCATCCAGAAATTCTCCCAAGGCAACATGCCCTTCATGATGGCGCCCATGGCGATGACCGCCGCGAGCGACCCGTCCCTCCTCCGCGGCTGGGGCGTCAACGTCGAGATGGACGTCGTCACGGCCGACGCGGCCTCCTCGGTCACGATCCGCGGCAGCCGCGGCGAGCCGGTGCAATACCAGGCCGCCTTCGCCGCCGGGCCCGCCGCCTTCGCCAAGGATTCCCCGCTGACGACCGACCTCCGCGAGCTCGCCTTCATGGAAGCGGGCGCGCTGAGCCTGATCTCCGGCGCCGAACCCCGCCTCAAGCTCGAGCCGCTCGTCACGATGACGGGCGCCGGCATGGGCGCCATCGACGTGGCTTCGGCCAACGCGGGTCCGTTCGAGAAGGTCGCCCTGGCGTTCAAGGCCGACGGCAAGCCGCGCGTGCTCGTCGCCGCGGTCTCCGGCGAATTCACCTCGGCCTTCCCGAAGGGCGCGCCGGCCCCCGGCAAGCCTGAGCCGACGCCGCCGGGCCAGCCGCCCGCGCCGGCCGCCAAACCCCACCCCGGCCCGCACCTCGCCAAGAGCGCCAAGCCCGGCCGCCTCTTCGTCGTCGCCGACTCCGACTTCATGATGGATCCCTTCACGGTCCGCCAACGCCAGGTCGGCGGCCAGGCCTCCCTCGAGCCGATCAACGACAACTTCGGTTTCGTCGTGAGCGCCCTCGAGACCCTCGGCGGCAGCGATGAGCTGGTGACGTTGCGCTCCAAGGGCACGTCGCTGCGCCCCTTCAAGAAGGTCCAGGAGCTCGAACGCGTCGCCCAGCTCCGCTACCAGGCGAAGCTCGACGAGATCGAACGCCGGCTCGAGGAGGCCAACGCCCGGATCGCCGACCTGTCCAAGCAGTCCGGCGGCGTCACCGCCAAGGGCATCGTCATCACGCCCGAGATGCAGCGCGAGATCGAGAAGTTCCAGACGCAGGCCGACAAGCTCTCCGAAGAACGCCGCGTCATCCGCCGCGGCCTGAGCGAGGACGTGAACTCCCTCGGCCGCCGCCTCCAGGTGCTGAACCTGCTCGCCGGGCCCGCCCTCGCCCTGCTCTTCGGCCTGCTCTACGCCCTGGCCCGTCGCCGCAAGCTTTCGTAAACCGCCATGCGCAACAAGAACCTGCTCATCGCCACGCTCGTCCTCGGGCTGCTCGCCTTCGCCGCCGTCCGCCTCACCCGCGAGGCGCCCAAGGCCGAAACCGACAAGCGGCCGCTCGTCGAGGCCGCCGTCCTCGACGGCGCGAAGACCCTCACGATCAAGGCCAACAACAAGAGCGCCACGCTCGAGAGATCCCCCGAAGGCTGGATGGTGAAGGAGAAGCTCGGCCTGCCGGCCGACCTCGACAACCGCCTGCTGCCGCTCATCCGCGGCCTGCAGAAGGCGAGCAACCTCGGCCAGCTGACGGCCAATCCGAAGCGCCTCGAACGCCTCGCGCTCGCCGACGCCTCGGTCACGCTCGTCGGCGCCGACGGCAAGCCGCTGACGATCCAGTTCGGCAAGCAGACCGAGGACGGCCTCGGCGCCAGCGCCCGCCTGCCCGGCCAGGACTTCGCGATCCGCACGGACTTCACGGGCTACCTCGAAGGCGATCCGCTCTCCTGGGTCGACTTCACGCTGTTCTCCGCCAAGCCGGCGGAGATCAAATCGGCCGATTTCGAGTGGAAGGACGGCCAGGCCTCGTTCGCCCGCAAGGCGCCCGGCGCCCTCTTCGAAGGCAAGGACGGCGCCGCGGTCGAGGAGATCGTCGCCGCGGTCGCGACCATCCGCGCCGCCGACGCCGTGGCGAACGACGACCAGGACGCGGCCAAGGCCGCCCGCTCCGTGCGCGTGAAGCTCACGCTCTTCGACGGCGCCGTGGTGACGCTGACGCTCGCCAAGCTCGCGGGGACGACGCCCAACGACCAAGGCAAGACCTTCGTGCGCGTCGAACACTCCGACCCGAAGCATCCCGCCAACGCGACCGCCCGGAAGGCCGCCTTCCTCGCGCCTGCCTGGCTCGCCGAACAGGTGCCCGGCACGCTGGCCGATTTCAAGAAGGGGCAGACGCCGTCCGCCGAGTCCGCCGCGCCCGTGATCCAGATTCCCGGACCGGCGCCGACCATCGTCCCGCCGGCGGAGATCAAAGTGAAATAAGCGGACCGACCGCAAAAGCCCTTGCCTCCCGAGGCGAGGGCTTTTTTGTGTCTGTCTCCGATGGCCGCCGCCGAAACCCAGTCCCTCAGCACCTACCTGCCCGCCCTCGTGCAGGTCGTCCTGGGCCTCTCGATCCCGGCCGTCATCCTGATCGCCAGCCATGTGTTCGGCCAGCGCGCCAAGGGCAACTACATCAAGGACAAGGCCTACGAGTGCGGCCTGCCGATGGAAGGAAAGCCCCACCCCCGCTTCGCCGTGAAGTTCTACGTGACGGCGATGCTCTTCATCCTCTTCGACATCGAAGTCGTCTTCCTCGTGCCCTGGGCCCTGGTCTACCGCGAGTTCCTCGCCGCCGGCATCGCCATCACGGCCGCCACCGCGGTCTTCCTCGGCGTCCTCGTCCTCGGCCTGGCCTACGAGTTCAAGCGCGGCGCGCTGGAGTGGGAGAAGTAAGCCGCCGGGGCTGACCAAAAACAGGCTGGCGGAAGGCTTCTCCCGCCCGTAGTGATATTTTCGCTATGCAATTACTCACCCCCATCCTCGCCCAGGCTTCGGGCAACCAAGAAGCCGCCATCGCCGCCGGTGTCATGGCCTTCCTGGCGGCCTTCGCCATGGCCTTCATCGTCATCGGCATCGTCTGCCTCATCGGCATGTGGAAAGTCCTCGAGAAGGCCGGACAGCCCGGCTGGGCCGTCCTCATTCCGATCTACAACGTGATCGTGCTCCTGCGCGTCGCCGGCCTCGCCTGGTACTGGGTCTTCGCCCCGCTCGTGGCCATCATCCCGATCCTCGGCTGGATCGCTTACATCGTCTGGATCGTCTGGGTCCATCACCGCATCTCCACCCGCTTCGGTCAGGGCGTCGGCTTCACCATCGGCCTCACCCTGCTCGGCCCGATCTTCTGGCTGATCCTCGGCTTCGGTTCCGCGAAGTACGTCGGCGAGCAGCCCGCCCAGGCCTAAGCTCCGTCGCATCTTCCACCGGAAAGGCGCCCGAACGGGCGCCTTTTTCTTTGGCGGTGGACTCCCCCTGACGGCGACATAACTTGAAAGCATGCACCTCACCCCCGTGTTCGCGTTCCTCGCCGCCGACGTCCCCTCCGAAGTCTTCGGCAAGGTCTTCCTGGTCAGCCTCCTCGCCTCGACGCTCGTCGCCCTCGCGGCCTTCAGCCTGCGCGGCCTCTGGCTGATCTTCGAGAAAGCCGGTGTGGAAGGCTGGAAAGCGGTCATTCCCGCCTACCACCACGTGATCCTGACGCGCCTCGCCGGCCTCTCGGCCTGGTGGACGCTGCCGATGCTCCTCATCATCCCTATCCTGAAAGCACATGACAAGGGCGCGAAGGTCCTCTGCCTGGTCCTGCTCTTCGTCTGGTGGGGCTGGCTCTCCCAGCGCATCGCGAAACGGTTCGGCAAGGGCGTGGGCTTCGGCTTGGGCCTGACCTTCCCGGTCACGAGCTTGTTCTTCCGCACGGCGCTCGCTTACGACAAGTCGACGTATAATCCGCAGCCCTGAGCTCGACTTCGTTCGCGACGAAAAGGGCGCCCGAACGGGCGCCCTTTTCATTGGCTCAGTCGGCCGCTCAGGGACCGCAGATACCGCACCCGCCGGGCAGCTCGCGGAAGAAGTCGTGGCCCTTGTCGTCGACGAGGATGAACGCGGGGAAATCGACGACCTCGATCTTCCAGACGGCTTCCATGCCGAGTTCGGGGTAATCGATGACCTCGACCTTGCGGATGTTCTCCTGCGCCAGGATCGCGGCCGGGCCGCCGATCGAGCCGAGGTAGAAGCCGCCGTGCGCCTTGCAGGCGCGGGTGACGGTCTCGCCGCGGTTGCCCTTGGCGATCATGACCAGCGAGCCGCCGTGCTTCTGGAAGAGCTCGACATAACTGTCCATGCGGCCGGCGGTCGTCGGACCAAACGAGCCCGAAGCCATGCCGACCGGAGTCTTCGCCGGGCCGGCGTAGTAGACGGGATGGTCCTTGATGTACTGCGGCAGGCCTTCGCCCTTCTCGAGGCGTTCGCGGATCTTGGCGTGCGCGATGTCGCGGGCGACGACGAGCGTGCCCGTGAGCGCGAGGCGCGTGGTCACGGGGTGCTTCGAAAGCTCGGCGCGGATGTCCGCCATGGGGCGGTTGAGGTCGATCTTCACGACCTTCGTGGCGTCGGCATGCTTGCGGGCCTCGGCCGGGATGAAGCGGCCGGGATTCGTCTCGAGCTGCTCGATCCAGATGCCGTCCTTGTCGATCTTGGCCTTGGCGTTGCGGTCCGCGGAACAGGAGACGGCGAGGCCGATCGGGCACGAGGCGCCGTGACGCGGCAGACGGACGACGCGCACGTCGAGGGCGAACCACTTGCCGCCGAACTGCGCGCCGATGCCGAGCTGGTGCGCGACCTGCAGGAGCTCGGCCTCGAGCGCGGTGTCGCGGAAGGCGCGGCCATGCTCGTTACCCGTGGTCGGGAGCGCGTCATAATAATGGGTCGAGGCCAGCTTGACGGCCTTCATGGTCGCTTCGGCGGAGGTGCCGCCGATGACGAACGCGAGGTGATAAGGCGGGCAGGCGGCGGTGCCGAGCGACTGCATCTTCTCGGTCAGGAACTTGACGAGGGACTTCGGGTTCAGGACGGCCTTGGTCTCCTGGTAGAGGTAGCACTTGTTGGCGGAGCCGCCGCCCTTGGCGACGAAGAGGAATTCGAATTTCGATCCGCTGACGGCGGCGATGTCGATCTGCGCAGGCAGGTTCGTGCCGGTGTTCTTCTCCGTGTAGAGATCCAGCGGGGCGAGCTGAGAGTAACGCAGGTTGTTCTGCGCGTAGGCCTGATAGACGCCGAGCGAGAGGGCCTCGGCGTCGTCGCCGCCGGTCCAGACCTGCTGGCCCTTCTTGGCGGTCACCTGCGCGGTGCCGGTGTCCTGGCAGAACGGGAGCACGCCCTTGGCGGCGACCTCGGCGTTGCGCAGCATCGCGAGCGCGACCGCGCGGTCGTTGTCGCTGGCTTCCTTGTCCGCGAGGATCGCGGCCACCTGCTCGAGGTGCTCGGTGCGCAGATAGAAATTGATGTCGTGCAGCGCCTGGTTGGCGAGGAGCGTGAGGGCTTCCGGGGCGACCTTGAGCACAGCCTTGCCGGCGAACTCGGCGACGGAGACGTGTTCCTTGGTGAGCAGGCGATACTTCGTGGTGTCGGGTCCCAGCGGGAAAGGTTCCTGGTAATGGAAGGGAGAGGCCATCGCCCTCACCATACGGGGCCGGCTCCTGCCCGCAAACGGAAACAGGTCAGCGGGCGGGCATCTGCGCCGGCGAACCGATCCGCACGTCGCCGAGCAGCGCACCTTCGGCCAGGTCGACCGACACCAACGCCAGCCCGGCCTCTCCGGCCGCGGAGCGCACGGCGCCGACGACCTTGCCTTCGGGCGTCTTCAATTCCTGCCCCACGACCACCGTCCCGGTGACGCGACGCAGGATACGACGGAGCGAGCCCATCGACTGGATGCGGGCCATGACTTCCTGGCCGAGGTAGCAGCCCTTGGCGTAGCTGACCCAGGCCTCGAGGCCGCACTCCTGCGGGAACTCGTTGGCACCGCAATCGGCCGGCACGGCGGGCACGCCGGCGGCGACACGAAGCGACTCCAGCTCAGCCAAAGAAGCGGGCCCGGCGAGCGAAGCACCTCCGGCGGAAACCAAGACGTCCCAGGCGGCGACGCCGAAGCGCTTCGTCGCGAAGACCTTGGCGCCAGGGAGGTTCGGCTCCGCGCCCCAGGCGACATATCTCCGCCAGGCGGAAGATTCATCCGCCGCGACGACGTCATCGGCGATGACGTTCGCCGTCACGACCGCGATGAGGTCGGCCGCGGAGAGATGCGGGCAAAGCAGCAGGAATGACCCGTCGGCCTCCTTCGCGACGACCGTGTGCGCGAGCACCCTGCCCTTGCGGTTGAGCCAGAGGGCGTCGGTCAACGCGACGTGGCGGAGGTCCGCCGTGCACTGCCCTTGCAGGAAAGCCGCCGCGTCCTCCCCCGTCACCCGGACGACCGAGGTGTTCGCTGACACGTGACGAAGCATCAGACGAGGACGGCCCAGAGCCGGGCGACAGCCTGTAGCGCCAGGTTAGCGTAGATCGCGGCCATCACGTCGTCCAAGACGATGCCGAAGCCTCCGGGCAGCTTCTCGAGCGCCTTGATGCCGAACGGCTTCGTGATGTCGAAGAGCCGGAAGAAAAGGAAACCCAGCAGGATCAGCAGGAACGCGGAGGCTCCGCCGTAGACGTAAGGATTGAACAGGAAGACCAGAGGCATCGCGGCGAACTCGTCGAGAATGATCTCGGACGGGTCCTTCTTGCCGATGAAGGCCGCGGCGACGCCGCACAGCAAGATCGCCGCGAGGACGACGAGCGAGTCGAAGATGAACTCATGCGGGCCGCCTTTCGCATGCGCCAGCCGCACCACCACCGCCCACCACAGCAGCCCGGCCGCGGAACCCCAGGTGCCCGGCGCCTTGAGGCGACCGAGCGGACCGAGCGTCGCGATCTGGACGATCATGAAGACAGCCCCGGCAGGTGACGGCGATGCCGGATGAGGTAGCTGGCGCCGGAGATCACGGTGAGGAGCACCGAGAGCCAGAAGAGCGACATGATGATGACTTCCCAATTCTGATGCCATTCGGCCGACAGCTTCCAGTGCGTCTCGTACGCGCGCAGGCCGATGAGGTGGCCGATGGCCAGGATCTGCAGGAAGGTCTTGATCTTGCCGAGGCCTTCGGCCTCGAGCACCTGGCCCGAGGCGGCGGCCACGAGGCGGAGTCCGGTGATCAGGAATTCACGGATGATGATGAGCATCACGCCGAAGGAGGTGTAGAGCACCGCCGCGCCATCGGGAGCGAGGCGCTGGCCGGCGTCGTCCCAGCGCGTCACCGGCAGGCAGTCGATGGCGGCGAGGCCGATGAGCAGGCCGAGGATGAAGATCTTGTCGACCAAGGCGTCCATCAGCCGGCCGAAGTCGGTCACGGCATTCAGCTTGCGGGCGATCCAGCCGTCGAAGATGTCCGTCAGGGCGGCCAGGATGAACAAGGCCAGGGCCGCGCTGGCCCAGACGCCGCCCCAATAGGTCAGGATGGTGATCAGGAAGATGGCCGGCAGGCGGGCGGCCGTCAGGAGATTGGGGAGATGCCGAAGAAAACGCATGCGGGCTTGCCGAAAGGATGTTCCCGACCGAGAGTACGCCGCAACAGGAAAACGATGTCCCGCCACCAACGCATCGCCGTCTACCCCGGCACCTTCGACCCGATCACGTTGGGACACCTGGACGTCCTCCGTCGCGCCTCGCGTCTCTTCGACCGCGTCATCGTCGCCGTCGCCGCCAGCGACAGCAAGCACCCGTGGTTCTCGGTCGAGGAACGCCTCGGCATGGCCCGCCAGGCCTGCAAGGGCATCCGGAACGTCAAAGTGCTCGAACTCGAAGGCCTGACGGTCGAATTCGCCCGCAAGCACAAGGCGGCCGCGATCATCCGCGGCCTCCGCAAATTCAGCGATTTCGAGTTCGAATTCGACCTCGCCCACGCCAATCGCCTGATGGCCCCCGAGATCGAGACGGTGATCCTGATGCCCAGTCAGGACCAGTTCGTGACCTCCTCCAGTTTCGTGAAGGACATCGCCCGCCATAAGCTCTCCCAGGCCGCGGCCTTCGTCCCCCGGTGCGTCCTGCCCCACCTGCGCAAAAGGTTGGCCGAAAAGGCCTGAAAAGGCCTGCCTTCCGCTGTTGACCGTGGGGGGTAGTTCTATTTGCTCGGCCTTTCCCCCCGCGGCGTCCGCAGACCCGGGGCCTCCCTCCCTTTCATACATACCATGGACATCAAAATCCAAGAAACCAACCCGACCCGCCGCTCCGTCACCGTGACGGTCCCCGCCGCGACCGTCGCCGCCGCCGAGAAGGAAGTCGTCAAGGGCTTCTCCCGCGAGGCCG
>Ga0222712_10002936_pt1 | contig 19048 bp, 16 predicted proteins | sample C33_657DmetaG_FD_165043 | JGI IMG/M metagenome (GOLD analysis project Ga0222712, IMG submission 165043) | Estuarine water microbial communities from San Francisco Bay, California, United States - C33_657D | ecosystem: Environmental > Aquatic > Marine > Unclassified | place: USA: California... | reverse complement strand
CCCTTCCGACCAAATTGGACAAGGTCTCGTGAAGAATCTGCCTCTGACAAGTGCCTACCTGGACCGGAGCATTCAACAATCAGGTATTCCCAAAGCCCTGCTGAAGAAAGCATGTTTGCGCAAAGGCTATTTCCCCTATGAATACTTGGACAGCTTGAGCAAATTGGACCAACCTCTGTTCGATGAAGAGGATGAGTTTACATTGGAGCCTGAAGATTTCTACAGCCATCTGTCCAACAAGCTATCACAAGATTTGGTCATTAAATCAAGTTGGGCGGAAATGATTTCGAGAGGTATGGGATTCGAGACGCTCCGAGAGTACCACGATTTCTACCTGGCCATGGACGTATACCTCTTAGCAGACATCTTCCAACGCTTTCGCCTCACCTGTCTCAAAGCTGACAATTGCGGACAGGACCCTTTGCACTACCTTGGGAATCCTTCCCTCGTATTAGACTCCTATCTGAAGCATAAGGAGGCTGATTTGGAATTGTTTACTGACACAAAGCTCTATCTGAAATGTCGTTCCGAGGGTATGAGAGGTGGCATTTCTTATTGGCGCAGGTACTTCACAAAAGCCAACAACGAGATGCATCCGGAATATGACCCCAGTCAAGAGCGGAGCGAGATTTTGGATATGGATGCCACCTCTCTGTACCCTTGGGCAGCCCGCCAACGCCTTCCCACAGGTGATTTCGAGTTTGTAGAGGAGGAGATGGAGGGTAATGCTATGTGGGAGTTCTTATTGCAGGATTTGCCAGAAGAGGAAGGGTACTACGCTTGGGTGGACATCTACCTACCTCTCCGAGCGGAAGAGTGGCAGCAATCTGTTCCCGCAAGGTATCAAGGCTTCGCTCCAGTCATCCACGAAAAATTTGGAGGCAATCTACACGACTATCAACAAAACTATCCCATCCTAGTGGAAAACAAGGAGGTGCCTACCGAGTTTTTGAGTGAGCATCAAAAGGGTTTGTATGAAGCGACCAATGGCAAGCATATCCCGACTAACAAGCTCATTAATGACTTACTGCCCAAAACGAGGTATATGATGCACTACCTGAGCATTCGCCAGGCACTCGAGACGGGTTGGGTCATCAAGAAGATACATGAGCGTTTGGAGTTCCGACAAGACTACTGTACCAAGGATTTCCTGGACCAATGTGTCGAGCTGAGGGCCAAGGCTAAGAACCCTGTGGAAAAGACTCTTCAAAAGACCAACATGAATTCTCTGATTGGTAAGTTTATCGAAGATGTGATGAAACATTCCGATTTTCGAGTATGGCGGCGCTATCAAGAATTCAAGGTGAATGAACGCAAAGGTCGCCTGAAACCCAATTGGTACATTTTGAGCGAGAATATGGTCGTGGCCGAGCTTCTCAAGAAGAAGACCGAGCTCAACAAGCCTATCATGCTGGGGATTGCCGTCTACGACATCAGCAAACAGCTCATGTCCCACCTGTGGTATTTGCTTCAAAACCATTATGGTCGCAACATTGAGCTATGCGGCACTGATACTGATTCCCTAATCTTCCACGTGAAGACCCAATCCTGGCATGACGATGCAGTCTATCTTAACCAGTTTTCTGTCTTTCCCGAGGACCACCCCTTCTACAGAAACAGCAGGTTCAGCGATGCCACCACGCAACAGCTTCTGGACAAAGGCATCAATCCCTATATCGGTATCTTCGATTTGGGCACCAAGGAGCACAAGTACCTGAAATCTATCCCCGGTTTCTTCAAGCCGGACCACGACCGTATTATCGAGGCATGTGCCATGAGGGCCAAGATGTACTCCTTCCTCAGGAATACGGACATTCAGGTGGATGGTGAGTGGCAAAAGCAGAAGGTATGGCAATCACACGAAGTTGGTAAGTGGCGACTAGAGGAATTGGACAAGCAGGAAAAAGGAGACAAGCATCGAGATGTCTGCAAGGCCAAAGGTATTCCCTCTGCAGTAGTTGAGGAGAGATTCACCCATGAATACTACAAGAGTATTGTTTTGAATCCTCTGGAGTATGTGGATGAGGATGTAACGTTTAGCAGTTTGAAATCACAACAGCATAGTGTGCATCAGATTCGGCAGACGAAAGCCTCGCTACGGCCCGTTGACGATAAGCGCTATAGTGCAGACGGAATAGTATCACTGCCTCATGGACATTACCTTAGTACTAACTTATAAAGCATGGAAGAGTTGTACTATGCCCCGGAAAAAGGGTTCTTATCAGCTGACAAGTTTGCAAGATTGCTCAAGGAAGAAGGCATCAAGGTAAGTCGCAAGGAGATGATGCGATTCCTACAAAATCAGAGGACTTGGCAAGTCAACAAACAGCAAAATCTTCCCTCGCAGTATTCATCGTACTGGGTGCACAATGTAGGTGATAATTACCAAATAGATTTAATGGACTATAGCCGATTTGCCATTGACAATAGACGCTATATATTGTGCTTGATTGATGTAAAAAGCAGGTATGCGAATGCCCGTGCTTTGGCAAGCAAAGACCAACGTGGCTATGTCACCGCTCTGAACCAGATGATGGACGAGATGGGTCGATTCCCCACAGGTGTAAGTGCTGACCAAGAATTTAATACAGCTGCCGTACGAAGAGTCTTCACGGATGTCCACCCCAACTGCAAATTTTGGTTTTCAGAACCTGACCAGCTGCATAAGAATCCTATCGTCGAGAGGTGGCATCGTACCCTGGCTGGGCGTTTGCAGCGTTGGAGGCAAGCTCAAGACAATCCAGGTATCGCAAAATGGTATCAAGTGCTCCCAAAAATTATTATGGCTTACAACAATTCCTACCATCGCACGATTCACGCCAAGCCTGCCGACGTATTCAGAGGTGAGGATTTTAACCGACAGATTATCATGGAGGTCAATACTAGCTTTGGATTGGGTGATAGGGTGCGCTATCGTCTTGCGAAACCAATTTTCCGTAAAGGAGATAGGATTACCTTTTCTCGTGCTGTTTACATCATCACAGGGAAGAAGGGCAAGAGATACGAGTTGACGAAAGAAGGGTCGCAGAACGCCGAGAGCAAGACTAGGGCGGAGTACGAGCTGGTGCACGCCTATGAGACCCAACCGCAAGCGGGCAACGACGATGATGCAGATGAGCAAGCCCCGCCACAAGCACCAGCACCAGCACCACCCCGAGCACCAAGTGCAAGAGTTCGACGACCCAGACAAATTCTTGACATTTAAAGAGTAGATTCATTCTTAGTACAATGGACTATTCAAAAATCACGATTGACAATGCTGTGGGGACATGGGAAGTAAAATTTGGGAAGTATAAGGGGAAGAGCTATCGGTGGATATTTGAAAATGATGCAGAGTACGCCAAATGGTTGGTAACGATTCTCACCTCGGAAGCACCTCGCAATTACTTAATTGCTATGCTCTGATGTCTTTTTTCACAGATTATGTCAAACTCCGACCGAGATTTATGGGTGTTCCGAGGCGGAATGCAGCATCGAGAAGTGCCTTTGGGAGGCATCCACCTAGGAGAATATTTCCTCGTGTCCGTCAACGACTATGACAGAGTTATGCTCCATAACTGGTACATCAACAGGGGTTATCCAACTACCTGGATTGACGACAAACACGTCAGCATCCAGCAATTTATCACAGGACAAGACCATTCGGATCATATTTCTCACGACCGACTCGATAATCGGCGTGGGAATCTCTTCCGAGGCGGACAAGGTGAAAACAATCGCAATATCGACAAAAAGAACGAGAGAACAACGTCGGTCTACCCTGGCGTCAGCTGGCATAAAAAAGCGCAGAAATGGCAGGTCCATATCAAGATTGAAAAGAAGAACTGTTATTTGGGGCTTTTCACCAACGAGCTGGAAGCGGCCTACACGTACTACAAAGCAGCACGACAACAGCACCCTTACATGAATTTGCCCGCGTGGGAAGCATCTGCATTCCAAGAATATCTCCTACAACAAGAATTTTCTTCGCTCAACGTATAAATGCCACCACGACGCCGCCAACCCACCGCCAATCTGTTCCAGACAGACATGAATCGAGCGGTCAACAGCCAAATGGTACGTACTACATCTCGTAATCGTAAGAATCCTCTCCCTGCAAATCTTACTACCTTCAACGCTGCTGAACCCCGACAAATTCGCAATATCTTGAAACAGGACGTGAAGGACGTTCGCTATCGTATGATTGAATCAGCGGCGACTGCGGCGGAAGGTAAGAGAGCCTTCTGGGCCGATTCCGATTTACGTAAACAAAGGCATACTGCTTGTGGTGCTGCCAAAGGGAATAAAGCATTACGTTTTCTGACTGCTGGGAGTCGTGACCTCGCCTCTGACATTCTCCCAGGCTGTTATTTTGACCCCAAAGGCTCCCGTATAAGGAAAGGGCGGGGTCAGGCGGTGCCTCTCATCAAACGACATTACCAGATGCGAGGAGGTTCCGCACGTCTGACGGTAAGAGATTTGGAACCTTATACATTACGTTTACGCCATATCATCGCACGGACACCTCATCTCGTTCCTGCTGCTGCTAATGAGATGCTTGGAGAGGCAGAGGATGTCATGCGCATGAGTAATGAAGGTTTTGACATTGATTCAGACTACATTGCTACTCTCCGCTCACAACTACAATCCATCATCAACAATTTTCCTACAGGTCACCAAGAATCGAAAGAATAATCTACCAATCATCCGTGAAGTAATCCTTGCCGAAGTAAAGAGATGCCGCAAGCAAGGCTACGAGTCCCAGGTAAAGTCCTAAAATTATAAACGAGGCTAAATTTTCATTCATTGATAATACTATAGAATGGAAATTTCTACCATGGACGCCGACGCCTGCAAGAGCTTTTTCACAGAAACCTATGCCGCCTTGGAAATCTTTAGACTCATGTATCCGACAGAGTGGCGCCAGAGCCTCACGGGCGACATTATGAATAAGTATATCACTTGTGTGGAAGTACAGCCAAAAATTATGTCACTTACCAACGAAACTCTACTTCGGAAACTCTGTTTGCATGTCAATGACGTTTTGGTGTGGGCACAGGCGATTGAAACAGCTATCAACAATCCTCCTGAGCCGACTGTCAACTTCCAAGAAGACGATGTGATGCTTTTGGATGGGTAAGGCAGCGCCCTGCCTTATGAACCTGCTTCCCACAGGGTTAAGGCTTTGTTATAGTCAATCATTATAATGCTTCTCAATTTGCCCAAAGAAATCGTTTTACGTATTTACGAGTATGACCCCACCTATCATACTTTCCAGCAGAAGGCGGTGCAAGAGGAATTGAAATCAATGCTTTTTCTACGGAACTCTTTTCAAAATTGTCTAAGTGACATTATCCTCACGCCTTGGTACCGCCAGGAAATGCTGCGTCGTTTCACCAAGAAACAGCTTTTGCAGTACACAAAAACATTTGGTATATATGTGTATCATCGGACAACCAAAGCTCGAATACTCCTATTTATTTTGTGGTACCATCTTCATAAGAATGAATCGATACATTGAGTTGTACAACGAGCTACAAGATTTTAAGAGACAACAGCCGTTTGGCTTCACCCAATTTTTTGGCAATCTGCCCGCAAGAGTCTACGACCAAAATGGCGTTGTGACACAACAAGCGCCGTTTTTGTTTCTACATGAACGTGTTCGGGAGCTCTTGGCGTCGTTATCGGCAGTCCAGATTCAAAAGTATACAGCAAATTTGTCGCGCACCATGGACCTGTTTGTACGGTGGTTGCAGGCACGACGCCCTGGTTGGCGAGGGCGAGCCCCTGGAAAGGAAAATGAGCAGCCTCCTCCTCCTCCTCCTCCTGCTGTCACACGAACACAAGGATTTGGCGTACGATACCGTCGAAGTGGGTATCGTTTGCCTTGAGGCTCACTGATAAGAAACAAAAATAGTACCAGCAACCAATTTATCGGTACTGTTGGTTGTGACGACTACACCGTTAAGACTCCCACCATTCGGAATAGTGAATGTTCCATAAAAGCCCATGTTGTAAATTGTACTAGAGTCACTCCTGTAACCGTGACCACTAGCCGAATAGGTTGTCACGCCTCCGGTGGTGTTCGAGTACACAAATTCATAGGTGGATTGTAAGACCGCCGTGCTACTCCAGTTAGCGTCTGTATTCCATGCGTGTGCTGGAACACTAGGCCCCCAATTAGACCGTCCAGCCGCATTGTTCCCGATGGTCCAGCCTCCACAAGTAGGTGTTCCAGACGAAGATGACAAGTAAATGTAAGGTATGTTTGTCCCTGTTGTCTTCACGTCAGTAAATAACACTTTAATACACCGTGCTGTGCTGGGAACGGTGAACGATCTGTTTGTGAGTGTGTTGTTTGCTGTGTAAAAAGCCGCATAGTTCCAAGGGTTGATTGGTAGACTGGAATACGTTGTTATGTTGCCTGAAACGGAGAGATTACCCGTTATACCTACATTACCAGTCAAATTACTCGCTGTCGACACGTTGAGAGTCCGCAGATTTGCAGTCGTCGTTCCGCTCTGCGTGATGTTCCCGCTACACGTCAGTGTTGTGACACTGGAGGCCCCCGAAGCCGACAGATTACCACACGTGATATTTGCAAGTGTAGTAGCACCCGAGACGTTCACATTGGCTTGAAAAGTTGCGTTGCCTTTTATATTACACGTACCTTCAGCAACACGACCGCTAAAATTTATATGCGGAATAAAGCACGACGTAGTAACCCCCTGCACGCTTGTCTCGGTAATAACGATTCGCACATAGTACATTCTGTACGTCGGGTTAGTTATGTTTACTGCTGTTGTCAACGAGCCACTCCCTAACAGCGTCCAACTGCTTACATCAGTGCTACCCAAGACGTAGAATGTCTTGCAATTAGTGCTGAATGAATAAGCACTATTTGTTATCTGAACAGAGGTCAAAGAAAAAAGATACGTTGCTGCCAGTTGCCACCACTCACCTGCATACCCAGCTGTCGTGGTCGTCCCTGTGTAGACTCCGCCAGACGACGGATACTTATTTGCGCTACTATTCCAATACACGTTCAGCGTAGCAGGTCTTACGGCTTGGTACGGTAAATAAAGGGAGGAGAAATCAGAGGATGAAGATGTCGTAAACGCGCCGAAAGTATTAGAACTTCCGTCGAAAGCAGGCACCGACAAAGCACTATCGGTAACTAGTAATGCACCGGTTATGGTTGTCTCGTTTACATTCGCAATAGTGTTGTTACTAAGCTTGGCAAGTTCTGTAGAAGGGTTATACCCATTAAGATTGGAAGTGCTGATATTTGCCAATGTAGCAGTACCACTCACACTCAAACTCGTCAACGTCCCCACACTCGTAATGTTGGGTTGAGCAGCCGTCGACAATGTCCCTGCAAGGGCACCACTCACAGTCACATTGCCCGCGGTCAGACCTTGAGAGGCAGTAGCAGTCGTGCAAAAGAGCTCGTTGGTAACTGTTTGGGTCACCACCTGCAAATAGTTGCACTCGACTATCATAGAAGCGTTTAAATTATCCACAGTCACAGTTATAGCTTCGGCAGTGCCAGAGCTCGCCATACTAATATCGTTACCGCTCGATGGCGTGATGGAGTTGGTGAGGATACCCCCTGTGAAGGTTTCTTCCGCTACAACAGTCTGACCACCTGCTTTTTTTAAGTAGTTTAAATCGACATATTCGATTGTCACACCTTCCGTTGTGGAACCAAAATAAGATGGATTGAAAATGCTCGCATCTTTAGTAGGCGGTGGTTGTACACTCATTCTTTATAAAGGGGCTATATACTTTTGCAGCAACGTCTTATTTTTGGTCGGGTCACTACTGAAAAGCCGAAGAAAGGTACAGAACCGTTTCCGCATATTCTTGATACGATTTTTGTGAGTGAACATGAACCAGATGAAGTAAAGCACATAATAACCACAAATCTCCGACTGAATGTTCTGGATGTGTTTTTCCGAGAACATGTATTTGTTCCGCAGAAAGCGTTGCACACTGAGTGGGGGTATCACGCCAAACGAATCGAAGTAAACCCTGGACGAGTTTTCGACGTAAAAAGCAGTCCAATGTGTACCAGGCCCATCGCCAGCACTTTGCAGATTGATAATGTACCCACCATCTTTTAATACGGGAGGCAGCTGGTCTTTTGAAAACACTCCCACTAAAGGAATATGTAAGCGTTTGGCTTTTTCTTCTAGGTCCACATTAGTCATCATTTTAAACGAAGCGTCGTTTAATCACGCTTTATATATTAAATGACGAAAACGAATAGCGTGTCGGCACGGCGTTGTCTGCATAGCAGACTGGGAGACGTGCCAACGCAGACAAAATAAAGCTTTGTCAGACCTACTATATAGTATGACTACGTTGAAAAATTGGTACGGCGCCATGCCGAAGGATATGTTGCCGACGTACCATAATCCCTGCCACAAAGATCATGGTATCGGATTACCGTTCCGAGGTCTGATTGTAGGTGGGTCTGGGTCCGGTAAAACGACGCTCGTGTTAGAAATTCTACATCGGATGTATGACACCTTTGGACATGTCACCATTTATACCATGAATGCAGAAGAGCCCCTTTACAAGTTTTTGGAATCCAAAATCAAAAAGGAACAACTCACCATCAAAGAAGGCTATGCGGCGATTGAACCTCTGGAAAAGCTCGACAAAGATATGCAGCATTTGGTGGTGTTTGACGATTTGGTATTGGAAAAGAATCAGGATAAGATAGCACAGTATTTTATTAGGGGTAGGAAAATCGCCAAAGGCGTGAGCTGTTTGTATTTGACACAGTCTTACTTCGGCTGCCCCAAAGTGATTCGGTTGCAATGTACATTCGTGCTAGTCAAAAAACTGATGAGCACACGTGATTTAAATATGTTGCTACGGGACTTTAGTCTGGATTGTACTCGCGAACAATTACATGCCCTCTACAAGCACTGTGTCGACACCAATCAAAGGGATTTTTTGTTTGTCGATTTAAGTGCTCCCGAAGAGCGACGTTTCCGGTACAACTTTGCTCCTGTCATCTCTGTAAATGCTGATTGTGTCGTAGAAGCAAAATAAAAACTTATAGTGTTTACATATAAATGGGTGATTCAGTGCTGTTGCCTCAAATCCGTAATCTGCGGAGTGTGGCCGATTACCGGCGCAAACAGATGCGACTCAAAAAAGCAATTAGGACAGGTGTCGCCGTGGATGATGAAGCAAACACTTCCTCCAAACTTGCGGCCGAGCAAATCAAACAAAACATTTTACCGGTGATGCCGAACCAGGATTTGCTAGAAGCTTCAAGTCGAGACAAGAGCAAACAGTATAACACCGCGTTGGAACATTTGAAAAGTATTATGAGCGGGAATGATGCGACTACCGTTTTACGGGCTGCATTTCCCGATTTGGAACAGTTGCAAGAATTGAATCGGCATTGGGGTACTTTTCGCAGGTCTGTCGGTGACACCAAGATGTCTCCACAGTATTTTTTTCAATATTGGAATCGTTTCCGACAAATCCTTCAGGCGACTGATAACACAGGCATGTTCATCCCTTTGCAAAAGGGAGACATCGCGGAAGATTTTTTCGGAGGCCCCGGGGGAGTAGGCCGACCACCGGGCGGAGCATCAGGCCCCTCACAAGGCGGTCCGGGTGGCAATGGAGGTGATGGTGGCGACGGAGGTGGCGGAGGCGGAGGAGGAGGTGGTTATGGTGACGGCGGGGGAGGCGGAGGAGGAGGTGGTGACCCCTTCCCAGGGTTTAAACCGCCTTCTAGCGCACCATCCAGTACGCCTGCCTCTCCACGTCGTGCAGGTGAAGAGAAAAAAGAGGAGGAGTCTCAGGCGCCTCCTCGAGACTATTCGGAGCAAAATGAAGCGAGCACACCCGAAGCTAATTTTGTTCCTAACACTAATCCAGGATTTTATCCTGCTGCCTATGGCGTAACTCCTGCATCCTTAAAACTAGCGACCACGTTGAATAGAATTGGTAGAAGACGGGGTCTTCAAGGGCTGAAAAACAACATGTACCAAGAAGTGCCAACTACTTATGGAGAGTTTTTTCAGACTGGAATGCGTACCAAATTAGTCAAGAAACCTCCGCTTCCGAAGCCTCCTACGCCTGAAGAGTTTACAGCAATCAATGTGCCGACTGACGATGCAGATGTAGCTGCGGAAGAATTGCGTAAATTTGAAGAACGTGAAAAAAAAAAGATAGACGAAGAAAAGAGGCGTCAAGATGAAGCTGTAGAAGCAGAGCGCCGTAAAAAGGAGGCGGAGGAGGCCGAAGCCGAGCGCCGTAAAAAGGAGGCGGAGGAGGCCGAAGCCGAGCGCCGTAAAAAGGAAAATGCGGAGAAAGCTGCTGAGGACGAACGCCGTAAAAAGGTGTTGGAAGAGCAACGGAAAAAGGAAGCAGCTGCCAGAGCCGAACGGAAGAAGGAAGCCGAACGCAAAAAGAAGGAAGACGATGAACTAAGAGAGGTTTTCCGCAAAGCAGAAGCGCAACGCAAAGCGGAGGACGAAGCTCGTCGTGAGGACGAAGCAAAAAAGGAAGCCGAACGCAAGAAAAAGGAGGAGAAGGAATCTAATATTGTACTGAATACTGAACAGGCCCGATATAGCTTTCAAGAACTCCAGCGACAAGTTTCTAACTACTTTAAAAAAAAATCGGCACGTTACAATCTTCCTCGTGGTGAAGGTGGGAAACGAGATGCGGATTTAATTAGCGCTGACGAAATTGACGAGAAAAGACAGCAAATGATTTCAGATGCAAGACGCATTTTAACCGGGAGCTTGTTCTTTGACGGTACAGACTTTGTCAATCTTAAGCCCGCAAACAAAGTAAACATTCCAGGACCTCAAAAGAAGAAAATGCTCACGGAAGACATCAACAAAGTCTTTGAAGATTTGGAAAAAGAAATTGGACAACAGCCTGCGTGGTCAATCGGTCACAGTGAAATAAAGCGAGCTCAAAATAGTCCAGCAGAAGAGTACCGATTGAGAAGAGAAGAAGGACAGAGACGTCAGGAGGCAGAAGCAATACGGGAAAAGCTTGCTAAAGATGAGGCAGAAAAAGAAGTAGTAAGAGCTGCCGATAGAGAACTGAAGAAAAAGCAAAAAGCAGCTTTACTAAAAGTCGAGGCTCGTTTGAAGAGTTTGAACAACAAAAGGACTGCAGCAGCAGCAGCAGCTAAAAAAGTTTTAAAAGCAAAAGATAAACCTCGTGCCGCACAAGCGTTTGCGCCTACAAATGTCGGCAAACCTGGGAACGAGGAATCCAAAGAAGAATCGAAAACTCAAAACGTTGTGACTCCGCCTCGGCGAAGCAAAATGACACCTCCTCGAGTGGCTCCGCAGAAACGTGCTCCAAATCCGTTAACTCCACCGCCTCCTAAAAAAATGGAGAAGGCAGGCGAGGAAACTCCTATGAATGTTGACCAAGCAGAAAAACCTGAGGCTATGGATGTAGTAGCACGTGGTAGATATACAATTGAGCAGATTGCGCGAACACAACCGATGTCAGATTTGTACAGTAACATTGGCGACATTTATATGGATGATATTGAAAACGCCATTAATTCTTATACGGAAGCACAAAGAGAACAAGCCTTGAGAGATGCCGGATTCCGCCCTAACGTTCGTCTAAATACAAAAGCAAAACGTCTCAAGGTGATTGATACACTCCGCAAAAATACAGGAGAAGGAAGCCCTCGTTCCCCGAAAACACGAAGTGAGAAAAAACGAGTAGGCAAAAACATCAAATTCGGCGGCGGTATTAGTGCCCCTTCTGAGCCACGGTATGACCAATTTGGGTGTTATTTGATACATGTGCCTTCGCTAAGCAAGAACCGCCTCAACATCAAATTTCCTTCGTTGGCAAGTCATCCCAAAATCCCACAACGTATCGTATCGGATGAACTGGTAGCTCTCATCACAAAAATTCTTGAAACAGGACAGATGAATGCGCCTTTGTACGCTGCGTTACCACAAAGTGACAAAGACTTTTTTGACAGTCTTGCACATATGTGCAAAATAGGAGGAAAACTTGGGATTGTCAAGAAAGAAAACAATGCGGATATGCAGCGTTTTCAGATTGTGCGTGGCGAGATTTTGAGTGGCAATGATGCACCTCAACTTATCAAAGAGTTGAAACATTTGACACTAAAACTGGTGACCGAGGGCAAGATTCCCAAACGCAGTGCTCATGACCTGCTGATAGAAATATCGTTATTATAAAATATGCGCGAAATTATCATTAACAACACGTTTGTGTCGTCCGACAACAGCACCTTCACTTATAAATTCCCTCTAGGCAGTCAACCGACTTTTGAAAAAGGGGATAAGATTGCCTTGGACAGTTTGAGCATGTACTATTCGTGGCCTAGTATTACTGCGGCGAACGGCAACAATACATTTCAGTATGTTTGGCCGTTTAACAGTGCCACTACCATCACCGTGACGATTCCAGATGGGTTTTACACGATTGCTGATTTGAATTCGTATTTACAGTACGTCATGATTGCCAACAAACATTATTTGGTGGATGGTTCTGGCAATTATGTTTACTATTTAAATTTTTCCACCAACTCGGTGCGGTATGCTGTGCAATTGGACGTGAGTCCGCTGCCCACATCCTTGGGGACATACACCTATCCTTCTTCTGCAGGCTGGACTTTGTCCGGTACTGCGACCTACCCTCAAATCATCATTCCTTCCACAAACTCTATTTCCAAAATCATTGGCTTTAGTGCAGGGACTTATCCGTCTACGACAACTGGTACAACAACTTATTCCGAAATTAGTAGTTTTACGCCTCAGGTGACTCCTGTGTCGTCTGTGGTGGTCACTTGTTCGCTACTGAACAATCGGTACAGCATCCCCAATAATCTCTTGTACAGTTTTGCACCCAATACAACGTATGGTTCTCAAATCAATATTATCCCACCTTCCAAGACCTTTGTAGATATGTCAGGCGGCAAGGTATCGGAATTCTCCATCACCTTCCTCGACCAGAACTTTAACAAGCTGAAAATCTTGGACAACAATATCGTCATCCTCATCACGATTGCTTCCCAAGATGAGCTTTAGCGAAGCTAAAGCGAGCGTTGATGTTTTTATGACATCAACCCAGAATTGTAAGACGACGCCCCGTCTTACGACTCGCTTCCCACATAGATTATAGAAGATGTTACAGCTTCCAAGAGACATATTGAACCATATTTACTCGTATGATGCAACGTATCACGAAACGTATAGAAAGGGCGTATTACGAGAACTCGTGATAAATCACGAGTTAGGAGAGCTGTTTGAACGTGACATTTGGTACGTAGTGGAAAAACCACGTCGGTTGTTCAAGTACACGAAGAAAGATTTTGAACATTTTGCCAGATATTTGGGTATTCTTACGTATAGAAAGATTACGAGGAAGAGGTTGATTGCCAAATTGTGTTGTTACTACTTGCAAAAAGGGAAATTATGGCGTCTCGTTGCAACGGTGCCGAACCAAGGTATGTGGATTTTTTGCTAACAAAAAAATCCGGAGGCGCGCGGCCTCCCGCAGAGTATTTTGTTAGTTTACTAATAAATGAAAATTATTTACCCTACCAAAACCGGACGAGGGCTTCACTGTAGTTGCAAAGGACGACGAGTATTGAAAAGAGGTGGATATGTCCCTCTACTGCTAAGCAAAGATTTGGGGAGTGGCACTGCTCGTCTCAGTCAGAATGGAAGTGATGATGTAGCATTCGATAACAATGTCATTGGCGGGAGCGTGGGCGTAGAACGCCTGAAACGTATCACGGAAAAAGTAAAAAATATTCGCTTCTAGAAATATATAGAACTGCAAGATGGCTGACCAAACTGTGTTAGAACAAAGTCTCGAGTCGCAGATTGTCGACGAGCCTTTCGTGAGCCGTCAATCGGTTTACGTGATTGATTCCAACAACGGTGCATACAATGGACAGATTCAGATTGATACTTCTTCACTTTCGAACAGTGGGCGTTGGGCTTCCTACTCGGAGGGTGTGCTGCATATCCCTCTGGTGGTGACTCTGACAGCAAATGATAACGCTGGCGCTGTACTGACTACCACCCCTGCCGCTACAAGGACGAGTGCGCAAAATGCTGCTATTCAACAGATTCGCAAGAATTTTGCGATTGGTCTGAAGAATGGATATTATCAGCTCATTCACTCGCTTTCCGTCGAGTACAACAATACCAATGTCGTGCAGCTTACCCCCTTCCTCAATCACTATGTGACCTACAAACTGATGACTACGCTGAGTGAACAGGATCTGGAAAAATGGGGTACTCAGATAGGGTTCTTCCCCGATAGTTGGCAGTCTCACGATTATGATAATGAAGTAACTGCTAGTGCTGCTGGGAAAGGTTCGATTAACAACAAGAATCTTCCCGCCGGTGGTCAGTCCATTTCAAGACAATCGGATGTTCGTAAATTCAACAACAATACAGGCTTTGCTCAACGTACTCTCAACTGTACATCCCCTGATGCCCTTAATAACGTTACTGGTAACTACACCGCGACACAAGGAGTAACTACAACCTCTCTGTACCAGGGTACAGCGTCTAAGTGGCAAGACCTGGGACGCAACTTTTATTCACACCAAGTTGCTACCAATGTGGATGCTTTCTACGTTATGGCACAAATTCGGCTCAAGGATATTGCGGATTTCTTTGACAAGATGCCCCTCACACGAGGTGCCTACCTCCGCATTTTGGTCAATACCAACACCTCGGAACATAAAATCAGATATGTTGTTAGTCAGGCTACTAACGTCATCAAAGTGGAGAATCTTCTTCACACTTCCGCTACAGTAACCGGTGGAACTACTCCTCTGATGGTTGCCTCTGGTGAAGGACAGATTCAACTACAAGCCGCCGCTACAATAACGACTACTGGTCAGATTGCACGAGCCCAAGGCGGTAATTTCTGGGCGAATAACAATGCTGTCAATGGTGCCGATAACAGTAATCTTGAATACGAGTTTACAGTACGTTCTTCGATTGCCAAAGATTCAGTAGTCTCTGCAGCTGTGCACCCAACTTTCCAGAATTGTAGGCTCTATGTGCCTCTGTACACCATGACTAACGAAGAGGTGAAGCGTTATCTGACTCTGCAGCCTACCAAACACCTTGTGTACCGCGACGTGTTCCAGTACCAGTTTGATGTGGGTGCAGGCGCGACTTTCAATCAGCTTCTCACCAACGGTGTCGCCAATCCCAAGGCTTTGATTCTCATTCCTTACATTGCAGCTTCTGCTAATAATACATACGCGACGGGAACCGGCGGTACTATCACAAATCCTACTGCCGTATGGCAATCACCCTTCGCGTCGGAGCCTGGTACTACGTCCCCGTACGTCGGTATTCGGGATTACAATGTGCAGCTGGCGGGTGTCAATGTGTACACGTCAAACACACTGTACGATTTCGAGGCTTTCCGTAACGAGCTGGCTCGCATCAATGGTATCAATGGCGGTGTAGTCGACGGTCTGACCAGTGGTCTTATCGGTCAGGAACAGTTTGCGGTCAATGCTCGGTACTATGTCACCGATTTGTCGAGGCGCATTAAGGCGGAGGATGCTGTGCCCAAGTCCATTCAGGTATCTGGACAGAACACCAGCAATGTCGCCATCACGGTCATGGTCTTCCTGGAACTGGAAAAAAGTTGCGACATTGCTTTGGATTCGGGGCTCCTCTTGGGTTAGTTATTTTGCTTCGCAAAATCCGTGGCTCTGCCGCGGCGATTTTCCGTGTTTCTAACTATATATAGATACATCTAGAATGCCGAAAAAGACTGAAATGCACAAAGTCCCGGTCACGGTGACCCATGGACAATTCAAAACCTTGATGAAAGGCGGGAAAATCCGTCTTAATAAAACACAGGCTCAAGGTGGACCTCATACGCTTCACCTCAGTTCTAGTGTCAAAGCGCGTAAACTGCAAACGGCTTGTGCAAAGAACAAAGGTTGTGAAATTCAGTTGTCGCCTGATGAATTTCGTGCTACCATGGAGGGGGAAGGGTTCAAAGATTTTGCCCGGTGGCTCAAGGGTGCTGTCCGCACAGGGTGGAAAGTTGCCAAGCGGATTGGCCATCACCTGGACACGATCGCGTCCAATGCCGCCCCTGGCGTAGGGCAAGCTATTGGGAGTGCCGCTAAATCTGCTGCTCCTGTGGCAGGCAAAGCCGCTGCTGCTTATTTGGTAGGAGGCGAGATGCCCAAGAATCCTGGTGATAATGTCAAAGATATGGTGGAAGGAGGGGCTCTCTTTGGGATTCATAACCGTACTCCCGACCATGTCCTGATGAATAATAACTCGAATTTTATTGCCAATACACACCCAGCTTCGCATCCGACATTGCTTCAACAGGATCCCCTCGCAAAGATTCATCTGGGTAAAACCATTAGTGGTGGTGCGGTCGGCTCTTCACGAGGAGTGCACCCTGCGATGACACCGATGTACAACGAAAAGGCGAACCTGCGTAATACGCCTGCTTTTACTCGTGGTGGGAGCTTTGCGGCTGCTGGTCACGGATTCAAGCCTAGCGGTGCATATTAACATTAACCGAGTCTCGGCTTCGCGAGGCAACGACTAGCGACTCGCCTTCAATAAGACGGTTACCAATAGCGCCAAGGTCTGTAAAAAGACGAGCGATGCGTTCTGTAAAAGCAGGCATGTTGCGGAAAACTGCATCGGCATCTTGTTTGATAAACATGTAGAGTGTATCGGTCAATAGATTATTGGATTGTAAGATGGCGGTAACGAAATCTTGACAATTGTTGTATAAGGCATTATAATTACTAAAATTTTCATTGCCCATAAAAAGACGGGTGCGCTCGAGAAGTTCATTTATCGTAATGGGACGTAAAAGTTTGACTTGGACAACATCACTGTTTTGCGTGGTACAGTTTGCTACGCGTAATTTGATGACATCTTGTTTGTCTAAACACAGACTGTTATTGATGACGAGTGCTAAATGGAACATATTGTCGTAATTTGCCTGCTTGACCGCGTTTTGGTACGTGCCCAACGACACATAGTTTAACAAGGTTCTGGTGGACGATGCTAAAGGTGTGCGTACTACTTGCAACGAGGTGATGGGTGTGTTGCCGTATTTACGTAAAAAAAGTCTTGCTTGAGGAGGTAGTAAACCAGTACGACGTTTTTTTAGGTGTCGGGCTATCAGCCTTGCTGCTACCAAACTCATTCTATTATATACATATAAACAAAAATGTCAGTATATCCACCTCCTTCGTCTTACCCTGCAATCTTTAACCCAGCGGTTTTCGTGTCGGACAGCAGCGGTTCAGGTATAAGCAGTGCTGAGGCTGATGCGACGTACGCCAAACTGGCAGGCGGTCAGACCATTGTAGCGCAAGAGACGTTTTCAGGTGGTATCAAGACCAATACAATTGTACCCGCGACTGGGACTGATGTCACAATTACAGGCAATAGCTCTCAAACTGGGAATTTGACAATCAGTGGGAACATCACTCAGAATTCAGGGTATAGCACTTCCCTGAGAACAACCACCATCAATGGTACCGCGACTGTCACACGTTTGATTCAAAGTGGGAGCACGTCGGAAAACAGTTTTGCTGGGAATTGTACCTTCAGTCAGAATGTGTTTTTAGGCTCTAGCACCATCCTAGCCTCTTCCTGGACTGCGAGTACCCTTTCTGGTAGTACTTACTCCTACACCATCTCGCTCAGCTCCATCACGAGTGGCGATTTTGCCGGTCAGATTTATATCAGTGTAAAGAACACCACAACCGCCTCCTTGCTCAGTCAACTGAATTACTTTGCCGTCAAAGCCAATGGGGTGCTGACATTGACATCAACTTCTTCTCCACCCAATAATTTTGGTACCTACACACTCAATTCAGTGACAACTAATAAGTTGACAGTGGCTTCCAGCAATACGGCTATCACAGTCAGCACGTACACGACGTCAAGCTCTGTGTGTTGGTATTTTGTAGGAGCTATCGTATAATCTTTTTTTATTATATAGATAGTATATGGAAACTTACGTAAGACGACAATTACCTCCTCCTCGTCAGATTGCAGATACATGGATAGTTTATTTTGGACCTTACGAAGGTAGGTCGTACGGAGATGTAAAGAAACTTCATCCGGAATACGCCATCAATCTAACACATCTGTTGGCGGGTAAAAGTTTTGATATCTATTTTTTATAATATAGAAAAAAAACTAATGGTTGTGTTACAGGATGTTATCAACTACAGTGCTTTCCTCACTCACAGTAAAGACCTGAACAATAAGTATTGGCTGACTGTGAAAGGGAACCTTGCCGATGCGACTAATGTAGATTACGCAGAAGTGTACCCGCTCCTGTTTTTTCAACATATGGCGGCTCCAACAGACATTGATAATTACTCCAATTATGTAGGCGTTATCCGATTTACAGATTTGGCCAATCATTTGTTTGCAGGCATTTTCGCTCAATCACTGACACAACCTGCTTTGAATTTTGATTGCTATAATAACATAAACGGATTCATCTTTAGTGCAAACGATACTCTACAAAATTTGCTTTTTTTGAGTCCCAATGTAACAGGAGAGTATTACCTTGATTACGCGGATGGTGTTACCAGTCTGCCTGTTTATGATACTGAAAACCCTGTGGGCCTTCGCAATAATCGATATCAGCTATTGATTGATACTTATAGCATTGGACCGACTATCACACAGATTCAAGGGTTGTTACAAGGGATTAAATTGAATGAGAACAATAACATTTCTACTCAGCAAATGTTATATTCCGCGTCATACGCCGTGACAGATACTTCCAACCACTATGAGTATACGTGGATTGATGGAACTGTCGTTGATATTGTCTTGCCTGTTGGTAATTACACCCTAACGTCTCTCACCACGTACATAAAAAATTTGATGATCACTAATAAGCACTGTCCTTTGGATGCCTTAGGCACTCCTGTGACTATTTTTGAATTCTTTTCTCCTACAAATCTCACAGGATTTGCCGCTACAAGAGTACATTTTATCCCTTCCGCTTATACCAAGAAGACATGGACTAT
>Ga0222712_10002935_pt1 | contig 19056 bp, 31 predicted proteins | sample C33_657DmetaG_FD_165043 | JGI IMG/M metagenome (GOLD analysis project Ga0222712, IMG submission 165043) | Estuarine water microbial communities from San Francisco Bay, California, United States - C33_657D | ecosystem: Environmental > Aquatic > Marine > Unclassified | place: USA: California... | reverse complement strand
GTTTATAACCAACCCTGTTACGCCAATGTAGATACCTAGTTTTCTTGTGTCACCTGAAAGGGTTATCAAGACCAGTGCTGTGCCACACAATGTCCAAACCAAACCAGATACTTCACCCAAAAATCTATTCATACTTCAAACAAGTATGCCCTATGTTGTTTTCTTTCAATGTCAATTTTGTTTGCGTGATGCAGTGGGTATAGCAGAAAGCATTGCGCCAGCAGCCACAATAAGTCTGCGTGTTGAAATTGGCACTGTTGAACCTAACGGTACATAGGTATCTGTTTTGCCATCAAAAACATTGATTGCTGTTTCAAAGGATTTACGCACACTGTCTGAAGCAGTTTGCACCACAGCAATCAGTTCTTCTAATTGCGTTGGTTCTAGGGTTTCCAGATCTAATGCTTCAAAGATTTGTGTTGCTTCATCAGCAGACACACTTTCAAGCACTGCTGCGCTGGTTGCCAGTTCAATAGCCTGTTCAGATGTGATTTCATTATCAAGGATTTCAGCCACCACTGCTTGTATTTCTGTTTGTGATGCTGTGTCTATGTTCGCTAGAAGTTCTATGATTTGGTTATCAACTATTTCTGTGGGGGTTTCTAATGGTGGTTCTTGAATTGGTAGTGATGTTGATGACGCTACTTCTGGCAAGGTTGGCGTGGGAATGGTTGCGACAGGCACAGAAGTTGTTGAAAGAGCAACAGCAGTTGGCACAGGATTTGGTGTGGTCACAGGTGGATTGGTCACAATCGGATCAGCCACAGTTGTTGTTGTCTGAATCACAGTTGTTTGAACCTGAAGAACAGTTGTCTGAACTTGATGTGTGGTCTGTGTTTCAGGATAAGAAGAAGTAGTTGTTGTTTTTGGTTCTGTTGTGGTGGGTGTTTGGCGTTCCGTTGTTGTTGTTTGTTCTGTGGTTGTGGTTGTGCTACTGGTTTGATTAGCAGTAGTTGTAAAGGCTTCATCTGGGACTATGACCCAGCCTGTATTGTCAATGTTCCATGCCAGCATGAAGCAGGTGCTACCACCATTTTCGTAGTACCAGCCATCAAGGGTTAGTGATTGATTGGCTGGCAGGGTCATGGTTTCTGTTTCTATCGCTGTGCAACCTTTGTCTGTCCAATCACCCCATTCATAGGTATCTATTTTCATTGTGCCACCATCATCAGCAGCCAGCCAGAATTGGATGGTGTTGTGTGCTGGCAGGGTGATGAAGCCTGTGTAGTGAACCATGAACAAATCATCTGGGCAGCCAATCATGGGTTCACCATCAAAACTTCTGTTGATGTTGTTTTCTATTTCGCTACCACATGATTGATATGTGTTATCTGTTTTGCTGGGTGGCACATCAGTGATCACATAATAAACAGCGTTGATACCTGTGATGGGTTGTGCTTGTGCGTGGGTGCTGAAGAACGCAAGTAGGGCTACTGGTATGAAGATAAGCCAGCGCAGATCATTTGTCTTTGTGGGCGTGCCAATCAATGTGTGTACCTAGTCTGCTATCTACCGTGTCTATTTTGGTTATGACGCTATCTAGTTTGTCTGAATTGGTTGCGTGGTCACGATTGTTTTGCCTGCGTGTAGTTTCAATCAACGCCACTAGCAACGCACCTGTCATACCGATTATGGCAACTGCTATTTCATTCATCTTCTTCTACTGTTTCTAATGTCCAGCCAGATGCAAGCAGTTCTGCGTATTCTTCATCTGTCATTTCACGCACAACATTGTCAATTTGTATGTTTGGTTTTGACATTGGTTATGCCTTTCGGTATCCGTACACGGTGATAGTCCCACCCGTCATTGTTCCACTGGCGAGGGTAAATGTAAAACCTGTGTAAGAAGTTGTATTGTTTAGAAAACCATGAAACACACCACCGTTGCCACCTGTGGCAGTTTCTATAAATTCACTCTGGATGGTGGTCACTTTGGCGTTATAAGGGTTGCCTAAAGTAATAGCAGAAGATAAAACATTGGTGGTTGCTAGACCACCCCAAATCACATTTGCAGCGTTGTTTGCATTACCACCAGCAACTGAGCCCGTTGCATAGGACACATAAACAATCCCACCGTAATAACCAGTAGTGCTACCTGTTAAAGCAAAATACATTAAAGCCGTTGTGCTTGCTGCACCACCAGTAACTGTTATGTAGTACTGGTCGTAGTTGCTATTAAACGCACCAGTGACACTGACGCTTGCTACGCCTGTTCCAACTGTTGCGCTAGTGACATAGACCAGCCCAGAGTTGGCTAGGTAGGTGTTGGTGTCGCTTACTGTCAGTGTTTCACTTCCAAATGTTTTTACTGCCATAATTTTTCCTTACTTATAGAGAATGATATCAGTGCCACCAATAGTAGAAAAGCCAATGCGAAACACAGAAGCCCACCTATTAGAACCATTGATAGATGTTACCCATTGATTAGGTGTTACATCATGCCTAATGGATTGCAGCAAAATATCTTTTGTAATTGTTGAACCTGTGGGTGGTGCTATCGCCAGTGTCACCCTTTCATTCAATTCAAGCCCAAGCGTGCCAGACCAATCATTAGATGGGCTTAGCACCACTTCAATATCTTCAAAAGATGGGAAGATTCGTGAACCAAACGCTACAAGCAACGCACCAATTGCTAGTGGCTGCAAATAATTATCTGCTTGTGTATCATAGGTCTCACTGATTTTGCCATATGCGCTTGTTGTTGAACCAGTAGTTTGGTATTGCAGACCACCTGACATTGACACATTCAATACATTTCTAAGTTCATCACCATTGTTTTGCATTGATATTTCTTTGCCAATAGCGATACCACCACTACCATATGTAACTTGGCTATTGAAAGATTTGGTGTTAGTGAATCTGTCGTATCTGCCCATCATAGTGATCACACCTGTTTTACTGACAAACAATGGTGCGCATTCTGCGTTAGCGACCAATTCTAGTTCTGGTGATACATATGGCGCATCATCTGTTATTTCTAAAACTGATGAATTGGGTGATGCAGGTGTTGAAGTAAGGCTTGAAGAAAAAGAAGTTTGCGCAATGATTCTGGCAAATCTTGCTGATGTTGTTTCAAGAAAATTGGCTGTTGAGTATTTGATGATTGTTTGTATTTCGGCTTGGGTTCTTGCAGTTACCCATTGGCACAGTTGTTGTATTGCGCCACTATAAATATTTACATAGTCACCATCAGTTGGAAAAAATATGCCACCAACTGCCGTACTTCTCGTGCCAGTGACATCTATACCATTGACATAGATAGCAGCAGTAAATAGAACACCATTCCACGCAAATGCAAAATGTACTGGTTCACTTTCTTGAAGCGCAGAAGTAATAGTTGTATAACTATATGTTGTGTTTGTTCCAAATGATGTAACCTGCAATACGAACTTGCCACCAGTAAATAACACATTCCAGCCAAAGTTACCCAACTGACCACCGATAATGCCATTAGTAGCATTTCCATTAGGCGTTACCCAAAAAGCAACAGTAAAATTATTGTTAGCACTGAAGTACGAAGGATTATTTCCAAAACCCAAATCGTTCGTAGCAATAACATCTAAACCACTTGCTGTATTAGCAAGACCACCCAAAGAAGAATCAACTAAACCAACAGCCAACTGACCTTCATTATAAGCATTAGTTTTTGTAGTCAAAGGCAAATTAGTTGAACCATAATCAAGCAATGTTGAAGCAACAAATGGTGTTATTGGATCATCAAGAGTCCAAAAATGTCTAGGGGCTAATGTGTTTATATATGTTTTAGCCCAATCTTGTGGTAACTGTTCAGAAGCAAGCAACTGTAAAGCATCAAAACAAGACAAAGTAACTGTAGACATTTTGCCTGCTTCTGACCATTCAACTGGGAAGCCACTAACGAAACCACGAAATACAGCGTATGTAGTCGCACCATAAACTGCTTCAATTTTTATTTGTTTTCTAGGAAGCAATTTGCCATTGTAAGTAGAAGCAGTGTTGAAAGGGTCATATTTGCGTGATGTGTTTAGTAAAACAACTTCTGCGCTGCCATCAAATGAACCCCAATCATCTGATCTGCCTCGCTGGATAGACATACTCAAAACATCAGTAGTAACTTCTGTCCATGTAGGCGACAACGCATATGGTGTATCATCAAATGCAATATAAACTTTTGGTGTTGGGAATGGCATTATGCAGCAACACCTGTTCTTCTTCCATAAGCGTTTAGAACTTTTTGTACTTCACGCCCAATAGCAACAGGATCACCTACACCAGTTTGAATAGTAATGTTTATACCTGATTGCCCGATTTGATTCATTTTAGATAATGGAATGATTGCTTCATTACCTGCTTCGCCAGCCAAGACCAATGTTGGTTTTGTCACTATTCCACCCTTAGCCATTTTTGGAACTACATCTAATCTTGATTTGTCTGCGCCAGTAGGATCAGCCTTACCCCCAATACGCCCAAACTTGAACTCACCCAAAAGCGCAATATCTTTGTGAAAAGGCAGAAGGTTATAACCACGAATGATTGTGTTTATAACTTTCACCCATACATTTGCCATAAACTCAAAATAACCAATTACACCATTGACTACTGAATTGACAATTTTTCTAAAGCCTTCAAACTTTATATATGCAGCAGCAATACCTACAATTAGCAAACCAATAGCAGCCACAACTAAACCAATACCAGTAGCGTTCCACGCAACACCAAACGCCACCACTGCAATGTTGGCTAAACCTTGCGCAACGGTATAAAGGGTAGTTGCTACTTTCAATGCTGTAACTGCTGCAACAATGCCATATATAACAGCACCCCAACCATCTAAATCTTGAATTGCTTTTATACCTTTATCGCCCAAGAACTTGAGACCAGCACCCAAACCTTTTTGCCCAACAATATCGCTAAACTGTTGGAAGATAGGCAGCATTTTTTCAGTAACAAATCTGGACAATTTTTCAAACATTGGTAAAAGCAATGTGCCTAAACTCTCAAACACATTATCAACAGCAACTTTCATACGATCAAAATCAGTTGCAGTAGCAGCAGCAGTACCACCAACCTGTGCTTCAACTTCACCAAGAATAATCTTTTGCGCTTCTAATGTTTGACCAGATGCAACAAGTGTTTTGATTTGCTTCTTCTGTGCATCAGTAAAGTTGATACCAGATCGTGTCAATGCTGTTATACCTTTTACTGGATTAGATAGGGCTTTACCTAACTGCTTTGCTGCACTATCAGCAGAACCAAAAACATTACCCAAATCCAATGCAGCCTGCGCAGCCCTATTGAAAATGTCATTACCTTTACCAGTTTCATTACGCACTTGCTTGAAAGTAAGAAGCAAGTTCATACTGCTTTGGATTGCTTCATCATCAATACCAGTTTTCAATGATAAAGAATCAGCAAGTTTTTGAATATCTTTTGTGGTCATTCCAGCAGCACCACCAGTTGCTTTGATAATTGCTTCTGTTTGCTTAGAAACCTTTTGTGATTCCATAGCAGCCTTTACTAACACCCCACCAATAACGCCACCTACGCCACCTGCGATACCTGCAAGTTTGCCAAAACTTTTGCCAAAACTATTTACTGCTTTGTTGGCGTTCAATAATCCAAACGCTGTTTTCTGACCTGCACCATCAAGTTTTTTGAAATCCTTGATTGCCTTATTGATGCCTTTGCTATCAAATGAACTTATGATTGGTACAACAATCGCCATTACAAACTCTTTCCAAATCTGCCCAATGCTGTTCGCACCTGTGAAGAAGCACGCACTGATTGTGCGTTTCTGCGTTCAGTTTCAGAGGCAATTTCAGCAGTGAACCTTCTACCAATTTCATCAATCACTTGTGTAATTTCTTTTTCCACCATAGGAAAACTGGCTTTAGTTCTGCGCCACATTGCCCTTGAAGGATCGCCAGCCTTAGCAAGATTCTTTACAAACTGGCTGTTCTTATCTGCGTTCTTAGCCAAATCCCAAACAGCACCACCAGCATCAGATTGTTTGATACGCAGAATGGGATATGAATTGGTGCGCCTAACCTTACGCCCACCCACCTGTACCGTTACACCCTTGCGTGCCTTCTTACCATCATACTTAGGAAAAGATGACCCAGAAGCCCCTGCTGCCTTTCTGCCCCTAGAAGTACGCCCATACCTAGTCCAGTTGATTACACCAGATGCGCTGGGATATGGCTTATCTGGAAAGCCAGCAGCCACATACGCACGCATAGGTTCTGCTTTGTTTTTCAAATCAGCAGTAATGGCTTTATACAGTTCAGGTTCTAACTGTTTCAATGATTGCAAAACAGGTGCTACACCATGAACCATGTTGTTAGATACTTGCGCCATAAACGAAATACTACTTCTTGCTAAGTTGTTTATTGCGCCATTCAATCATATCAAACAATGCCTGAATGAAAATTGGATCTTCATCAAGTAATGCGCTAGGTGCTATGCCTGTTTCAAGAGATATAAAAACTAATCTGCTGATTGCGCTTGTGTGCCTAAAGGGTTATCACTAGGCAAAACTTCTTCTTCAGCAACTTCAACAGAAAAAACACTGTTCAACCAATCTGGTTCAAATTGTGCTGTGGTCATACCTAGTCTTGTTTGTGCTTTCCACGCAATCCACGCAATATCAGTTAGCCTAATTTCTTTTTCAAAATTGGCTACGCTTCTATTCCATGTGCGTTCAAACATCACGAAATCAGGTAGTAATGCTGTTACTTTTTTCTGGTCACCATTGGTGAATGTCACCACTAGATTCATTTGCATTTTTGCTGTCTTTCTTTTTTATTTATGCCACTGCTTTAGTTAGCGATCCACCAGTGAAGGTAAGAGTTGTCATAGCAAGTTCACCAACAGCACCAGCAACTGGTGTATGTGATGCTAAAAATGCTGTAATTGTATAAGAAGGATTTGTTGCACTAACAGCAGCAGAAGTTGGTTTGATAACAACTGTTGTTGTTGTACCCACCAATGGATAAATAGTGGCTTCAACATTGGCTGCTGCAAAATCTTGCATCAACGCAATTTCAATTGAATTATTTTGTAATCCACCAGTGAACTTATGTCCAGTATCACCAAACGCAGTTACTTCAATTGAATCAACTTCATAATTGATAGTGACACTGTTTGCCCTATTTCCTAATGAAATGCTATTGATTGTGATGCTGGCATCAGTAAGCGCAAGAACAGCCATAATTATTTACCTTCTACTTGTGTTTGTGATTTGGTTTTTACACCAACTGTTTCTAAATGTCCACCATCAAGCAACGCTTGTAAGTTTAGACCTTCTAGTTCTGATTCAGTGACTGTTGCACCCACTTTGCCAAGTGTGCAATTATCACTAACAATTTTATATGTAATCATTTTTCTTTCTTCCTACTGTGTATAAACAGTTACTTGAAAACTGATCTGTAGATATTCTGCATCATCTTGTTCTAGTGCGCTGATGTTTGCAGAACTATTTACAACTAAATCACTGCAAGCACCACCTAATGTTTTGTCACCTTCAAGTGCAAGTTTGATTGATGATGCACCATTAGGTGAAAGATAAGCATCAAGGTTTGAATGTGCAACACGATCAACCCAGCGACCTACTACAACATGACAAGTAAAATCCATTGCTGATAAAGAACTGCCACCACCCATAGTCCTGTTATAAGTAACGCTGTTCAATGATGGGTATGCAAATGGTGGGTTCAATTGTTCAGGCTGGTAACTGGTTGTGCGCAACCCAGACACAGTAGCCAAGCGTGCCTGTAGTCCAGCAGCCACTGCACCCACAGTTGCCATTAGGCAACTACTTCTAGTTTGTATGTATGCAACAAATCACGCACATCAGGATCTACAGCACGCACCTGCACAGCCATATCAGCAAAGCCCACAACACCCAACGCTGCGTTCAATCTGGCAAAGCCCCTGATAGATAAAAGAATGCAAGCCTGTTTTATGTCACTAGGTACTGAAGCCCAGCCCCACTGCGCTGTGACCTGCACCAGTGGCTTATCAATAGCAATAGGGAACTGGTAGCCATTGATAGCCACAATGCGCCTATAAGGGTTGCCAGTGATCACTGCGTTCAAAGGTTCAATCTGGTACTGCTGGTTCTGTGTCCATGTCGTAGCAAAAGTACCATCAGATGCACTATCAATTTTCAAGGTAATTGAAGCATCAGCAATATCATCTGTGCCAACCTGATACAGCGTGGCAGGATAAACCTTCACTGCTGTTGCGCTGGTCTTATAAAACCATCTGTTGCAGTAACCATCAATGCGCCTAGAAGCACCTTCAATAGCCTGTTCTATCAGCGCATCATCTGTATTGTCTGTTAGGCGCAACGCTGATTTTACTTCAGCCAGTGTTGCATACCCATTGGTGATAGCCATTGTTAGTTGCTTGCACGCTTCCTAGTTGCAGGCTTTGCAGCCACTTCAACAACAGGTTCAGCAGTTGCTGTTTCAATGTTTGTCATGTACTTGTTTTCATAACCAAGTTCACGCAAACAAGCATCAACTTGTTTTACACGATCTGCCAACTTGCGATTGACATACCCTGCACGCTCTATAAGTAGTGCTTCAATAATTGGTTGATTCATGTTTTCAATCTTCCAGTGTTGTGCTGGTGGGCTACCGTGTCTAGCGAAACCCACCAGCAATCAACTGGTTGTTGGGGTTAGAAGGTTGGTGTTACCAAGCCTGTGCCACCGATTTTTGCCCATGCGTTAGGGTAACGGTTTGCTGTGTAAGCAGCGTAGCCATAGACCACACAGAGAACATCAAGTTCAGCAGCCTTTGGTTGATCAAAGCGTAGGTACATTGGTGCGCCATTGCCATCTTCCCAAAGATGAAGTTCATTCAGTGAACCAATGAAAATTGTATCTTCGTTAGTTCCAGCACCCTGTGCAGTGCTGATGTTTGCATCAGTGATGATTGGCAAACCAAACATTTCATATCCACTGTTGCCATACGCTGCACCTGCACCTGCTGCAACACCATTCATGCTGCGTGGGGCTGGTACTACCAATGGGCGTTTTACATCATCAAGACCTGCCATGATAAAAGCCAATCGGCGTGGATGCATCACAATTGCGTTGGGTGAACCAAAGTAGGTGGTTTGAACCTTCTGCACTGCATCAAGCAACTTAGGGTAAAGTTCTGCAACAGTTGGTGAAGCGTCAGTGTAAGTAACTGATTGTCCTGCTGAAGAAAGAAGTTCAGCAACTACTGCTGCGTCAAGAACTGTGTTCCATGAAAACAGAAGATCGTTCATAACGATATCTGAAACACCTGTGCCACGCTCTAAGGCTTGGCGTGAAACTGTTTGCTGACCTGCAATGGTCTTGATATCAATATCAAGTTTTGTGTCATCCATGTTTGTTTCAGATACTGCTGCACCTTCTGTTTGCACTGCTGTGCTTGTACCAGTGGTGATCTTTGAAATGCTGATGGTAAGACCAGAAGTAGGTAGTGCGTGCTTGCGTGCTGCATCTGCCAATGGGCGACCAGCCCTAGCCAATGGTGCTGCAAGATCAGTAAGGAAGTTTGGAACTACCAAGCCAGCAAAGTTTGCGCTGGTTACATCACGGCGTTCTACACGCTCTTCTTGCATATGACGCTGAATGCGCTCTTTTGCTGAATAATCATTGTTGAATTGTGCAGCAAAAGCATCACTCAAGAAATCAGTATTGCGATTCTCACGGCTGTATGTGCGTGCTTCTGAACGCACAACTGCTGGTGCAGTAAGCCCAGCCTGCGTGCGCATCTCTGCTGCTTTGGCGTTGCGTGCTTCAAGATCTTTGTGCTGTGCAATCTGATCATCAAGTTCTGATGCTGAACGCAGTGCAACTGCAATTTCAGCATCTTCTTCTGTGGTCAGTTCACGCACTTCTGCTTCTGCTGCTTCAACGATTGTCTGTGCGCTGGCAAGATGTGCATCACGCTTTTCAATCAACTTATCTGAATATGACATTTTGAATCCTTTTGATAGGGGTTTTCATTTTTAGTGAGTGTCAAAGACAGCGTGTGGCTACTTTACGGCTCTTGTTTTTGCCAGCAAAACTTGCGCTTTGCGTAGCGAAACTGATTGCACAATAGCAACTGGTGTATCAGTTATTTGCTTATTGCGCATTTCTGCACTGGTTTCTTCATATGCAGGATAGGTCACAATGCTTACATCATGTAGGCGCACTTCTTTTAGTTCACGCACTGTGCGTTCAGCATTCCATGAATCTTTGATGGTTTCAAAAGCAAAAGACATTTGCGATAGATCGCCACGCTTCAATGCGCTGCGTATCTTTACTGCATCTGGGTTTGCTGGGTCTAGGCGTGCTTCCATAAATAAACCCTTGTCATCTTCTGTCAAGGTAAGCGTGCCTGATTTGGTGCGTGCCAATGGCACACCAGTGTGATCTATAAGCAAACGCACATCAGAACGATCTTTGATGGTTTTCTTGAATGCGCCACGCTTCACATATTCAGTGAATGGCAGTGGCTCTGATGGGGAATCAAACACTGCTGCATAGCCACGCACTGTCCAATCATCTTCACCATCAGCCATTGCACGCAATTCAAGATTAGTAAAAGCAATACTGCGTGTGCCTTTATCAACAGCCACCCATCTGTGTTCCACTGCTGGTGCTGTACTGCGTTCTGCTTCTAGTTCTGAATCAAGTTCATCAACAATGTTTTGCGCGTAATCCATAGTTTTTTGTGCTTCTTCCTTAGTAGATCCACTACCCCACAGAAGATGTGCCACAACACCTGCTGTGATTTCACCATCTGCTGCTTCTAAGTCCACCATATGTCGTGCTATCCACGCAGCAATTTTGCGCCATTTGTCAGGGGAAACATCACCATCAGCCATTTTGCGTGCATCTTCAACTGTCTGTGGTTCTAGACCATCACCAGATAAACCATCTGCGTGATACTTCAAACCTTGCGTTGCATTGTCACGCATAAACTGTGGTGCTGATAGGTCAATCTGTCTTTGCTCTATGGAACGAATCTGCACAAGTTCTTCTTTGATTACCCATAATTTACAGATGCCAGCAGGTGCTATAGATCCTTCAACCAGTTCACATTGATTGCCACCTTCATAGAATGAACAACTACTGCATATAAGACCTTCTGATGCAAATGGTGATTCTGCTACATAGTGTGCGCCATCAGCATCAATGCCTTGTGTGAACTTACCGTATGTTTCAGCAATGGCTTCTAATGTTTCATACATTGTTTGTTGGCGTGGGTTCAAACCTTCTTCTGGCATATCAGATTCAACCATTGGTTCTTCAACTACTGGTTCTTCCATCATTGGTTCTTCACCAATTGTGATGGCTCTGGTTGCCCAATCGCCAGCAGGATCAACACCATCAGACAGGCTTGCAGCAATCATCTGATCAATGGCATCTTGTTTGATTTGATGACAGCCAATGGTGCGTGGGTCTGCGTTAGGTGTGGCTGCAACGATAGTTGCCCAGCCTGAACAATCTGATTGGGTATCACTTATGTAGTAGGGCATAGTTATAAATCCAAATCTGGTGTTAGCACACGCATAGTGTGGGTACTGCTTGCAGTAACTGCATAAATAGTTTCATTAGTTGGCACAAACACTTCTAGCGTTGCGCCATTAGGCAGATGCAAACCATTTGCTGAAGTCACATCAGAACCACCAATATAAAGTGACCCTGAAGATGAATGCAGATAACAATGGCGTGCAAAGTTATCTGCTGTGATGTTGTAATAACCTGCTGGCATTATAAAGCCACCTGATTATCTGTACCCAATGTTGGCAGATCGCCACCTTCAACACCAGCCACAGGTGCGCCAGCAATACCAAGAATGAACTGATCGCCACCTTCATATGGTTCTCTGCCTTCAATCTGGCGTGCTTCATTAGGTGTCAAAGTTCCAGACATAATCATAGTTTGTTGCGCACGCACTCTTGTTAGTTGGTCTGCTCTTGCAATTTCGTTGGTGTCAAAGCGTACTTTTTCTTGTGGTGGTAGCAGTTCACTGATGCAATCTTCTAGGCGTTTGCAATATGGCATAAGCGTATGACGCAAGAAGTTGATACCTGCTGATTCAACATTCTGATAGGTCTGGCTGTCACCACCACTGCCATTGATCATATGCAATGGAATGCGATAAGCCCTAGCGATATCACGCACGATTGCTTCTCTATGGTTGATGGTGTCCATGTCTGCTGCGCTGACAGTGACACTACGCCACTTCAAACCACCAGTAAGCACAGCAGGTTTGCGTGATTTATAGTGCGTATCAAACCATGTGTTGCGCAGAACTTCTGCTGCTTCAGGTGAAAGATTGTTATCAGTTTCAAGAACAGATGATGGCGTTGCACCATCACCATAGAACTGCGCCAAGAAACGATCAATAGCCAATGATGTTCCTATGGTCTGGCGCAAAGATTCCAATGGTGATACACCCCTACTTTGATTAGGGAAACGCAACCAATCAATCTGTTTGATTACATCACTGCTGTAGATCTCTTTGCTACCAATGATTTCATACTGGCGATCACCATTTTCATCAAGAGTAATAGCAACCCTATCTGGGTGTATGTTGCGCATCTCTATTAGTTGCCCACCTTCTCTTGGGGCATAAATAAACACAGTGCCATGCACAGCAAGTGTGGCAATGGTTTGATGCACAAAATCAAACATGGTTTGTTCAGCATTGGGCTTACGCAACACCAATGGCATTGGCAAACGCTCTAGGCGTGAACCAACTTCTTTGTATGGGTACAGGGGCATCATGGCTACAGAGTCAGCCAGCAAAGTAATTGCTGACATAATCGCAGTGCTTGTGAACGCTGTATCTTGCGTGACTACTTCACCAGCAGAACTACCGTACAACGGTCTAGCAGTAATACCTGTGGGGTCAATGCTGAACGGTAACTGGCGTGCTTCTAGTTTTCTAAACAGGGTCATGCGTTGGCTTCAATCATTGCAATAACTGCAAGACCAGATGCAATCAAACCCAATTCAATGTTGATCATAAATACACCAATGCACGCAGTAATAACACCAAAGGCTTCAGCAATCAAAAGTTTTCTTTTCATGCCATCACCATACATTGGCAATCATAGGTGTAGGCGTATTACTTGAACGCCTAGTTGCACGATCAATAGCCATACACATTGCAATGCACGCATCAATCTTTCTTCTGCTCTTACCCTTAGACAAACGCCAGCCCTGTTCTGTCATGCGCTGTGCAGCAGACAAAACTTGATCAGTGAACATAGGTGAACCACCATGCACAACCTTCTTGCCAACAATCAATTCATAGGTAGTACCACACGCAGGTATCATTCTTTGTGATGATTGTGGAAACTCAATCATTGGCAGCCCATCATCATAAAGTGATTCTGCTGAACGCTGAAAGAAAGCAGGGTCATAAGCAAACTCTTGCACTTCAAGTTCATTGTGCAATTCACGCAGATGCGATTCAATAGCGTGAATATCAATTGCTTCTTGATCTGGGTGAAAGATTTTTGCCTGCACAGCAATGCGCCCATCTTCATGTGGTTGGGCTATAACAATTCCTACGCTGTCATGTTTCAATGCCATGTCAATGCCAACCCAGCAAGGGTCATAAGCATTGATGGTTGCATCACCTGTGCATTGTTCCCACGCACCAACAGGTAGCCAAGATTCTTGGCTGCGTGTCCACTGGTTTAGCCTAAACCTACGCATGGCTGCTTCACTAGATTGGCGTGCAGATACACGCATATCATCAATATCTAAAAGCCCCAACGCCAGATTAGGGTTGGCAATCTGCCACTGCTTTTCATCATTGATATCACAATCTGTTTTGGCTTCCCACCACCAAAACCCAAACTGATCTTCACTGGCTTCACCAGCAGCAACCCTTTTGCCATACTGATACAACCTGCCACACAAAGATTCAAGATCAAAACCAGCAGTAGTAATAGCAACCACTAATGGGTCTAGGCGTGCGCCAGAACCCATAGTAAGCGCATCATACAAATCATCATTGCGTTGCACATGAAGTTCATCAAACACCACCAGTGATGGGTTCAAACCCTGTGCCAGTTTCCCATCAGAAGAAAGCACACGATAGATAGCACCAGTAGAAGGTACTTCAATAGCATCACGATAAACCTTGCATTCATTTATCAAAGAAGATGAACGCTGAATCTGATGTTTGGCTTCTTCAAAAACAATGCGTGCCTGCTGGCGATCACCAGCAGCAGAATAAACTTCAGCACCTGCTTCACCAGCAAACAACCCATACAACGCCAGCGCAGAACCCAGCAAAGATTTACCTTGCTTTCTAGGCAAACCAATCAACGCACGCTTGTAACGCAACCTGCCTAATTCATTTCGTTCAAGCAACGCACGCAACAACCACTGTTGCCAATCAGTAAAAGTCAAAGGTTCACCAGCACGCACACCCTTAGTGACACGCAAAAAATATTCTGCAAAAGCAATAACATCATCACCATCACTAATCACACTGCGCTGTGGTGTGCAGTACGCAGGCTTCCATGCCTGCTTAGGCTTGGCTGGAACGCTTGCCATTCACAGACTTTCTAAACATTTCCATTTGTGTTTCAACCTTCACAGCCACAGCACCCAAGCGTGAACGATCAACAGGTGTCAAACCCAACGCACACATCATGCTGAACTTCATCTTTTCAAGATTGCGCAACTGCACACGATCACGCCAATCACCCAATTCACGCACCTGCTTACGCAACTGCTGTTCTTCATCAGTGATTTCACAAAGCATCTGCACCAGTTCCAAATCTGTATCTGGTCTAAGCCACGCAGCACTAAACGCCCACAAGCGTTGCCACAGTTCTTCACCATCACCACCAGCAATCAAAGCCCTAACAGGTTCAGGCACACCAGCCGATTGCACAGCACCAGAATCTTTTACAACAGCCAGCGCAACATTGCGTGGCACACCACGCACCGATTCACCACGCTTCACTTTCACTTCAGTAGGCACACGATTACGCCCACCAGATCTGCTAGTACCAGCCATCACCAAAACCTTCTTGCTGTCATCACAGGTGCTTGTATCAGAAACCCTATTTGCTGACATTGTACACAAAGAGACGGGGCAGGGGTGAAGAAGAACCCCACCCTGAAAAAATCGCATATACAGGGGGCAGCGTTGGGTGCTGGTTGCCTGTCAGACGCTCTGTGTGGGTCTGTGCGTGGTGTGGGGTGGGGTTGGGTGTGTTGGGTGCTGGGGTTAGAAGGCTGGCTTGTTTCCCCTTCTGCTGTTGCATGATTTGTGTGCTGGGGCTAGTGGGCTTGTGGGGTCTGCTGGGATCACATGGTCTGCTGTCCATTGGTCATCTGGTCTGTAACCTTCGCCACATAACCAGCAGATGGTTGCTGTGTCTCGCACCTGTTTGGCTGCTTTACGGTATGTGTGGTCATAGTGGGTTTTGTCCCTATGGCGTTGGCGTTGTGTTTCTCTTTGTGTTTCGCATTGATCGCAGCGTGATGGGTTGTGGTGCAGTGTTCCACAGGTTAGGCAGGTGCGTGGGGGTCTAGGCATGGGGGTTTTTTTTGTAGTACCTGTTGTTTTTGTTGTGTACCAATGTGGCGTAGCCATTCATTAGGTAGCCACCCCAATTTTTATTCATGTGTTCAAACCATGCTGTGCGTTGCTCTGGTGTCATGTCACGCCATAAGCCAAAGCCTGTGCCTATCTCTGGTGTGCTACCTATCGCCATTGGTTATACCTAACTGTTGTTGTGCCTGTTCTAGTTTTTCAAGTGTGTGTTTCAGTGCGTGTTCTATCGCTGTTCTGGTTTTCTTTTCTTCACCTAGTTTGTTTCTTAGCGCATAGTTATCAGTTATTGAATGTTCAAGGTTGTTGATTGTTTGTTGCAATCGGCGTTCTGTTATCTCTAGTTCTGTTTTTAGTCTGTTGATATGTGGTTGATAGCCACAGATGCAGCGCAGTGGTAGATCTGTCATGCTGCTTCTTCTTCATTGGTTAGTTGATAGAACGCTGCACCAAATATTTCTGATGGGTGATAACCAAACTTGATGCACCAGTAGTCTGCCCAATACACATCAATGCCATTCTTCAACCATTGCTGGCGTTTGTTTCTGTGTATCTCTGCAAGATCACCTGTGGCTTCTAAGCGTTCCAATAGTGGTGTTGGGTCTAAACGCAGTTTCACTTCATCACTGCGCTTACGGTACTTCTTCTGCTGTTGGTATCGGGCTGATCGGCAGATGTCGCATCTGCAACCCCTGCGCACATACATTGATACGCCATGTTCTGTGATTTCTTTGCGTAGTGCGCCACGCCCACGCTTGTTTGTTGTGCTGTCTGTGTTTGTCATTGTTTCTTTTTTCCTAGTACTGCAACCCATTCTGAATGAACAGGTGCATCTGGGTTGTTGGGGTCTGGTTCTGGTGGTGTTGGCATCAGCATTGGTGTTGTGATGGTTTTACCTTTGGCATCAACTGTTGTGATGGTGTGTCTGTACCAGCGTTCCATGCGTGCATTTCTCATTGGGTGTTTCTTTCTTGTGTTTGTGTGGATATGAACAGATGCAATCTTGCATCAATTGGTGGCACGCTTTGCAGCGTTCTGGTTGGCTGTTCATTGTTTCTTCTTTGGCTTTGCGCCATAGTCCCAGCCATATAAGAAACCTATGCCTGCGCCACAGACCATGCCAATCATGCACATCAGCAAATCACGCCATTCAGACCCCAGATGTATAACTACTTCAGCAATCATTGGTACTTCAGCCATTCTTCTATTTGTTCAACAGCGTTGGGTTGAATGTTCAGAATGTCCCAGCCCACTGTGATCTTCTTGAACTTGTTGAAGGTTGTGAATCGGCTGATTTTGTGTGAGTAGTGCGCAGCACGCCAAGCAATGTATGCAAAATCATTTGCATCAGGTGTGGCTAGATAACCAATGTTTTTACCTGTGTGCTGTTCCCATTCAGTAAGCACTTTCAATGTGATTGGCGCATCAAAGGTTCTGCCATCAATAGTTGTGATTTGACACATCAACGCCACTGCTGATCCTTTAGATATTTCTGCTGATCCTTTAGGTATTTCATTCTTTTCTTACGGTAATCCCATGTGCCTTCTACAAGCATGAACAGCATTGGTGCTACAAACCAGAGTAGAAGAAGTTTTGTGGTGTCAGACATGATTAGCCTTTCTTTGGTTGAAGTTTGTTCCAGCGCAACTGGCACGCTTTTTCTGACCTGCCAAGAGTATTGGCAATGTAAGCCCAGCCTTCATCAGTTCTTTTCAGTTTGCGTAACTGCTGATCTTCTTTCTTTGTCCAGCGTGCGCTGGCGTTCTGGGTTTCAATGCGTGTGCGCTTTGGTGGGTTGGTGCTTGTGATGGTGTTGTTGATCACTGGTCTGCTGATACTTGTGATTCTTGCAAGGCTATGAAGGTAGGTCTGTTCTGCATCTGTCATAGCATCAAAGCGTTCTTGTTCCCATGAATGCAACGGTATGTTGGCTGCCATTTTGGTTGCTATCAGTGATCTTGTGATCATTGTGATTTGGTGTTGAAGGGTTGCAATGTCATGCAACGCTTTCATCAGCGTTGGTTCTGTTGGGTGTTGTTTCTTGAACATGGTTCTTTCTTTCTTCTCTATTGTGAGATCTTGCGCTGAATGGCTTTGTGCATTGTGCAGCCCCAATCAACAACCAAATCAAAACGATCTGGGTGGAAGTGTTGTGGGTGTTGTTCTGCTATATCCATGCGTGGCATCAGCACTGCGCTGAATCGGTCAATGATTGCTTCAGGCATCAATGGCATCAGGTGTTCTGATAGGCGCATCAATTGGTATTGGGCTTTGTAGTTGATGATGTTTGGTTTGTTGGTTTTCATGGTTGCTGTCTTTCTATTGGTTGGGTGTGTCACAACTTGAATGTTGCAATGGTGCGTGTGTCTGCGTTGCGCAATGTTTCTGCTTCTTGCTTGCTGGCTGCTATGACCAGTTCAAGGTTTAGATCTTGATTGGCTACACGCTTTGCACGCTCTACAACCCACTGCGCACGCAGTTCATGGTGCTGTGGGTGTCTAAAGAACTTCTTGTATTTCATGCCAAGACTTATATCGGGTGATGATGGTGTGCATTTTGCAATGTCGCAGAACTGCCAAAACTGAAGTTGTGATTGATCCATTACTTTGCATCTCTTTCTTCTTGGCAGTAGCAACACCAGTCAATGCTGTGCTTTTGCCATGTCGCAAGCCTGCGCTTGTTGGTGTCTTGCACAAGACCTGTGCCGATAATCTCGCCAGTGATATCAAAGTGTTCGCAGTAGATAGCCCACTTACCACCATCTTCAGGACAATCTGCGTAGGTAACTTTTGATGTTGTATGTGTGTTCATTACTTGCCTGCCTTCGTTATTTCTTGAACATCAACTTTGTGATTGCAACCTGTCAAGTCATATTTTTTGTTTTCACGACTGCTGTACCCATGATTTTCTGATGCTTCCACTGCTGCATTGGGATCAATGAAGATGCGCCCCTTGTATCCACATGAACAGGTTGCCCTGTATCGGTACTGATTGGTGTTCATTGTGTCTGTGATGGTGGGTGTGTTTGTGTTCATACAGACATTATAAGCACAGGTGATTGGCAAACGCAAGTACCCTGTGCAAACCCTTATACAGCAAGGGTTTCAGGATTGTTCATAGTAGGCAGCCAGTGCAGGTGCAATCAGTTCAGCCCACACAGACAACTTGACCATCACCAGCCCATCAGACCAGCCATCAGGCATTAGCACTGCTCTGGTGGGCTTACGCAGGCTTCCATAGTCAGATTGATTAGATATCACTTGTGCTTCTATGCGTAGCCATGCTGTAACTGCTGGCTGTATCTGCTTGCCTGCTTTCACTTCATTAGCAAACAATGAATCTTGCCAGTTTTCTTCATTGGCATCACCAAACTTGTTTGATGGTTTCACACCTAAAGCCTTGCGTGCTGTGCGCTGTTTGCTTAGACCCTTGCGCCGATTCCTAGCACCCATGCAACGCTTGCAGACACAGCCACGCACATGACGCTGGTTAGTGA
>Ga0222712_10002934_pt1 | contig 19064 bp, 19 predicted proteins | sample C33_657DmetaG_FD_165043 | JGI IMG/M metagenome (GOLD analysis project Ga0222712, IMG submission 165043) | Estuarine water microbial communities from San Francisco Bay, California, United States - C33_657D | ecosystem: Environmental > Aquatic > Marine > Unclassified | place: USA: California... | reverse complement strand
CGTTGGGTGAACAGTGTGCGCTTGGCTTTTCCTATGGGCAGGATCGCGGTTGGACCGCGCTCGTCATCGCATGGGCCGGTGCCGTGGAACTCCGCCGCCGCGTGAAAATCAACGCGCCCGTGTTCAAGGCTGTGGGAGAAGCGCAGCGTATGGGCACCGCGGCCCAGCGGATCATCGAACAGGATGTCCGCGCGTTGCTCGCTGAACCGCTGGAGGCTGCCCGCGCGCGCCTCGGCATCAAGCCGACGACGCAGTACACCAAGGCGCACACGGTCTATCGCGCGCGCGGGATTGATCCCTACAACTTCCTCGCCGCCGCCGCCTGATCTGCTTGCCATTTTGCATCGTTTCGCGTTCTATCGCCGCGCCCATCGCTTGGGCGGGGAGATGACGATGAAGGCCGCTTTGGGGATATTGGTTCCCGCATTGCTCATCGCCGGGTGTAACAAAACGCCGGGCAAAGATGACGTCGAGCTGACCAACGCCTCTGTTGCAGAGGCGCATCAGGCTTCGGAGAAGGTGGAGGCCATCACCCCCGGCCAATGGACTGTCACGACCGAGATCACCGAAGTGCGCTTGCCTGCGGTCGCAGAGGAAGACCGCCAGATGGCGGACGCCATGGCGCAGCAGATGAAGGGCCGCACGCAGACGCAAACAAGCTGCGTCTCCCCGGAACAGGCGCGCGGGCCAAGCTCTGCGCTGATCGGCGGGACGGCCAATGGGGCGTGTAGTTTTGAAACCTTTTCCTTGCTGCGCGGCGCGCTCAACGCCGTGATGACGTGCCGGAAAGAGGGTGATCCCGGCCAGATGGTTGTCGCCACCAGTGGCACCTATGGCGGAGATAAGGTGGATCTGGAATCGGTGACGCGCGTTGAAGAGACGCTCGATCAACCCAAGGACAAGGCGCTGCGCATTGTGTCCACCGTCACGGGCCGCCGCACCGGCGATTGCCCGACCAAGACAGGAAGCTCCAAATGACCGAAGCCTATGTTGACCCGACCCGCGCGGCCTTTGACCTTTTCAAATCGCTGCCACGCGACACGCCGATCAATATGCTCAACCTGATCCGCTACCGCGACATCGCCGCCTATCCCGAGGGCCATGATCATGCGGGCAAGGGCTGGACCGGCGCGCGCGCCTATGAAGAATATGGCACGACAAGCGCGCCGATTTTCGAACGGCTCGGCGGACACATCGTCTGGCGCGGACGTTTTGAGACGGTGCTGACCGGCCCTGCGGACGAGCAGTGGGATGCGGCCTTTATCGCGGCTTACCCCAATGCCGGTGCCTTCCTCGCGATGGTGACGGACCCGGATTATAAGCTGGCCGTGGTGAACCGTCAGGCGGCGGTGGCGACAAGCCGGTTGGTCCGCTTTGCGCCGCTCCCGGTGGAGGGCGTCAAGTTCGCTTGAACGGGAGATAGATTTGTAACCGTCACCCCAGCGCAGGCTGGGGTCTCCCCGGTCGGGTGCACGAGATGCCAGCCTACGCTGGCATGACGGATTGGAGGGCGTGGCTACGTTACCGCAATTCCTTGCGGATCATGAGCTTGAGGCCCGACCAAGTCGCATCCACCGCGCAAACTTTTACATCGACCCATCCCATCGGATAGGCGACCTCGCGGATCGTATCTTCGGTGAAATCACATGGCAGCTTGGACGCTTTCTTGGGCCAGCTGACCCAGACGAACCCCTCGCTGGCGATGGCATTGCGCAGGGCGGCCAGGGTGGTTTCCATCACGGCGCGTTCGGCGGTGAAGATGTGCGCGGCCATCATGCCCGGGGCGATGGCAGCCAGTTCGCGCAGGCCGGCATCGCCGATTTCGGCGCGGACGGTGTCGGGCATATCCATCAGCCAGATGGTCATGCCGGGCTTGAGCGACAGCTTCTTGGCGAGCGGCCTGCCGGAATAGCCCGCCGCCGCCATTGTCAGTTGTTCATCAGATTGGGCAGGAAGCCCTCATGCGCCGTCCGCAACGTTTCGAGCGGAACACGCGCCACGCTGTCGCCGCCCACGGTGCCGATCTGGACGCCGTTTTCGATGACTTCGCCTGCGGCTGCCGTCACGACATAGCGGCCCTGATCTTCGCCGAAGGCGCGCGCCGTGTTGAGGTCAATCGACAGGGCGCAGCCGATCCGTCCAGCCAGCGCCATTTCCGCCAGCGTGACGATCAGACCGCCGTCCGACACGTCATGCACGGCCTTGGCCTTGCCCGTGTCGATCAGCCAGCGCACCTGTTCGGCCCGCGCGCGCTCGGCCGCCAGATCGACCGGAGGCGGCGCACCGGCTTCCTGTCCGTGGACTTCGCGCAGCCAGATTGACTGGCCGAGATGCGTGCCTTCGCCGCCGATCACCCAGATGCCGTCGCCTTCGGCGCCGAAGGCAATCTTGGCGGCCTTGGACCAGTCGGCCATCAGGCCCACGCCACCAATGGCGGGCGTCGGCAAAATGGCGGAGCCGCCACCGGTAGCCTTCGATTCGTTATAGAGCGAGACGTTGCCCGACACGATGGGATAGTCGAGCGCGCGGCAGGCTTCGGCCATGCCGCCCAGCGCGTGGACGATCTGCGCCATGATTTCGGGGCGCTGCGGGTTGGCGAAATTGAGGCAGTTGGTGATCGCGAGCGGGGTCGCGCCAACGGCCGAGATGTTGCGATAGGTCTCGGCCACAGCCTGTTTGCCGCCTTCATAGGGGTCCGCATAGCAATAGCGCGGGGTGCAGTCGGTCGACATGGCGAGCGCCTTGCCAGAGCCATGGACGCGCACGACAGCGGCGTCGCCGCCCGGGGCCTGCACGGTGTCACCGCCGACCTTGTTGTCATATTGCTCCCAGATCCAGCGGCGTGATGCGATGTCGGGGCTGCCCATCAGCTTGACGAGGTCGGCACCAATGTCGGTGCTCTCCGGCAGGTCACCCAGCGCAGGCACATTGGCCCAGGCCTTGTAATCGGCGGGCGAGAGATAGGGCCGCTCATATTCCGGCGCGTCTTCGGCCAGCGGTCCGAGCGGAATGTCGGCGACAACATCGCCATTCCATTCAAGCACCATATGCCCGCCCTCGGTCACTTCGCCGATCACGGCAAAGTCGAGTTCCCATTTCTTGAAGATGGCCTCGGCCATGGCTTCCTTGCCCGGCTTCAGGACCATCAGCATGCGTTCCTGACTTTCGGAAAGCATCATTTCGTAGGGCGTCATGCCCGTTTCGCGTTGCGGCACGGCGTTCATGTTCAGCCGGATGCCACAGCCGCCCTTGGACGCCATTTCGACGCTGGAGGAGGTAAGGCCGGCAGCACCCATATCCTGAATGGCAACGATGGCGTCGGTGGCCATGAGTTCCAAACAGGCTTCGATCAGCAGCTTTTCCGTGAAGGGATCGCCGACCTGAACCGTTGGGCGTTTTTCTTCGGAATCCTCGCCAAAATCGGCGCTGGCCATGGTGGCGCCGTGGATGCCATCGCGCCCGGTTTTGGAGCCGACATAGACGATGGGATTGCCGACGCCGGAGGCTGCGCAGTAAAAGATCTTGTCGGTTTCAGCGACGCCGACGGTCATCGCGTTGACGAGGATGTTGCCGTCGTAAGCCGGGTGGAAGTTCACTTCCCCGCCCACAGTCGGCACGCCCACGCAATTGCCATAGCCGCCAATGCCACGCACCACGCCTGAGATCAGGTGGCGCATCTTGGGATGGTCGGGCCGGCCAAAGCGCAGCGCGTTAAGGTTGGCCACGGGCCGCGCGCCCATGGTGAACACGTCGCGCAAAATGCCGCCCACGCCGGTCGCCGCGCCCTGATAGGGCTCGATGTAGGACGGGTGGTTATGGCTCTCCATCTTGAAGATGGCCGCCTGCCCGTCACCAATGTCGATGACGCCCGCATTTTCGCCGGGGCCACAGATCACCCAAGGCGCCGTCGTTGGCAGCTTCTTCAGGTGAAAGCGCGAGGATTTGTAAGAGCAATGCTCCGACCACATGACCGAAAAAATGCCGAGTTCGGTAAGGTTCGGCTCCCGACCCATGGCGCGCAGGACGCGCTCATATTCTTCGGGGGAGAAGCCGTGTTCGGCGACGATTTCGGGCGTGATCTGGGACATGGGCGGGCCATAGCGTTGTCGAGCGATTCCGCCTAGCCCCGATTATGGTTTTGGCGCTTGCCGGGCTGGCTGCCTCACTCTGCAAGTTGGGCAGCGAGTCCGGCAAGGGCGATACCCAATTGGCCAATCTCTTCTTTGTCGCGTGATCCGGCAAAGATCGAGGCAGACAGGCAAAAACGCGGCGCATCGGCCCGCAAAGGCAGGGCGGCACCGATGGAGCAGACCCCGGCATGACCAAAGCCATCATCCACAGCAAAGCCGCGCGCACCCGCGTCGCTCACCTGATTGGCATAGGCATCAAAGCTGAGCGCCCGCGCCCAGCGGACGGTGCGGTAGCGCTGCTCCAGCGTTTCAATGCCGATGCCGTCGGCGGCTGCAAGTGATCGGCCGGTCGCGCCGCCGCCTGAGGGCTGGCGTTGCCCGATGACCATATGGATGCGCGTGGCCGCCCCGCTTTCGGCGAGCGCCTCCAGTTGCAAACGTTCACCTGCCACCAGCCTCCAAAAACCGATGGTGGCATCATGCGCGCGGGCAAATTGCTCCATGGCGGGCCGAGCTTTTTCAATCCACAAAGAATGGGCATCACGCGGAAGGCCCGCCGCGATCCAGTCTGCGGCAAGGCGATAGGTGCGCGCCCGATCATCGCGCAAAACGGCACCTTCCAGCACCAGCGCCCGCAACAGGTTGAGGCAGCTGGACGGGTTGAGCGACAAAGTGCGCGCGATAGCAGACAAGGTCAGCCCGCGCTTATCGGCGCCCAGCACCCGCAGAATCGCAAAGGCTTGCGCAACACTTCGGACGGGGAGTTTTTCTTCGGCCACCGCGATGTAATATCTTTCAGATATATGAAAAGCAATTCTCTATGATGAATGCGCCCTCTTGCCGTTCGCGTGGCATCTGCCAAAGATGGTCACAAAGGAGAGACTCGCATGAGCATGCTGGAAGGTAAGGTTGTCGCCGTGACAGGTGCCGGACGCGGCGTCGGGCGGGAAATCGCGCTGCTGTGCGCCAAACATGGCGCGGCGGTGGTCGTGAATGATCCCGGCGTGGGCGGCGGCGGGGAAGGCGGCGATGCTGGACCTGCGCAGGAGACGGTCAACGACATCCTCTCTGCGGGCGGAAAGGCGCATGCCAATCTGGCGAGTGTGGCGGACCCCGTGGGTGCAACCTCCATCATCGAAGATGCGGTCCAGCGCTTCGGGCGGATTGATGCGGTTGTGAACAATGCGGGCATCCTGCGCGACACCATCTGGCACAAGATGAGCCATGAGGATTGGCGCGCCGTCATCGACGTGCATCTGAATGGCGCGTTTAATGTGTCGAAGGCCGCGACGCCCTATTTCCGGGAACAGCAGTCGGGCAGCTTCATCCATTTCACCTCGACCTCGGGGCTCATCGGCAATGTGGGGCAGGCGAACTATTCGGCGGCCAAGCTCGCCATTGTCGGCCTGTCGCAGTCGATCGCGCTAGACATGGCGCGGGCCAGTGTGCGCTCCAACTGCATCGCGCCCTTCGCCTGGAGCCGGATGATCGCCTCTATCCCGACTGAAACGCCCGAGGCCAAGCAGCGCGTGGAACGGCTGAAGACGATGAGCGCGGACAAGATCGCGCCGCTCGTCGTCTATCTGGCATCGGACGCGTCGAAGGACGTCACCAACCAGATCTTCTCGGTCCGCAAGAATGAGATCGTGCTTTACAACAAGCCGCGCCCGATCCGCTCTATGACCAAGCTGGAAGGCTGGACGCCCGAGTCGATTGCGGACGAACTCATCCCCGCTTTCCGCCCCAGCTTTGCGCGTGCTGATGAAGTGTCGGCACACGTCTTCCCTTACGACCCCATTTGAGTCCCTATTTTAAGGATCAGGCACATGACCACCGGCATGGACCCCGAGCTTTTTGAGCAGTTCATCGAACAACTGCACCGTTATGTGCGCGAACGGCTGATCCCTGCCGAGCGCGAGATCATCGAGACCGATCAAATCCCCGATGCCATCGTGCAGGAAATGCGCGACATGGGCCTGTTCGGCCTGACCATGCCTGAGGAATATGGCGGCGCGGGCATGAACATCACGCAGTACGCCCGCACCATCAACACGCTGTCCTATGCGATGCCGGCTTTCCGTTCGATCATCTCGATCAACATCGGCATGGTCTGCTCGGCGCTGAAGAACGGCGGAACCGAGGAGCAAAAGGCGCACTGGCTGCCGCGTCTTGCGGCGGGTGAGATCGCCAGTTTCGGCCTGACCGAGCCAGGTTCCGGTTCCGACTCCGCCGCGATGCAGACCATGGCGGTGCGCAAGGGCAATGGCTGGGTCATCAACGGTACCAAGCGCTACATCACCAATTCCCCCATGGCGAAAGTCGCGCTCATCATGGCGCGGACGAGCAAGGAAAGCCTGCCCAAGAACGCGCACGTCTCGGCCTTCCTTGTGCCGATGGACACGCCTGGCATTTCGGTCGGCAAGTCGGACAAGAAGATGGGCCAATCGGGCAGCCATATCGCCGACATCATCATGGAAGATGTCGAGCTCCCCGCCGATGCGCTGCTCGGAGACGAAGAGGGCAAGGGCTTCATCACCGCAATGAAGAGCCTCGACAATGGCCGCATCTCGGTCGGCGCGGCCGCCACCGGCTATGCGCGCCGCGCGCTGGATTCAGCTTTGCGCTACGCCAATGAGCGCAAGGCCTTTGGTGAGCCGATCGCCAATTTCCAGCTGATCCAGCAAATGCTGGCGGACAGCGAGATCGACATTTACGCCGCCGAAGCGATGATGGCGGACGTGACGGCGCGCGCCGACGCAGGCGAGAACGTGCTGCGCAAGGCCGCCGCCTTCAAGGTCTTCGCCAGCGAAATGTGCGGCCGTGTCGTCGACCGCGTGGTGCAGGTCTATGGCGGGGCGGGCTATCTCGCCGAATATGATGCCGAACGCTTCTTCCGCGATGCGCGCATCTACCGCATTTACGAAGGCACAACGCAGATCCTCCAGCTCCAGATCGCCAAGCACATGCTGCGCGAATGGGCGGCGGCGTAATCCATGTATAACCTCCTCTCCGGCCTTTCCGTCATCGAGGCGTCGTCCTTCGTCGCCTCGCCGACGGCGGGGCTGTACTGCGCGCAGTTCGGGGCGGAGGTGATCCGGGTCGATCAGATTGGCGGCGGGCCGGACTATCGGCGCTGGCCGGTGACGCAGGAGAACAACTCGCTCTATTGGGAGAACCTCAACCGCGCCAAAAAGTCGGTCGCGCTAGACCTTGGTCGCCCTGAAGGGCGGGAACTGTTGCAGGAACTGGTGCGCGCCACCGGGCAGTTCATTACCAATTTCCCGGCGGAAGGCTTCCTGTCCCACGCCAAGCTGGCGGAACGGCGGCCGGACCTTGTCACTGTGCGCATCATGGGCTGGGCCGATGGCGCCCCTGCACTGGATTACACCGTGAACAATGCGGTCGGTTATCCGATGATGACGGGCCCGGGGCCAGAGCCGGTCAACCATGTGCTGCCTGCCTGGGATCTGCTGTCGGGCGGCTATGCGGCCTTTGCCTTGCTCGCGGCGATCCAGAAGCGGGCCGCGACCGGCGAGGGGAGTGAGGTCCGTATACCTTTGTCTGACGTCGCCATCGGGTCGGTCGCCAATCTGGGCGGCATTGCCGAAGTCCTCCATGCGGGCGCCAATCGGCCGCGTTTGGGCAACACGGTCTACGGCCTGTTCGGGCGCGACTTTGTGACGCGCGATGGCCAGCGGACGATGATTGTGGTCGTGACGCACCGGCAATGGGCGAACCTGCTCACCGCGCTCAACTTGACGGGCGCGGTCGCGGCCATCGAGGCCCAACGCGGCGTCAGCTTTGCGAAGGATGACGGGTTGCGGTTTGACCATCGCGACGCGCTCTTCCCGCTGTTCGAAGCCGCCATCGGCGCGCGCGATCATGCCGATCTGGCCGCCGCCTTTGATGCGGGCGGCATCGTGTATAGTGCCTATCGCACGATGCTCGACGCGGTGTTGGATGACCGGCTGGTCGGCCAGAACCCGATGTTCAGCCCGTCCACCAACAACCCCTCGGGCTTCGCCTATCCAGCCGCCGGATCGTTCGGCACGGTGCCGCAACAGGATCGCGGCGCGCCCTTGCCCGCCCCGCGCAACGGACAGCACAGCGAGGAAGTGCTTGCTGAACGCCTCAATCTCTCTTCGGGCGACATTGCCCGCCTTATCGACTCCAAAATCGTAGGAACCGCCCAATGACCCAACTCCGCCGCGCTGCCATTGTCGCCCCCATCCGCACACCTGTCGGCAAGTTTGGCGGGGCGCTCTCCTCTATGACGGCCGGACAGTTGGGCGCTGTCATCCTGAAGGCGCTGATGGAGCGGACGAAGATTGATCCGTCGCGTGTTGACGATGTCGTGTTCAGCCAAGGCTATGGCAATGGCGAAGCGCCGTGCATCGGCCATTGGGCCTGGCTGCTGGCGGGCCTTCCAGAAGAGGTGCCCGGCTATCAGCTGGACCGGCGCTGCGGCTCCGGCCTGCAGGCGATCATCAATGCAGCGATGATGGTGCAGACGGGGATGAGCGATGTCGTTGTCGCGGGTGGTTGTGAGAGTATGTCGAATGTCGAGCATTACTCCACCGACATCCGCAAAGGTGTGCGCGCCGGCAATCTGACGCTGCATGACCGGCTGACACGTGGCCGGGTGATGAGCCAGCCGTTTGAACGCTATGGCGTGATCAGCGGCATGATCGAGACGGCAGAGAACCTCGCCAAGGATTGGAACATCAGCCGCGAAGCCTGCGATGCTTATGCCGCGCGCAGCCATCAGCGCGCCGCAGCTGCTTGGGCGAATGGCCTGTTCGCGGACGAGTTGGTGCCGGTTGCAGTGCCGCAGAAGAAGGGCGACGCGCTGTTGTTTGATCATGACGAAGGCTATCGCGCCGATGCAAGCCTGGAGACGCTGGGCAAGCTCAAAGCGCTTGAAGGTGGCGTTGTGACGGCGGGCAATGCCAGCCAGCAGAATGATGCGGCTGCCGCTTGCCTCGTTGTGGCCGAAGACAAGTTGGAGGAACTCGGGCTGGAACCGATTGCCTTTTTCCACAGCTGGGCCGCGGCAGGGTGTGACCCGAGCCGCATGGGCTATGGTCCGGTGCCCGCGACCGAGCGACTGTTCGCGCGCAATGGCCTCAGCTGGAACGACATCGGCCTGATCGAACTCAACGAAGCCTTTGCGCCGCAGGTGCTCGCCTGTCTGAAAGGTTGGGGTTGGTCCGATGCGGACAGCCGGCATGAGATGCTCAACGTCAATGGATCGGGCATTTCGCTTGGCCATCCCATCGGCGCGACCGGCGGGCGCATCCTTGCGAACCTGACCCGCGAACTGCACCGCCGCGATGTGAAGTACGGGCTGGAGACCATGTGCATCGGCGGCGGGCAGGGCATCGCTGCGGTATTTGAGCGTGCGTAAGGAACTCCCCCTTGGGGGAGGGGGACCAGCGAAGCTGGTGGAGGGGTCGCGTGCGTGCGGTATGCCCGTGTCCATTCCACACCTGTCTGCGCCACCCCTCCACCACCCTGCGGGTGGTCCCCCTCCCCGTGCCGGGGAGGTTCAATGAAGACCTACCTCACCGCCGCGCAAAGCTATCGCGACGCCGCCCGCGCGGCGTTGGCGACGCGTGACCCGCAGGACCAGCGCGCCGCGCATGGCTTTGCCTGGATCGCGACCAGTGTCGCCGCGCTGGAGGCGGTGCTCGAGTGGCGGGCGCGCAATGGGGATGCCAACCCGGTCGATGCACTGGTCGCAGATCTCGCCTTTGCTGAGACCATCGCGCAACTCGTTGGTGGTCTGCCGATGGGGCAGAATGAAATCTTCCGTCCGACGGACCTTGGTCTGGGAGCAGAAGCACGGACATTGGCAGAGACTTGCGCGCCGTTGTTCGATGCCGATCATGCCGCCACCCGCGCCGCCGTTGGACAGCATCTTGCGGACGGGAGTTGGCCCAGCCAGAGCTTCCACGATGCCGAACTTGACGCCATTCGCGATCAGTTCCGCCGCTTCACCGATGCCGAAATCCTACCGCATGCGCATAAATGGCATCTGGCAAACGATCTGATCCCCGATGCGACGGTCGCGGCGATGGCGGAACTGGGCACCTTCGGTGTTTGCATCCCCGAAGCCTTTGGCGGGCTCGGCCTGTCCAAGCTCGTCATGTGCATCGTCACCGAAGAATTGTCGCGCGGCTGGATCGGCGCGGGGTCGCTGGGCACACGGTCGGAAATTGCGGGCGAACTGATCACGTTGGGCGGGACGGACGCGCAAAAGGCGCATTGGTTGCCCAAGATTGCCAGCGGCGATGTTCTGCCGACGGCTGTGTTTACGGAGCCCGATACCGGGTCTGACCTCGGCGCGCTCCAGACGCGGGCACGGCTGGAGGGCGACCAATGGGTCATTGACGGGGCCAAGACCTGGATCACCCATGCCAGCCGCTCGGACATGATGACGCTGCTCGCCCGCACCCTCCCGGATGTGCAGGGCTATGCGGGCCTCTCCATGCTGCTCGTCCCCAAGCCGCGCGGGACGGACGCTGATCTGTTCCCGGCATCCGGCATGTCCGGCAGCGAGATTGAAGTGCTCGGCTATCGCGGGATGCGCGAATATGCGCTCCAGTTTGATGGCATGACCGCGCCCGCTGACGCGCTGCTCGGCGGCGAAGAGGGGCAGGGCTTCAAGCAATTGATGCGCACCTTTGAAGGCGCCCGCATTCAGACGGCAGCCCGCGCGGTGGGTGTGGCGAAACGCGCGCTGGAATTGGGCCTCGATTATGCGCTGGGCCGCAAGCAATTCGGCAAAGCGATTGTCACCTTCCCGCGTGTGTCGGACAAGTTGGCGATGAGCCTTGTTGACCTTATCCTATCCCGCGAGCTGAACTATGCCGCCGCCCGCGCCAAGGACTCAGGCAAGCGCTGCGATATCGAGGCGGGCATGGCCAAGTTGCTCGCCGCGCGTACAGCATGGTCCAATGCCGATGCCGCGCTTCAGGTCCATGGCGGCAATGGCTATGCACTCGAATATGAAATCAGCCGCATCCTGTGCGACGCGCGCATCCTGAATATCTTTGAAGGCGCCGCTGAAATTCAGGCTCAGGTGATCGCCAAGGGCTTGGCCGGAGGTCGAAACTAATGGGCGATTGGGACGCGTGGATTGGCCGGACGGAAACCCGCATGGACCGGCTGGACGCGGGGATGGCGACACGCTGGCTCGCCATGCTTGACCGCGATGTTGCGGCGGATGGGGTGATGCCGCAGGCGATCCACTGGGCGCTGTGTCTCCCTGATGCGCCAACCGCGCAGCTTGGGCCGGATGGTCACCCGCTGCGTGATGACAGCCCGGACTCCTTCCTGCCTCCCGTGCCACTGCCGCGCCGGATGTGGGCATCGAGCAAGGTTGATTTCCTTGCCCCACTCAAGATCGACGACACCATCACGCGCACGTCCAAGGTGCTTTCCGTCACCGCTAAATCGGGCGGGTCGGGCGATCTTGTGTTCGTTGAGGTGGAGCATCAGACGAACACTCAAGACGGACCTGCTGTCCGGGAAGTCCAGTCGATCGTCTATCGCGGTGCTGCGCCTGCCGGGAGCGCGCCTGTGCCGCCGCCGTCGGGGCCTGATCCGTTCGATCCCACGGGCTGGGATGCCCACCGCACGCTCGTGCCGACCGAGCCCTTGCTGTTCCGCTTCTCCGCGCTGACCTTCAACAGCCACCGCATCCATTATGACTTGCCCTATGCGACCGCCGAAGAGGGGTATCGCGGGCTTGTCGTCCATGGGCCGCTGACCGCGACCAAGTTGCTGCAACTGGCGCAGGCGGAGCTAGGCGACAATGCGCTCACCAGCTTTGCCTTCCGGGGCACGTCGCCTGCCATTTGTGGGGAGGCGCTGCATCTTGTGATGCGTGGACTGGGCAATGAGATTGAACTTGGGGCCTTTGCCTCTGATGGCCGTCAGGTGATGGCCGCCACCGCAACCGGGAAAGACTGACATGAGCGAAACCAACGACATCGCCGAAATCCGCCGCGCCGTGCAGGCGCTCTGCGCGGAATTTCCGGGTGAATATTGGCGCGAAAAGGACGCTGCGCGCGCTTATCCGGGGGAATTCGTCGATGCGCTGACCCGCGCCGGTTTCCTCGCTGCCCTCATTCCGGAAAACTATGGCGGCTCGGGCCTCAGCCTCGATGCCGCTGCGATCATCATGGAAGAAATTCAGGCCGCAGGCTGCAACGGCGCCTCAGCGCACGCGCAGATGTACATCATGAACACGCTGCTCAAATATGGCAGCGTGGAGCAGAAGGCCAAGTACCTGCCCGGCATCGCCAACGGCTCGCTGCGCCTGCAGGCGTTCGGTGTGTCTGAGCCGACGAGCGGCACGGACACGCTTAGCCTGCGGACGGTCGCGGTGCGGGAGGGCGATGAGTACGTCATCAACGGCCAGAAAATCTGGACCAGCCGTGCGGAGTATTCAGACCTGATGCTTCTGCTCGCCCGCACGGCCCCGCGCGAAGAGGTGGCCAGCAAGACCGAAGGCCTGTCCATCTTCCTCGTCGATATGCGGGAGGTTGTCGGCAACGGTATGACCATCAAGCCCATCCGCACGATGATGAACCATTCGACCACCGAGGTCTTCTTCGATGACATGCGCATCCCCGCCAGCGCGCTCATCGGCGAAGAGGGGAAGGGCTTCCGCTACATCCTCTCAGGCATGAATGCGGAACGCATTCTGATCGCAGCGGAATGCATTGGCGATGCCAAATGGTTCATCAACAAGGCGACAGAGTATGCCAAGGACCGGCAGGTCTTTGGCCGCGCCATCGGCCAGAACCAAGGCGTCCAATTCCCCATCGCCCGCTGCTATGCCCAGATGTGTGCCGCCGAACTGATGGTCCACCACGCAGCCCAAGTGTTTGATGCAGGCGGCAATCCGGGGGCGGAAGCGAACATGGCGAAGATGCTCGCCTCAGAAGCCAGCTGGGCTGCCGCCGACATGTGCGTGCAGACGCATGGCGGCTTCGGCTTTGCGGAAGAATATGACGTGGAACGCAAATTCCGCGAGGCGCGGCTCTATACGGTCGCGCCGATCAGCACGAATTTGATCCTCAGCTATTTGTCGGAACATGTGCTGGGGTTGCCGCGGAGTTACTAAATCTCGAACGTCACTCCTTGCGCGAGCGGCAGGGCCGTGCCGTAGTTCACCGTGCTCGTCTGCCGGCGCATATACGCTTTCCAGCTGTCGGAGCCGGATTCCCGGCCGCCGCCCGTTTCCTTTTCGCCGCCAAAGGCCCCGCCAATCTCTGCGCCCGATGTGCCGATGTTGACGTTGGCGATGCCGCAGTCGCTGCCGGCCGCCGATGTGAACAGTTCCGCTTCGCGAAGGTCGGTGGTGAAGATGGAGGAAGACAGGCCCTGCGGTACCGCATTTTGGAGCGCGATGGCCTCTTCTAGCGTGTCATAGGCAAAGACGTAGAGGATCGGTGCGAAGGTCTCGGTGAGCGCGGGGCCGTCATGTGCAGGGAGCGTGACGACGGCGGGGGTGACGTAAACGCCGGGGCGGTCGACGCGTTCCCCGCCTGTTACCGTGCCGCCAGCCGCCCGGGCGGCGGCGAGCGCAGCCTGCATCGCACCATATGCCGCCTCGTCGATTAGCGGACCCATCAGCGTCTCGCCATCGCGCGGATCGCCGATGCGGATCGAGCTTGCCGCGGCGCGGATGCGGGCCAGCATGTCATCATGGACAGGGCGTTCCACAAACAGGCGGCGCAGCGAGGTGCAGCGCTGCCCGCTCGTGCCCATGAACCCGAAGGCAGAGGCGCGCAGGGCGAGGTCGAGATCGGCCTTGGCGGTCACAATCGTCGCGCTGTTGCCGCCTAGTTCGAGCAGCGAGCGACCAAAGCGGCGCGCGACGCGTTCTCCGACGATGCGGCCCATGCGCGTGCTGCCGGTGGCTGAGACGAGACGGACGCGCGGGTCATCGGCGAGGGCAGCGCCCACATCTGCGCCGCCGAGGATCAGCTGGGAGAGATGCGGAGGAGCCGCTTCAAAGTCCGCTGCCACCGTCTCAAACAGCGCCTGCACGGCAAGGGCTGTGAGCGGCGTTTTCTCCGATGGCTTCCAAATGATGCTGTTGCCGCAGACAAGCGCGAGCGCCGCGTTCCATGACCAGACCGCGACGGGGAAGTTGAACGCGGTGATGATGCCGACCGGCCCGAGCGGATGCCAGGTTTCGCTCATCCGGTGCATCGGGCGTTCGCTTGCGATGGTCAGGCCGTAAAGCTGGCGGGACAGGCCGACCGCGAAGTCGCAAATGTCGATCATCTCCTGCACTTCGCCCAGCCCTTCGGAAATGGGCTTGCCGCAATCGAGCGTCACCAGTTCGCCCAGTGCCTGTTTGTGGTCGCGCAGGGTATTGCCAAGGCGGCGGACCAGCTCTCCGCGCACGGGGGCGGGGACGGTGCGCCACTGGAGGAAGGCATCCTGCGCACGGTCAGCGACAGCCGCGACATCTGTGGCAGAGGCATCGGCGACGGTGGCGACGCTGGTGCCGTCAATGGGTGAGGTGATGGCGCGGGTGCCGGAGCTCCAGCGGTCCTCCTCGACGCCGAGTGAGGTGAGGAGGGTGCGGACATGGTCGGTTGTTGAGAGCAAGGTCATGGGGAGGCGTGATAGGGGAATGGTTCGAGCAGTTCCAGCCGAGCCCATTCGTCATGCTGAACTTGTTTCGGCATCCATGAACACCGGCCTCGAAAGGGACGGCACATCGTTCTGGCAACGTGATGCCAATGGATCCTGAAACAAGTTCAGGATGACGGGTGGAACGCGCACTTCCCCAAACAAAAAAAGGCCGACCCGAAGGCCGACCTTTTTCGTGAACTTGTCTGTCGGCTAACCGATCAGGCGTCGTCCGAACCTTCCGCAGCGGCAGGAGCTTCGGTGCCTTCTTCGGCAATCGTGCCGGGTTCGGCATTGGGGTCGAAATCTTCGGTGAACCCTGCGACGTCCTTTTCGAACATCGAGGCCATGACATCGACACCCTGGCTCTGCAGATCGGCTTCTTCCGGCGAGCGGGCAACGTTCACCTTGATGGTGACCGACACGTCCGCGTGGAGCGAGACCTTTACTTCATACAGGCCAATAGCCTTGATTGGCTTGTCGAGGACGATCTGCTGCTTGCCGACCTTCTTGCCATCAGCGACGAGCGCTTCGACAATGTCGCGCACAGCCACTGAACCATAAAGCTGGCCCGTGTTGGACGCCTGACGGATGAGCGTAACCGACACGCCGTCAATGCCCTTGGAGGCCGCTTCGGCTTCCGTACGCTTGACTTCGTTGTCGGCGACGATCTTCGCCTTGTTTGCTTCAAACAGCTTGCGGTTGGCTTCGTTAGCACGAAGCGCCTTGTTGCGCGGCAACAGGAAGTTGCGGGCAAAGCCGTTCTTGACGGTGACCACGTCACCGATTGCGCCGAGCTTTTCGACGCGTTCGAGAAGGATGACTTCCATCGGGTGTATTCCTTACTTCACGATGAAGGGCAGAAGCCCGATGTGACGGGCGCGCTTGATGGCCTGAGCCAGTTCGCGCTGCTTCTTTGCAGAAACGGCGGTGATGCGCGACGGAACGATCTTACCACGTTCAGAGACAAAGCCCTGAAGCAGACGGACGTCCTTATAGTCGATCTTCGGGGCGTTCTTGGCTGCGAACGGGCAGCTCTTGCGCCGGCGGAAAAATGGGCGTGCCATGGTCTGGTGCCTTCCTTAGAAATCTAGAGCTTCGTCGTCGCGGCGCGGCTTGCGGTCGCGCTCGCCCTTACGCATCATCACCGACGGACCGGCTTCCAGCTCATCAACCTTAACGGTCATGTAACGGAGCACGTCTTCGTTGATCTGCGTCTGACGCTCGAGTTCGGCAACAACGTCGCCGGGCGCTTCGAAAGCAAGCATCACATAGTGAGCCTTGCGGTTCTTGGCGATTTTGTAGGCGAGGGTACGGAGACCCCAAGTTTCAGTCTTAGAGACCTTACCGCCGTTTGTTTCGACGATTTCGGTGGCTGTTGCCGCCAACGCGTCAACCTGGGCTTGAGCCAGATCCTGACGCGCAAGAAAAATGTGCTCATAAAGAGCCATAAAGCTTGCCTTTCCTGGCCGATCGCTGACGCCGCCCCATGCGGTCGCCCCTCCGGCTTTCTTCGATTCCCTTTTGGGGAAGGCGGGGCATTGGCGGATGCGGGGTGAAAAAGCAAGGGGCGAGGCAGGCATCCCAAAATAGTCCCGCCAAAGGAGATGGTTAATAGCGCCGTAGCGGAGGTTGTTGTCCGTTCGAAAAGCAGGCGCGCGGTGTAGAGGGTGCCGCATGACCCCGCGCCGCCGCAACAAGACGATTGATTGGATTGGCTTCATGCTGCTGGCCGTCATGGCGCTCAACGCCATGTGGCAGGCGGGGTATGAGTAGGGGGGGTATTCTCTTCTTTCGTCATCCCGAACTTGTTTCGGGATAACGGGCATGGGGCAGTCTACACCGACCATATGAGAGGCGCCGCTCTGTTATGCTGAAACAAGTTCAGCATGACGAGAGGGGGCGAAACCCTATTCCATCCCCTGATATTTCAGTTCCAGATACCGGCTCTGCGTCGCGATGCGTTGCAGGTCGCCTGAAGCGATCTGTTCGCTCATCCGCTGGAGTTCGCTTTCCACGACGTTGAGGCCTTCAACGAGCTGCTTGTCGGGGCTCATGCCATTCAGTCCGTCGCGCCGCAAATGATCGGGCACGCGCAGATAGCCGTTGACGAGCTCAGGCAGATCATCGGCGATCAGGCGGCGGATTTCGAGCGCGGCCGGTTCCTTTTCATCCAGCGCCTGCAACTGGGGTGTCAACTGCTCCAGCTTCACGCCGATGGAGTCCGCCAGCCTTTGGGCCGGTGGCGGCAAGGCACGGCGTTGCCCGGCAAGCCAGACCTCTGTCGTCAGAGGGAGCGACTTGAGCGGCGCAGTTGGAAGGCGCTCGGGATCCACCCGCAAACCGGCGGGCAGGATGATTGCGGCCAGCGCCAGTCCGAAGAACAGCATGACACTGAGCAAAAAGCCCATGATACCAATCGGGCTGATGAGCATCGCAAAGGCAGGCACGCCGATCAGAAAGGCAAGCGACAGCCAGAGAACGCGCTTGGCCTTGATCTTACCGCTGTTGACCAGGCGGCGGATGGCGCGCTGCTGCAGGCGGGATTGGCCGCCATGCCGCTGGAGTGCGGCTTCCGCCCGGGCCAGAACGTCTTCGCTGCGCATCGCCGCCCCTTATTCGACCGGTGCGAAGGGGTTGGGCGCGCTGGCCTCGATCGCGGCCTGCGCTTGGCCCTCAGCGCGGGCGATATAGCCCTTGGACTTCTCGACCTCGTCTCCCAGCGTATCGACCGTGGTTTTCATGGAGATCAACGCCTTCGCCTTGAAGGTGTCGATCTGATCCATCGTCAGATAGATGTTCTGGAAGGCGCGCTGGAGCGTTTCGACAGGGATGGTGGAGCTCGCCGCCTGTTCGTGGATGCGCGCCGTCTGGTTTTTCAGCATCTCACCGGTGGAATCGATGATGTTGGCCGTCGTGGTGTTCAACGCGGTGATCTGATCGAGCACCAGCTTCTGCCCGACCAGCGCCTGCGCGACGGTCACAGCGGTCCGCAAGGCAGAGACGGTGGTGGTCGAGGCGCGGTCGACGCCCTTGATCAGTTCCACATTGTTCTTCTTCACAAGATCAAGCGCGAGATAGCCCTGCACCGTGACGGCCATTTGCGTCAGCAAATCCTGCGTGCGCTGGCGCGTGTAGAAGAGCGCGGTCTCGCGGATTGCCTTGGCCTTGGCGGGGTCATTGATCTCAATGTTGGCGGCGCTCGTCTCCAGCTTGGTATCGAGGGCCTTGGATACAAGGATCATCTGTTCCAGCCTGCCCATGGCCGCCCAGAGCGTCTGGCGCTCCACATCAATGGCGGCATTGTCCTTCAGCAGCTCATCCTTGCCAGAGGCGAGGTGGGACAGAATGGAGGCGATATGCCCCTGGCTGGATTTATAGCTGTCAAAATAATCGCGCAGCTTGCTGCCATAAGGGATGATCCCGAACAGCTTCTTGCGGGTGAACAGATCGTCCTTCTTGCCGGGGTCGAGGTCTTCGATTGTGCGGCGCAATTCCGCAAGGTTCGCGCCAACGGTTGAGTCCTGATCCATCGCGCGGACGGGGCGGTCGAGGAAGCGGTTGGACTGGCCGGCGGCATCGGCAATTTCGCGTCGGCCCATGTTGACGAGTTGATCGACCTTCTTGCCAAACTCAGGCGAGTTCGCATCCAGCACAACGAGTTCGGCCACAAAGGCCTCGGCCTTTTCCTCCAGCGCCGACTTCTTCGTGTCGTCAATCGGCACCAGCCCCGCCGCCTTGGCGGGCGCGACGACCGGCACCGGATCAGGTGCGGTCAATGTGAGTCCAGCGTCCTCGACAGTCGTTGCCACGGGCATCTCCTTGCAAATCTGCCCTATAGATGGAACGAAACACTGTATTATTCAAGTAGAACAGTCGATGTCATTTATCCGGCAGCCTTTTTTGCTGCGATCATGTCATCCACGGCGACAAACTTTTCCCGGGGAGCGCCGTCGCGGGCACGCGCGATCTCGGCCTTGTCGATATTCTGCCAGTCGCGGAAAGTGACGATGTCCACGCCCCGGCCCTCAAGCAGCGCGTCCAGCGCCGGGCGGCCAAACTTGCTACTGCTGTCGGTGATATCCTCGGCGATCAGGTCGACAATCGCAAAGCCATCGGGCCGGTTCGTCCCGATTGTGCCGCTAGGGCCACGGCGCGCCCAGCCGACGCAGTAAAGCCCCGGCAATATGCGCCCTTCATCATTGGCGAAGCGTCCTCTGCCATGTTCATAGGGGACGCCGGCAATCGGTGGGGTCTGATAGCCGATGGAGATCA
>Ga0222712_10002933_pt1 | contig 19068 bp, 16 predicted proteins | sample C33_657DmetaG_FD_165043 | JGI IMG/M metagenome (GOLD analysis project Ga0222712, IMG submission 165043) | Estuarine water microbial communities from San Francisco Bay, California, United States - C33_657D | ecosystem: Environmental > Aquatic > Marine > Unclassified | place: USA: California... | reverse complement strand
AAGGAAGTAAGGCTGTCTATATTTAAACGGGAGGCTCTAAGACATCCTTTACTGCTATCTGTTGATATTCCCTCTGGATGTGCAGTAGTTAGCGTGCAGAAGGAATCAATCGTTATCGATTTACTTGTTTTGATATAAAAAGTATCAAGGTTTAAGCTGGTAGTTGGTTGTATTCTTATGGCACTATTCAGTATTTCAATGTTTGATTCAACTTTCATAAAACCTGCCCCCAGAACAACATTCTTGAAATTATTTCCTACGGAGAATGTCCCCTTTACACTGATCAGACTAGAATCTCCGCCTAGAATGCAATCTCTGGAAATGGAATCCTGTATTGTTGGACTCAACGAAACATTTCCTTTGATACCTAGGTTTCCATTGATTATTATAGATGCGTTGAGAGATGATGTGAAAGAGGTATTTTCACCCACGATTAAATCTCCCTCAATGAGCAAGGGGCTAGAGCCAGATCCACTGTATGATTTTTTAGATGATTGAGATGAACTTAGTACAAGACTTCCAAATTTTCTTCCCGAAAGTGATAATGTATATCCGCTGTTTCCCGGTACATCAAACTCCACAATCCCTTTTTTGTTACTGGAATCAATTTCCAATTTTGAGATGACATATGAATTTCCTCTCAGCGTCCTGTGGACGTAGGTTCCACCGTTCATGATGTATATACTGCCATTTAATGAAAAGATATTACCGCTTGAAGCACCGCTGCTATTGATGAAAAAAGCATTTTCCCCTAGCATGATGTTTTTACTGTTTGATTGAATTATAAAGGCCAATGGCAATTTGTTACTCGTTGGAATTTCAACGGTAATCTTAAAATTTTCATCTGGACGTATACTCAATGATTGAATGCGAACAGAGTCTGTTCCATTGATCAGGATCTTAAACGACCTATTTACTTTGCTATTGTCAATCAATACTTCGTCGAGACTAAGCGGTACTCCGTCTGGGTACCAATTTTTTGCAGTGTTCCACAAGCTGTCTCCTGCTTCTCCATCCCATTTTTTCTGTGTTTGCCCGCTACAAGCGAATGACACACAAACAAGAATCATCATCCCCACCCACCTCTCCATATCCATCGTTTGAATAAGCAAATTAAGATCGCATCAAAAAAAATAATCTGGTTTTATCACTTTATTTGAACGTAATATTCTCGACTTCATGTAATCTTGCAGAGTAATATGTGGACGGTTATCAGAAAAGAATGGAATCAGTTTTTTGCAGGTTGGATGGGATACCTGACCATTGCTGTATTCTTATTGGTTTCAGGTAGTATGATTTTTTTTGTACCAGAAACCAATCTCTTAGACGGCGGGTATGCTACCCTGGATTCCTTTTTTGAACTTGCTCCATTGCTCTTATTGATTTTGGTGCCAGCAATCACCATGAGAAGCTTTAGTGATGAATACCGACAGGGGACTTTCGAATTGTTGAGAACATTACCCGTTAACCATATCCAGTTGGTAGTAGGGAAATTCATATCGACACTGTTGATTGTGCTTGTTGCATTGTCAGGGACTTTGGTATATGTTTTTTCTATGGAATATCTTTCCTTAGGCGGCATGGATGTAGGAGAGGTATTGGGCTCTTATATAGGGTTGATTCTGCTAACGGCAGTTTATGTAGCCATTGGAATTTATATAAGCAGTATAACGTTGAATGCACTAGCTTCTTTTATGTTGACAGCCTTTCTTTGTTTTATGAGTTACTATGTATTTTCTTTTTTTACAACTCTTTCAATCGCCGGAGAAAATATTGGTTACTTTATTTCTTTGATGGGAGTAAAGTATCACTATGAAAATATCAGTAAAGGATATATTGCATGGAATGATTTGGTGTATTTTATTTCGATGTCTAGTCTCTTTATCTATCAATCGATCCTATACATAAGCCAAAAAAAGAATTGAATAAGCAAAAACTATATTATCATTGGATTATTGGAGTTGCACTTGTGTTGCTTTTAAATAGTGCCTTTTCGTTTTTACATATAGGGGTTGATTTAACAGAGGATAAACGGTATACACTTACTGCTTCTTCATTGGATTATGTAAAAAATATTTCTACTCCTTTGGAGTTGACTGTTTATTTAGAGGGAGAGATGCCAATGGGTTTCAAGCGACTTGCAAGTGCTGCCGAAAATATAGCCACCGCATACAATAGAATCAGTAACGGTAACTTTTCGATTAAATTTGAAAAACCTGGTGAAGGTCTTTCCGATAGTTTGAAAGCAGTTCTTTATGACTCTTTGCAAAAAATAGGAATTCATCCCACCAATGTCAAGGCACAAGGGGATGACCAGGATCAATTGCAGGAAACGTTGATTTTCCCTGGGGCTGTGCTCAGTAGCCCCACTGGCCAAATCGGAATTGATTTTATTGAAGGGCAGAACAGTATGGATGGATTAACTGCCTTGAACAATGCGGCATCTCAAATGGAGTATAAAATAACCAAGGCCATCAAGGTGCTCACCCGTGATACATTCCCGCTGATTGGGTATTTAACTGGGAACGATGAGCCGCTCGATTACAGTGTATATGATCTCATAGAAAATGTCGTTAAAAAGGAATACCGATTCAGTATTCTTCCTATTGACAGCATCTCTTTCATACCTGCTGATTTTCAAATTATACTCATCAATCAACCGCACCAATCATTCAAGGAGCAACAAAAATTGATGATCGATCAATACATCATGCATGGCGGTAAAGTGATATGGGCATTGGATTACCTTTTTGCAAGTATGGATAGTCTCCAAAAAAGTAATGGTTCTTTTGTTGCGTTTGATATGGGGCTGAACTTAGATGATCAATTATTTAAGTACGGTGTACGTATCAACCGCGATTTGGTGCAGGATCTTGAGTCTGATCAGGTTCCTTCTATTGTTGGAAATATGGGAGGGAAACCTCAAATTCAACTGTTGCCTTGGCCATATGCACCTTTGGTGAGAGACCGTGGATATCATCCCATTTCGAGAAATCTAGATAAGGTGCTAACCTCTTTTCCTCAATCCATTGACACTGTATCGGTAAAAGGTGTTTCAACTGCTGTTTTACTTTCTTCTTCAGAATACGGACGAAAACTGCCCACGCCAGTATTGGTTGAGTGGAAGTCAATCAAATCTGAGGGGGATCTAAAAGATTTCACTACTGCACATATTCCTACAGCTGTATTATTGGAGGGTAATTTTTCTTCTGCATATAAAAACAGGATTTCCGACGAGCAAGCTTCTGTATGGATGAAAAATACGGGTAGTCAATTTTTAGAAGCAGCAAATACCTCTACTGAAATGATTGTTATTTCAGATGGAGATATATTTCTCAATCCTGTGAGTGATTCAGATGGCCCTTTGGCAATGGGATCAAATAGGTATACCCGAATACAATATGCAAATAAAGAGTTTTTGAAAAATTGTCTCTTTTATCTCTCGGATGGCAAGGAGTTACTCGCTTCCAGAGCTAAAAATTTTCAACTTCGCTTGTTGAATAAAGAAATTTTGAAGGAGGATAAATCCATTTGGAGATGGATAAATCTGTTAGGCCCACTATTACTGCCATTATTGATATCTTTTTTGGTTAAATTCTATCGCAAACGAAAGTATTCTTCACCGCTTTTATAGTCGACTTTATAGTTTGATTATCTTTGTTCCACTTTAATTGAATACTATGTCGGTGGATCAAATCACGTATTTGACTTTTGGCCTTGTTTTAGTGGTGGCATTGCTGTTGGATTTGGGTTTGATGAGCAAGAAAAATGCAGTTATTAGCGTTAAGAAAGCATTTTTTCAAACATTGTTTTGGGTGGGACTTTCGGTGGCATTTGCTATTTTCTTATGGTTTGAGAAAACACCTTTAACGGCCACAAAGTATTTCACTGCCTATTTAATGGAGTGGTCGTTAAGTATTGATAATATTTTTGTCTTCATACTCATTTTTTCTTTTTTTAAAGTGGAGGAAATAGATGCCGGAAGAGCCCTTTTGATAGGCATCTTATTAGCAATTGTTTTTCGCATCATCTTCATCGCAATTGGTATTGAGATCATTGATCGCTTCCATTGGATCCTCTATATTTTTGGTGTCTTTCTGGTGTATACAGGGTACACCTTATTCTTTAAAAAAGACGATGCAGAGTTTGATCCTGGGGAAACAAAAATTTACAAATTCATCAACAGATTCTTTCGTGTTACTCTGATTGAGCCGAAGGGTCGGTATTTTGTCAATCTTCATGGCAAAATTTATTTCACCACTCTTGCAGTGGTAGTGATGATTCTAGCATCAGTTGACGTAGCATTTGCATTGGATTCTATTCCAACCGTAGTATCATTGGTTCGTCAAGATCCTACGATTGATTTTTCGGCCGACGATATCCTAGTAATTTACTCCTCTAATGTATTTGCAGTATTGGGTTTACGGTCTTTGTTCTTTCTACTTAAAGGAGCTGCAGGAAAGTTTGATTACTTGCAACAAGGTATTGCAGTTGTTCTGGTTTTCATTGGATGTAAGATGTTGATTGAATACTTTGATGTACACATTGGAATTGGAGTTTCTCTTGGAGTCATTGTTTTGTGTTTGGTTGTTTCCATCTTGTATTCTCAATATCATGTAAGAAAAAGAGCGAAGTCGGCTTTATAGAAATTCATGAAAAGTCCTTCTGAACATGACATTGCTTCAATCTTAGATGCCCAAGTAGTTGGAAATGTTTCCAACCGACCCATTAAACACTTGTTGATAGACAGTCGAAAATTATTCTCTCCCGGGGACACCCTTTTTTTCGCCATTAAAACTCCAACAAACGATGGACATCTTTATATTGAGGAATTATATTCCAGAGGAGTTCGATCTTTTGTAGTAGAGGCAATCCCCGATCCAACTCTTTTTCCTGCTGCAACTTTTTTTATTGTTGATGATGTAGTTCGTAGTCTGCAATCCGTTGCCTCTAATCATCGCAAACGCTTCTCTATTCCTGTAATTGCTATTACAGGCAGTAATGGGAAGACTATTGTAAAGGAATGGCTTTATCATTTATTGCATCCATTTTTTCAAATTGTGAGGAGCCCGAGGAGTTATAATTCTCAATTAGGTGTGCCATTGAGTATCTGGCAAATGGAGGAAGGACATCAATTGGCACTATTTGAGGCAGGTATTTCAAAGCCACATGAAATGGAGGCACTTGCAAAGATGATTCAACCAACCATTGGCATCTTTACGAATATAGGCGAGGCACATGCAGAGGGATTTACCAATCCATCTAAAAAGTTGGCAGAGAAAATGAACCTTTTTACATCTGTTGATATTCTTTTATACTGTAAGGACCATGTGCAGGTTGACCAATATATTTCAAATCAGTTTGCAAATCGGCAGGGTCAAAAGATTATTTCATGGGGGCGAACAGCTGCTGCAGATATTGAAGTAAAAAATATTCAATCCGAGGTCAATCAAACTACTATTGAGGTATCATATAAAAACACCCCGTATATTTTTTCTATCCCTTTTGTTGATAAGATAGCAATTGAAAATGCATTGCATTGTTTTGCGGCTTGTCTTGTTTTGGGGAAGGCCTGCGAAGTGATTCCTCGAATGAAGGAATTGCCTTCTTTGGCAATGCGACTTGAAGTAAAAGAAGGGCAGCACCAAAGTATTGTGATCAACGATAGCTACAATGCAGATATGACGGGCGTCTTAAGTGCGATTGAATTTTTATCAGCACAAAAGCATGGCTATGCCAAAACTGCTATCTTGTCTGATGTTTCAGGAATTTCTGAAAATGCCGAAGAGGCATATATTCAACTTGCAAACTTTCTACTATCTAAAAAAATAACTACCCTGTTTGGTGTTGGTCCGGTCTTTCAAAAATATATTCATCATTTTCAGCAACCCGGTAACAGCATATCTGTATTTGGAACTACCGAAGAATTGATCAAGCACATACATCCTTCCTTTTTCAAGGAGCAGGTGGTGTTGGTGAAAGGCGCACGGCCTTTTCATTTCGAAAGAATCAGTCAATTATTGGAAACCAAAATTCATAAAACACGCTTAGAAGTTAATTTATCCTCGGTAGTAAATAATTTAAAACAGTTCCGCTCCAAGCTGCAACCCGCCACTAAAATAATGGCTATGGTAAAAGCTTTCTCTTATGGTGCAGGTAGTTTTGAGATTGCAAATTTGCTTCAATCCAATCATGTTGATTACATAAGTGTAGCTTATGTAGATGAAGGGATCGAACTACGAAAAGCAGGAATCCGAATGCCAATCATGGTGATGAATGTGGAAGGAGACGGATTTGCATCCTTGGTGGAATATGATTTAGAGCCAGAGATTTATTCAATCGAGCTTGCAAAAAAATTACATTCTTACCTCGAAAAAGAGGGCATTCAATTTTTTCCTGTACACCTGAAAATTGATACGGGCATGCATCGTCTTGGAATGGACGGTGAACAGGTAAAAGAATTTCTACATGATTATTCACACAATCGATTTATTGTAAAATCAGTTTTTACTCATTTGGTTGCATCCGAAGATGCTGCAGAGGATAACTTTACTCATCATCAATTGGATGTATTTGATGCCATTTGTATGGAGTTAAAAAAAGTACTTTCAACTCCTTTTCTCCGACATGCATGCAATACAGCCGCGATTCTTCGTCATCCCAGGGCCGCCTATGAAATGGTTCGATTGGGAATTGGGTTATATGGTATACAAACCAGTAAAGAAGAGTTCTCTCTAACTGAAGCAGTAGAACTCAAAACTACCATCGCGCAGATTCGAAAGGTTAAAAAAGGGGAGTCGGTGGGCTATGGCAGAGGAGCCATTCTTAAGAAGGATTCAATGATTGCAACCATTCGTATTGGATATGCAGACGGCTTTCCGCGTGCATTGGGAAATGGAAAGGGAGAGGTACTGATCAGAGGAAATAAGTATCCTACCATTGGTAATATTTGTATGGATATGACGATGATTGATTTGGGAGATGAAAGTAATTTTCAGGTAGACGATGAAGTCCTTTTGTTTGGCAAGGCCTATTCCATCAAAGAGCTTGCAATAAAGGCTGGTACTATACCTTATGAGATTATGACTGGAATTTCACAGCGGGTTCCTCGTATATACTTAAGTGAATAAAGCCTTCGTCTCCATTTTCTTATCGTGTATATTTGTAAAAAAAAATACAGTGAAATTCAGGCACGCCATCGTTTTAACTCTTCTCATTTTACTGGTTGATCAATTCATAAAAATATATGTGAAAACCCATTTTTATATGGGCGAGGAGAGGATTCCATTAACTTTTATGCCTTGGTTCAGATTTCACTTTATCGAAAACGAGGGAATGGCCTATGGTTGGAAGTTGGCTGGTTCTTGGGGTAAAATCGCATTGACTGTTTTTCGTCTGGTAGCAGTGGGGTTCGGTACTTATTATATTCTCAGTATTATAAGGAAACAATATCATATCGGCTACATTATTTGTGTTACGTTGATTTATGCTGGAGCAATAGGAAATTTAGTCGATAGTCTTTTTTACGGTATGGCATTTGAATTCAGTGATGCCTACGCACAGAATTTAGCAAAGGGATTCTGGCAGGAAGGATTTCAAGGTGGTTATGAAGGAATACTTCATGGCAGGGTGGTAGATATGTTTTATTTCCCTATCATTCATGATGTTTCTCTTCCGGGTTGGATTCCAATTTGGGGAGGTGAACCTTTTGAATTTTTCCGCCCCGTATTCAATCTTGCCGATGCATCCATTTCGATTGGTTTGATTTGTATTTTAATTTTTCAGTCAAGATTCTTTCCTGGCAATTCCCAGAATACTTCAACTACAATTGAAGAAGCAGCATAGGTTATCCACCCCATCCCTCTCTATCTAAATTTCTATAGTGGATGGCTTCTGCAACATGTTCGGTTTTAATTTCTATGCTTTGATCCAAGTCTGCAATTGTTCTCGATACTTTTAGAATTCGGTCGTATGCCCTGGCAGATAGATTCAATTGGTGCATAGCTTTTTTGATAAGTTGCTGGCTTTCTTTATTCAGTTGGCATATACTTTTTAAATCCGACGCCTCCATCAATGCATTAGAATAAATTCCTCGTTTATTTTTAAATCTTTCTTGTTGCATCTTTCTGGCATTTATCACTCTTTTTCTGATTTGTTCAGATGTTTCATGAACATCTATAGACGACAACTGGGAAAATTCAACGGGTGTTACTTCCACGTGTAAATCAATTCTATCGAGTAATGGTCCGGAAATTTTATTCAAATATTTTGAAACAGTGCCGGGAGGGCAAGTACATTTTTTCTCTGGATGGTTGTAAAAGCCGCAGGGACAAGGATTCATGGAGGCAATCAACATGAAGGATGCCGGAAAGTCTATTGCAATCTTGGCCCTGGATATACTCACCTTTCTCTCTTCAATAGGTTGTCTCATGACTTCCAATACCGATCTCTTGAATTCTGGTAATTCATCCAGAAACAATACGCCGTTGTGTGCCAATGAAATTTCTCCTGGTTGAGGAGTTGAGCCTCCTCCTACCAATGCAACATCTGAAATGGTATGGTGTGGACTTCGAAAAGGGCGTCTGGAGATGAGTGTTGAGTGGTCTGGCAGCTTTCCCGCAACACTATGGATTTTTGTACTCTCCAGCGCCTCTTCCAAAGTAAGGGGAGGTAAAATGGAAGGGAGTCTTTTGGCCAACATGGTTTTCCCAGCACCGGGCGGACCGATGAGAATAACATTGTGTCCGCCCGATGCTGCGATCTCTAATGCCCGTTTGATATTGTCTTGTCCCTTTACTTCTGAGAAATCATTTTGAAATATAATTTGACTGTTTAGGAATTTTTCCTCTATATTGATGTCAATGGGAGGTTTCGAAGTTCCTTCGCTCTTGAAAAATTCTACAACATCCAGTAAGGACTCCATTCCATACACATTTAATCCGCTGACCATAGCTGCCTCTTTGCTGTTTTCTGATGGTATGATCAATCCTTTGTATCCATCTTTTCTTGCTTGTAGTGCAATTGGTAACGCACCTCTTATCGGCCGCAATTTTCCGTCGAGGCTTAATTCACCCATGATTACATGTTCTTGAAATAATGGTGAATTCGCTAATTGTTCGGATGCAACAAGGATACCCATTGCTATGGGTAAATCAAATGCAGTACCTGTTTTTCTAATATCCGCAGGTGCCAGATTGATAACGATTCTGGTGCGGGGCATTTCAAATTTGTTCGATTTAAGCGCACTCTCAACTCGTTGAACACTTTCTTTGATGGCTGAGTCAGGAAGACCAACAATGCAGTATTCTTTTCCCTGCGAGGTCCAATTCACTTCCACCGTTATGGGGATTGCTTCTACCCCATATACCGAGCTTCCGAATATTTTCACGAACATGATGTGAAAATAGGTTTACACCTTTATGAGATGTTGTACTAAATAACAAAAGGAAAAGAGAAAATTCTATTGGTTTGAAGTTGGTTTGCCTAAATTTTCCAAAAGTGAGGTAACGCCTTCTTTCTGTAAGATGAGGTACCCCATTCTATCCTGACTGATACCTTCTTTTAATTGATAGCTGAAATGCAGTTCATCGTCTTTGAGAATGGTTTCAAAGTACCTAAAATCGATTGTGGTCAAGTCTTTCAGGTCTTCTCCAATTTCATACAAATGGGTGGAAAGAATAAATAAACAGTTTTTGATATGTACAAGTCCTCTGATCACTGCGAGCGAGCATTTCATGGCATCTTGAATATTTGTTCCTTTAAACAGTTCATCAATCAACACCAACCAATTTCTGCCGTCATCGATTTTTTGGATCGTTTCTTTGATTCTTTTTACTTCGTTGAAGAAATAGCTTTCGCCCTTTGTAATATTATCTTCTATATTGATATTGCTGAGAATTCCTTCAAAAAGAGAGAGCTTCATTTCTTTTGCAGGAACTCCCATTCCGATGTGCGCGAGATAGACAGCCAGCCCAACTGCTTTGATTAAAGTACTTTTTCCTGCCATGTTTGCGCCTGTAAGAAAGATGAAATTACTGTCTTTGTTCATGGTAATATCATAGCTGACGGCGTTTTCAAGTAGGATGTGTTTGAGCGAGGTAGCTTCAATTGAAGAGGCCGAATCTGTAAAAACAGGATTCTCAAGGCCTATTTCCATATTTGCTTTTGCCATTGAATACCAGGCATCTAATTGTCCGTAGTATTTCATGAGCATCCTCATTTCTGCAATCAGTTCTACATGAAATATTCTTCCGTAGTATAAGATTTCTCTTTTACTCAGCTCATGAAATTCTTCTTTTTCCAAAAGGGCAATCAATCTTTTATCTCCAATAATCTTAGTAGTATGGAGTACTATTTCACTCAATGGTTTTGGTAGTGTATCTTCTTTAAAAAATTCATGAATACTTCGAAATCCTTTTACAAGCGAAAACAATTGCCTCATCGAAAAGAGAATCAACGAATAATCTCTGGGGTGAAGCCATTTGTAGATGGACGCTTGTAGAGGGGTGATATTTTCTGGAATGGGATCTGGGTTATCGTCAAAAAATTTTTCAATTACCAACATTGTTCCATTGGTGATATACGCTGGCCAATCGTATATTTTTTTGGAGTACAACAAAAGAATGTTTTGAACAGCGCTAATTTCTTCTGTTCTATTGAGTGGATGTTTTAAAATGGATTGAAGAACTGCTCTGCCCTCTGATGTATTGGTAAAATCTATGAGATGAAACAACGAATATTCTTCCTGGGTATGAAATACCGAAAGGTCGTATAGGGTTGTTTTATCAATGTGCATGTTAATCTCTATTGAAATGCAGTCGCATTCCTCTTTTCTGGGTATCTACCTTTCCGTTTTCAAATACAATAGATCCATTTACAAATGTCTTGTGTATGCTTGCGGGCATTTGAAAACCTTCTAACGGGCTCCATCCACATTTGTAAAGAATATTTTCTTTTGATATTAGTTGAGATTGGTGGGTATTGACCAATACCAGGTCTGCAAAATAATTTTCTCTTATAAATCCCCTTTCAGCAATTTGAAAACATTTTGCAGGGGCATGCGCCATCTTTTCTACAATTTTCTCGATCGATATTTTTCCCTGTTGATGATAGTATAACATCAATTGCAGACTGTGTTGAACCAGAGGCAATCCTGCATGGGCATGTTCGTATGCCTCTTCTTTTTCTTCAGTGGTATGTGGGGCGTGATCGGTTGCTATGATATCCAATCGGTCATCCAGAAGGGCTTCCCAAAGAGCAGCTTTGTTTTCTTTCGACTTGATGGCTGGATTGCATTTGATCTTGTTTCCAAGTCTAGCATAATCGTCGGCCGTAAAGTGAAGATGATGGACACAGACTTCAGAGGTTATTCTTTTATCCTCCAAGGGTAGCAGATTGGTGAATAATTGCAATTCTTTTGCTGTGGAGATATGAAGGATATGTAACCTGGTATTATATTTTTTTGCAAGTTGTACAGCTAGGAGAGAAGATTCAAAACAAGCCTCGACATTTCTGATGATCGGATGGTCTTCAATTGTAAGGGTCGATTTTGTTTGTTTACGATTTTCTACGTTGGCTTTGATGATTCTTTCGTCTTCGCAGTGAGTGGCGATTAACACCTGTGATTCTCTGAAGATTCTATTGAGTGTTAGATGATTGTCTACCAGCATATTGCCGGTTGACGAGCCCATAAAAATTTTAATACCGCAAATTTGATTCTTCTTATCATTTGTTTTCAGCACCTCTTCGGCATTATCGTTGGAGGTTCCCATAAAAAAAGAATAATTCGCCGGAGAACTGTTTGCTCCGATGGTATATTTTTCTTCCAATAATTCCTGCGTAAGTGCAGCAGGTTTGGTATTGGGCATTTCCATGAAACTGGTAGTTCCACCTGCAACTGCAGCACATGATTCAGTATGGATGTTTGCCTTGTGTGTGAGTCCGGGTTCTCTGAAATGAACTTGATCGTCTATTACACCTGGGAGAAGGTATTTGGTAGAACCGTCGATTTCTTTTGCCTGTGGGTATTCTATTACCCCACCAATTTTTTCGATCCGTTGATTCTTTATCAAAAGATCACCTTCAATGATTTTTCCCTCGTTTACAATTTTCGTGTTTTTGATGATAGTAGCCGACATCTTGTTTGAATTTTATCTTCCCATTCCACCGCCCTCAAAATGCAAGGAGAACATTAGCATTCTGCTATTCATTTTATCTACAACACTCGAATAGATGAGATCTGCATCTCTGGCATGGATATTGGAAAGTCCGTAGCTAAATTTTATTTCAGGAGAAAGTATAAAGTAGGGCAGAAAGAATTGGAATCCTATTCCACCTTCAACTCCGTAATCGTTTTTCTTGATTTTAAGCATATTGTCGCTGTTCCTGGCTCCTGCATTGCTGGCCAAATCAAAATCGTATTTAGCTCCTGCAAGCGTGTAAACTCTGAAGTTGTTGATTCGGTCGCTTTTCAGTCTTACCTGCAAAGGAAAACTCATTACGATGGATTCTGCTCGTTGGTTTTCGATCGCATTACTTTTCATCAAATAATCCAGCTTTTTTTCGCTGAAAACAAGGTTCAAAGGATAAAAACGCAGATCAAATCTTTTCGAAAGCTGGTAGTTGGCCATGATGCCCAAGTGTATCCTCCCGGTATTGCCAGACTCCACATCAGCAATCTTCTTGTTGAGCGCGGGGTTGGTAAAACTTGGATCGTGTGTGATGTTGTAATGAGAAGTATTGTAGCCAAGCATGATGCCAAAATAGTAAGGCTTCACATCGTGATCTGCCAAGTTCAACTCAACGGCATGTTGTGCTTTGACTTCCATCAAAAGGAAGAGACTTCCCAATACTATTATTTTTCTCCTAAGTAGATGGTGCATATACCGAAACTCAATCGTTTATAGAATGTATGACGATAGCCAACTTTTTCCATGATGGAAATAAAATTTTTTCCTTCTGGAAATTGCTGAACTGAATCATTTAAATATTGATACGCGTTCTTGCTTTTAGAAAATATTCCACCTAGTTGTGGGGTGATGAAATTCATGTAAAGCGAATAGAATTGTTTGATAATGGGTGCAGTAGGTTTTGAAAATTCAAGTACCATTAATTTTCCACCAGGTTTTAATACACGAAGGATTTCTGATAAACCTTTTTCTAGCTGTTGAAAATTTCTAACTCCGAATGCAACAGTTGTTGCATCAAAGCTTGCATCTTCGTATGCAAGTTGTTCGCTATCCCCCTTGTATAATTGTATACAGCCCTCAAGCTTGAGTTCTTTTACTTTTTTTCTTCCTATTTCTAACATCCCCTCTGATATATCAATGCCAACAATTTGTTGTGGGGCTAGCATATTAGCAGAAAGAATGGCAAGATCAGCTGTGCCTGTGGCAACATCGAGTACTTTGACTGGACGATCTTTTTTTAGGAATTGAAGTGCTTTTTTTCTCCATCCAATATCAATGCCAGCAGAAAGAAACCTGTTCAAAAAATCGTACCGGGGAGCGATTTCATCGAACATATGAGCCACCTGTTCTTTTTTCGGTAAATTTGACTGCAGATCTGGTACAACCGTGTCGTGTGCGTAATTTCCCATCTCGACAAAAGTACTTAAAATCGATACAAGGCCTCTTAAAGTAATGATAAATCTCCCTTCTCTATGATCATACAAAAAGCGGAATATGTGATCAGCAGTCCTTCAGTGGATAGCTGCCCCCAGGCTGATCGTCCGGAGTATGCATTCATTGGTAGAAGCAATGTGGGCAAGTCGTCGTTGATCAATATGCTAACTGGCATGAAGCAGCTGGCAAAAGTTTCTGCCACACCCGGAAAAACTCAGCTGATCAATCATTTTTCTATCGTTAGCAAAGCTTCTTTGGATGCACCACAACTTACTAAATGGTATTTGGTGGATCTACCCGGATATGGATTTGCAAAAGTTTCCGCCTCGAGCAGAAAGCAATGGGAAAAAATGATCGAAGGGTATATTCGTAAACGAGAAACCCTTGTGAATTTGTTTGTATTAGTAGATTCCCGACATACACCTCAGGAAATTGATTTAAAATTTATTCAGCGCTTGGGTGAGTGGCAAGTGCCTTTTGCTATTCTTTTTACCAAAGCTGATAAGGAAACTCAAAAAGTAGTGAGCGCCCATGTGAAAGCTTTTGGCGATGCCATGAAAAAAAGGTGGACGGAAATACCCCCCATATTTGTTACGAGCGCTGAAAAGAGATTGGGCAAAAAATATATCTTGGATATGATCCACGAAATGAACAGCGAATTTTTCAAGCAGCAATCAACTTCAAAAAAATGAATCTTCCCGTAGTGGTGCCCCGCTGGATCCAAATGCTTTATCCTACTGGGATGTGGAAGATGGCTTCAGACGAAAAAAAGCTATACTTAACATTTGATGATGGTCCACATGCTACCATTACTCCCCAGGTCCTTGATATGTTGCGTTCTTTTCATGCCAAGGCCACTTTTTTTTGTGTGGGAGATAATGTTAGAAAAAACCCAGATGTCTTTCAACGTATACTGCAGGAAGGACATACTGTAGGTAATCACACCTATCATCATTTAAATGGATGGCATACGGAAAGTGACAGATATGCGGAAGATGTTAAAAAAGCGGATGAACTCATTCAATCCCCCTTGTTTCGCCCTCCTTATGGAAGAGTAAAAAACAGTCAGGTAAAATGGCTTCATTCAAATGGATTTCAATTGGTGATGTGGACGCTATTAACATCGGATTATGACCAGCATTTGTCTCAAGAGCGATGTGCAAAAAGAGTAATTGATAAGCTTTCACCTGGAGCAATAGTACTGTTTCATGATGGGGAAAAGGCAGAAAAAAATATGTTATTCGCGCTGAAAAAATTATTGCAACATGCAAGCAGCGAAGGATATCAGTTTGAAGCAATTACTTATAAAAAAGGGTCTGCGTAAAAACGCTGACCCGTTTAATCCGTACCCTATGAAAACTGTTCGGAAGTTAGGTATCTTTTTATTATTTTCTCTAAAAAAATTTCTTGTTTCATGATGATCGATACCCATAGCCACTTGTATGCAATTGATTTTGAGCAAGATAGAAATGAAGCGCTCAAAAGAGCGCAGGATGCAGGCGTAGAAAGGGTTTTCTTACCAGCGATCGACAGTGAAACCCATGAAAGGATGATGCAGTTGGTGGTAGAGGCTGGAGGATATTGTTTGCCGATGATGGGACTTCATCCATGTTCTGTAGATGAAAATTTCAAGGCAGAATTGGAAGTCGTAACTCAATGGTTAAACAAGGAAAAATTTTATGCAATAGGTGAAATAGGATTGGATTTTTATCATTCCGATGCATTCAAAAGTCAACAACTAGAAGCATTTGAATTTCAGATCGATCTTGCAAAAAAATGTAATCTTCCAATCGTTATTCATTCAAGAAGTTCAATGGACGAGTGTATTAAATTGATACAGGGTAAACAAGATGGTTCTTTAAAAGGAATTTTTCATTGTTATGGAGGGGATGAGCGCCAGGCAAGGAAAATTATCGACATGGGATTTATGTTGGGAATTGGAGGAGTGGTTACCTATAAAAATGCAGGATTGGCTAGTTTAGTTGAAACACTCCCATTGGAATCGATGGTATTGGAAACAGACGCTCCTTATTTGACTCCGGTTCCTCACAGGGGAAAAAGAAACGAGACCAGTTACATTAGGTTTGTAGCCGAAAAGATCGCATTCCTTAAAAACATCGATCTGGAGCAAGTGTGTATTGTTACTTCCGGCAATGCTAAAAAAATATTCAGCTTCTAACTGAAAGCGGTATTTTTGCAATCCTTCTTAGGAGACTTGTCCGAGTGGTTGAAGGAGCACGCCTGGAAAGTGTGTATACCTCTAAAGGGTATCGAGGGTTCGAATCCCTCAGTCTCCGCACCTTAACCTCATATTCTTGCCATGAAAAATATGGTGCTTAAAGTTCACCCCAACGATAATGTCGTTGTTGCTTTGAAAGATCTCAAAAAGGGTGAGTCGGTTGTTTTACATGCAGATACGTTTGAATTGATCGAGAACATTCCTGCCAAGCATAAATTCTATACAGAGGATCTATCAAAAGGCAGCGAGGTGATCATGTACGGTGTATTGGTTGGTAAAGTAACGCAAGATGTAAAAAGAGGTGGATGTATGACCACCGAAAATCTGCGTCATGCTGCCGAAGCGTATGCTTACCGCAATGTAAATTATCAGTGGACTGCCCCCGATGTAACCAAATGGAAACAAAAAACATTCATGGGCTATCATCGCAGTGATGGCAGAGTCGGTACTGCCAATTACTGGCTTTTCATTCCAACTGTTTTTTGTGAAAACAGAAACCTCGATGTGATTCGTGAGGCCCTTCACAACGAGCTCGGCTATGCGGTCACGGATAAATACAAAGACTTTACCAAGGAATTAGTTGGGAAATACAAGGGAGGAGAGAGGAGAGAGGAGAGAGGAGGGAATACGGTTGACAGTTCACAGTTCACAGTTAACAGTCAACGGTCAACGGACAACAGTCAACCGTCAACTCAAAACCCAAAACCCACAACTCAAAACAGGTTATTCAAAAATGTAGATGGTATAAAGTTTCTCAATCATCAAGGTGGATGCGGCGGTACCCGTCAAGATTCTTCCACATTGAAAGACCTTTTAGTTGCTTATGCAGATCATCCCAATGTAGGAGGGATAACGGTATTAAGTTTAGGTTGTCAGCATTTGCAGACAGATGAATTTTTGGATGCAATCAAAAAAAGAAATCCTTCGTTTGATAAACCTCTTTACATTTTTGAGCAACAAGCATCTTCCAGCGAAGAAGATTTATTAAAGCAAGCGATCGAAAAAACTTTTGAGGGGTTGATTGAAATCAATACATACGAAAGGAAACCAGCAAGCTTGGATAAACTTACTGTGGGAGTGAAGTGTGGAGGAAGCGATGGCTTCAGTGGAATATCTGCCAATCCTGCTGTTGGTTATTTCTCTGATTTGTTGGTTGCATTGAACGGTAAAGTTCTTTTGGCTGAATTTCCGGAGCTCTGCGGAGCTGAACAGGAATTGATCGATAGGTCTGTTGATCGTCCTACTGCCGAAAAATTTATACGCTTGATGGATGAGTACAGTGCACAAGCTGAACAAGTGGGATCTGGATTTCATGCCAATCCGTCTCCAGGAAATATTCGCGATGGATTGATTACGGATGCAATTAAAAGTGCTGGGGCCTGTAAAAAAGGAGGAAGCTCCCCGGTGGTAGATGTACTGGATTATACGGAGCCTGCTACAAAACCTGGATTGAGTTTGGTATGTACTCCAGGCAACGATGTAGAAGCAACTACTGGTAAAGCTGCATCGGGCGCTACATTGATTTTATTTACCACTGGGCTTGGAACACCCACAGGAAATCCTGCAGCACCTACCATAAAAATTTCCACCAACAGTGCTTTGGCAAAAAGAATGAGCGACATCATCGATTTTGATTGTGGTCCTATTGTAGATGGAGAGAAATCCATTCAAGAAATGGGAGAAGAATTGCTCGAGCTATGTATCAAAATGGCCAGCGGAGAAATTATTCCCAAAGCCGTTCAATTGAACCAAGATGATTTCATACCCTGGAAGAGGGGAGTATCTCTTTGAGATAACACTTAATTGCGGTTAATACAATTCAAATCCTCGAAAGCAGTTTTCAAACGTGCTATAAAGGTTTCTTCACCTTTGCGCAACCAAACCCTGGGATCGTAATGTTTCTTGTTTGGCTTATCCGGACCTTCTGGATTGCCCAGTTGTCCTTGAAGGTATGCTTCGTTCTTTTTATAATTATTTAATACACCCTCCCAGAAAGCCCACTGCAGATCTGTATCAATGTTCATTTTAATTGCACCGTAGCTGATGGCTTCTCTGATTTGATGTTGAGGAGATCCGCTGCCACCGTGGAATACAAAAAATACCGGTTTATCACCTGTATTGAATTGCTTTTGAATATAATCTTGAGAGTTTTTCAATATCTCCGGACGAAGTTGTACGTTGCCGGGGCTGTAAACACCGTGTACATTTCCAAAGGCAGCGGCTACGGTAAAGAGTTCTCCAACTTTACCAAGGTGTTCGTAGGCATAAGCAACGTGTTGAGGTTGCGTATACAGTTTATCGTTTTCAACATCTGAATTATCTACTCCATCTTCTTCACCACCGGTTACTCCTAATTCAATTTCAATGCCCATTCCTAATGGAGCCATGCGTTTGAAGAACTGAACGGATGTTTCAATATTCTCCTCAATCGGTTCTTCACTGAGGTCTAACATATGTGAACTGAACAACGGCTGACCTTTTTCTTTTTTGTATTGTTCTCCTGCATCGATCAATGCGCTTATCCAAGGCAACCATTTTTTTGAAGCATGATCTGTATGCAATACAACGGGTACTCCATAATATTTAGCAACATTATGAATATGCAAAGCACCTGATATTGCACCAGAAATGTTTGCTTGTAGTTTATCGTTGGGCATTCCTTTGCCTGCAATGAATTGTGCTCCCCCGTTAGAGAATTGAACAATAACAGGAGAATTTACAGCTGCAGCAGCCTCCAATGTTGCATTGATGGTATCTGTTCCAGTAGTATTGACAGCAGGCATCGCAAAATGATGCTCTTTTGCATCCTGATAAAGTGCTTTCAATTCTTCCCCATGAAGTACACCAGCTCTGTATTTGCCCATAGTTATTGATTTAGGAGCTGCAAATATCGTACTTTTTCAGTTGTCTTCCTGCTGTTCGGGAATTGCTCTTTCCAGTGTTTCAAGCGGGTTGCTTTCCCAATTTTTGTCATATTTCACAAACCACGAAAGCCAAATGCTTCTGGAGAGTCGCATGAAAAGTGGTTGCATAAGTATCATCAGTACTGCGTTGGTTCCCATCCACCAAAAAAATCTATTATCATCCAATGAGAAACCAATAAGTACCCACCAGGCGATAAGTGTGGAAACGCTGAAAGCTACTGTGAGCGCATAGCTAACATAACCAGTTCCATAATAGAATCCTACCTCGATTTCGGTTGCTTGT
>Ga0222712_10002931_pt1 | contig 19071 bp, 19 predicted proteins | sample C33_657DmetaG_FD_165043 | JGI IMG/M metagenome (GOLD analysis project Ga0222712, IMG submission 165043) | Estuarine water microbial communities from San Francisco Bay, California, United States - C33_657D | ecosystem: Environmental > Aquatic > Marine > Unclassified | place: USA: California... | reverse complement strand
TCCTAATCCTAAACAAGAAACATCAGAAAAGATTGTTAAACTATTTGACATATTTGTTACATTACCAGCTCTATTAAAAGACAATGATACGCGTCGTAGAGAATTATATGGTAAAGCAGGTTCATTTAGATTTAAACCATTTGGTGTTGAATGTAGAGCGTTATCTAACTTTTGGATTCATACAGAAGAAGATATGAAATGGGTATTTGATCAAACTATGAAAGCTGTTGACATCGTATTAGATGGTGCAGCAGATGAGTATATTGATAAACACTCAGAATTAGTTAGATTAGCGATTGATAATGCTGATGTAAATTTAGCAAAAGTATTGATTTCAGAAATAAAATTAACAGAACAAAAAATATTAACATAAAAAAACAAAACTATGTGTGGAATTTTTGCTTGGGCAGGTAAGTCTATAAATACCTTTGATAAGGCAAAATTTGATCTATTAGGAATATATAATAACAGTAGAGGTGGTGATTCATGCGGAGTCACCACCGATGGTGAGATTTATTATGGTCTTAATACATCAAAACATTATCATGAATTTATTATAAATTCAGGTTATTTAAAACCAGAAGTGGTACCAGTTGTATTTGGTCATACTAGAAAGTCAAGTGTAGGCGGTATCAATGGAAGTAATGCTCATCCATTTGGATTTGGTACACATAATCAAGGTTATGAATTTATTGGTGTACACAATGGTACATTATTAAATCATAAAGAAATTGCTAATAAGTTTGATATTGAAGAAACATTGTATAAAGAAAATGGACAATTTGGTACAAAAATATTTGATAGAACTAAAATTGATTCAGAAATATTCTTAGAAGCACTTTATAAATCTAAAAGTTACAAAGTAATTAATGAATACAACGGTGGTGCTGCAATAATATTTCAAGATTTGAAGCATCCAAACATTCTTTATGCATATCATGGTGCTTCTAAACTAATAAGTACAGATGCTGATGATAAAATCTATGAAGAAAGACCATTGTATTATTATAGACAAAATAAACATAATATCTATATATCATCTTTACATGAACCATTAGAAGTTATTGGCGGTAAATTAAATGAAACCGTTCATGAATTTGAATGTAATACTGTTTATGTAATTAAAGATGGTAATATTGATTCTGCTCAAAAGATTAGAGTAGCAAGAACAGGTTGTTATCAAAAGAAAGGTATTGATTATGGATTTCCCAGTTATGGTAAATCTGCTTCTCAATCTTATGTAGATAAATACAATAATAAACATGCTGCTAAACCAAAAGTTTCTCATTTTATAGAAGATATTGAAAATATATATAATGAACCAATTAAACATTATTTCAAATCGTCTATTTATATGCAAAAACTTCGTTATTGGAGAAATGGTCATTTAATTAATGGTATTTATACCTATGTGAAAAATTATGGTTTCTTATTCTTAACAGTTGATAGTAAAGCATATGAAGAAGAAGCATTAAAGCTGTTACATAAAGTATTTGATTTAGAAAAAGGACAATTTATTGAAAATAAACAAGTTGTTTTAGGTAATGTAAATCAATTTGTGCCATTTGTAAATGAAAATGTAATTCCTATTTTATTTTTCAAAGAAGGTATTTTGTTAGAAACAGAATATGATTATGATGCAATTGATCAAAAGTATAAAGTATTTTCATTTAATGATTTATCTTTTATGAGTAAACATCCAATCATTGATGTTACTTATGCATATAAAGCAGATGATCAACAGAACATTATCTTAAATGGTAAAGTATTTGATGGTAAAATCTCTCCATTGCAAAGTGGTAGAGTGTATGATATTATTGATGGTGAGTTGTATTCAATTAAAGAAACTATAAAAGATACAACTGAATTACCTCCATTAGAAGGAGTTACTCCTGTAATACCCTTAAATGTATCATATCCATTAAAAGATGACAAACAAACAGAAATGTTTTTAGATGAGTATAGTTTAAGAAATACAGATGTACCATTAACTACTGACTCAAATGATGAAGTAATTAAAAAAGTTGATGAAATCTTAATGCCAATTTACGAAAGTATCCAAGAAGCCAACAAAGAGTTGAATAAATTAGTTACAACTACAGATACTGAAGATTATGTCAATGAGATAATTGAAACAAATGAATTTTATTTATTGTCAATGGAAGAAACCTTAAAAAGTGTATAAAAATGAAATCAAAAGAACAAATTGTTACGACAATAAATGGAGATGTAAAGCTCCGTAGTGAATGCAGATTAATTGAAGGTGAATATTATCTTATAGGTGATGTTAATGTTGAAAATTCAGGTGATGTATATAATATTGATGGAAGATATATTAGATTTAGTACAAATAGAATTGTATTTGATCATTATCATAAACAATATAAATTAAAGAATTCATCGCTTGTTCATGGTATCATTAATTTTGAAAACAAACAGCCTGTATTTGGTTATTTTACACCAAACGACTTGTATAATGTACCAATTCAATTAGAAAATTTTTCAAAATATGTTGTTATAAGTGAAAATATCATTCCTTTGACATATCGTGAAGAAAAATCAACTGGTATATATTATCATATAGCATTACTACCTGCAATAAGAGCTAATAAAATTAGAAATGTTGATAAAAGATACAAAGAAAGTTTACCTTATGACTCAAAAGGTATTACAGATGGCTTTGCACAAAGACACTATGCTAATTATAAGCCTATTATTCACCCTAATGTATCTAAATATGCATCTGCATTGAGAAATCTAACATTCGGTCTTGAATTTGAGACGGTTAAAGGTATTGTTCCAAATAATAAACTTAATGTATTACCATTAATTCCGCTTCGTGATGGTAGTATACCAGGTATTGAGTATGTAACTATTCCACTAAGTGGCGAGTTGGGTATTCAAGCATTATTGGACTCTATAACAGAATTAAGTAAAAGAACTGAATATGATGATTCTTGTGCATTGCACTTGCATATTGGTAATATTCCACGTACTCCAGAGTTTATACTAGCTTTTTACAAAGTTATGTCTTACTTTGAAGACGAGATGTATGAGATGTTTCCCTTATACAAGAAATATAATTTTGATGTTAAACGTAAAAATTATAGTAAACCCTTTCCTATTAATAAAATTAATTCGCAGTTAGAACCTTCAATTGATATTGATAATACTAAACAACTGTTAGCAAATTTTAATATTCTATTTAAATATTTTTCAGAAGGCGAAAGCTTTGCTCATTATGATAATAACTTAAAAAATGTACATTATCATCCTAGAGATGCTGATCAAAGAGCTAAATGGAATATTAATACACGTTATCATGCAGTTAATTTTGTTCCATTAATGTTTGTTAATAAGCAAACTATTGAGTTTAGAATTCATACTCCAACGTATGATCATTCAAAAATCATGAATTTCTTATTATTAAATTCGTTCTTAATTAACTTTACAATGGATAATACTAGAAGAATCTTGAAAGAACCTACGCTATTACCTAGAATTGGTTGTTTGAGATCTTTTATTGATTCGTATGTATATGAATCTTTACCTTTTAAAGAGAATAAAAGTACGTTTTGTGAAGAATTGAGAACTTATGTTAGTTATAGAAAACAACTTAGCTATGAGCAAAAAAGTCGCGGTTCTATTACAGGTAACGAATCTGATATCATTATTCCTAAAAACTTTAGTTGGATAAAACCAATTGTTCCTATTGATAAAGTATTAGGAGATTTAAGAGCTATGATACAAGATATTGGTGAAATGAGATTTGCTATTGATAATGAACTCGTTACACCAGGTATGGAAAATGTTGAAGTACATCAAGAACATGTTGGTTAAACATTCTAATGAGAATTATAACTATAATTTAGAAATTGATTATAGTTTATTAATGGGAAACTGGTCAAATAATTTAAAAGATTTATTACACAGAGAAAATATGTCAGAACTAATGTTCTTATTAAACGAAGAATATAAAAATAGAAATTCTATTTATCCTGCAAAAAAGGATATATTCAATTGTTTAAAAGAAACCGAATATAAAGACATCAATGTTGTAATAATAAACTGTGTGCCAAATTTAAATGCTAGGTCTAATGGTCTAGCATTTGGTAACATAGATACTCTTTCTGATAATTTTGACCACACGTTAATACGATTATTTAATGATATTGAAAACTACAATTATGATGGGCTTAAAGTAGTTAAAGATTATACACTAAGCGATTGGGCAAAGCAAGGTGTATTATTATTAAATGTTGCATTAACATCAATTCCAAATAAAGACATGAAGTCTGATTGGAGATTTTTTATTAACTATTTGTTGAAATACATATCAGATAATAAACAAGGGGTAATATTCTTATTTGTAGGTGATGAAAATAATCAATATACAAATATAATTAATTCTAACAAACATACTATAATTAATTCTGATACATTGAGCTACGACTCGTTGAATGATATTAACTTAGAAATCGATTATATAAATGGTAGAAGTGAGAGAATTAAATGGTGAAGAATATTTGTTTATTAAGGGCAATGTACCTTCATTAAAAAATAGTAAAGTAAAAACAGCACGAGGCATATTTGCTTCAAAAACTGTTGGTAAATACATTAGGTCTATGGGAATCCAATCTTATTCAGTAAGCAAAAAGGAAGTCAAGGGATATGTTAATAGACCTAATGAATTTATTAAAGCAAAAGAATACTTTGATAAGTATTTGAAAAACAAACCATATGAAATAGGATTTCATTTTGTAAGAAATAGTAAAAGAAGTTTTGATTTTAATAATGCCAATCAAATAATAGCTGATTTAATGACAGCTAATAATATAATTGAAGATGATGATATGGACCATTTCTTACCATATCCTCTTAAAATCAATGATCAAGCTTATACTATAAACAAAGACGATCCTGGAGTATATATAAAAATATTAAATTAATGAATGAAATTCAAATACAAATTGAGAAATTAGCTACACTGCTTTTTGCTTCAGATGATTACAAAAAATTTATAACCTACATTGAAAACAACCAACTACAAAGTGCAAGATTAATGATTGAAGAAGAAATGGATTTAATTTGTGGAAACACAAACTTTGAATTCGTTATAGCTAATAAGCTAAGTGATTTTGTAATGGATTTGATTATAAATCAAATAGATGGTAGTACAAAAAACAAACAAGTTATCTCAACTTCTTAATAATGAAGAGCAAATAGATTTAACATTATCATATAGTAAAATATCTGATTTTGATAGAAATGGTGCTGTATCATTAGTAAGACAGACAGTTGTAGATAATGATGGAGTAAAGTTTGGTTCTCTTGTTGATGATATCTTGTTTAATGACCAAGAGTATTTTAAAGAGAACTATTACATATTTGATGGTGAAAAACCATCAGCAACATTAGGTAATTTGTGTGATATAATTTTAAAAAATTACACAGAGTTACCAAATATTCAACAAGTAAAACAAATTATTCAACATAATGAGTTTTGGAGTAATATTAAAGATCCTAATAAATTAGAGGCTAATTTTAATAAAGCAGAATTTTGGAGTTATTTGACATGTAAGTTTGATACAGTAGATAAAACTGTAATAACTACAAAAGAATACCATGATGCAATGGACGTTGTTTCAATATTGAAAGAGCATCCATATTCAAAAGATGTTTTATTTAATGATCATGATAATTATCATCAATTTAGAATTGAATTCGAGTATAAAAAGTTTATTATACGAGGAATCATTGATATTTTGACAATAGATCATGTAAACAAAATGGTTTATATAACAGATTTAAAGACTGGTAAGAATCCAGCTATTGAATTTGAGGATAGCTTTATTAAATGGAGATATTATTTTCAAGGTGCAATATACAGTCTAGCTTTTGACAGTATATGTGATAAATTAAAACTAGAAGGTTATACCTTAGCTCCATTTCAATTCTTATATATTTCTAAATCAGATAGAATTCCTTTCCTTTACAAAATGACAGATAAATGGATATCCGCTGCTATAAACGGATTTAACATTAAGCAATATAAATTTAAAGGATTGAATGAACTCACTGATGAAATATATTGGTGTTGGAAGAATAAAGAGTATACAATTCCAAAGTATATTATAGAGAATAATGGTGTGGTTAATATTAAAGATAATTTTATTGAAGTAAATGAGTAAACGTAGATATAATTTGTCAAAAACATATCTACTGCCACTAATGTCAGAAGTAATACATCTAGATCCAAAGTTTATGCCGTATCTAGAAAATACTTATATGTTTGATGAAGATAATGAATATAATGAATGTTTCTTAATTGAGCATGAATTCAGTTTTAAAAATCCTGAGTTTACTGCTTATGAACATAAGCTCATTAATAATGAATACTTCATTAAATGTATTGACAAAGGTGATCGAGTTATATATGTATTTAAGTTCCCAAGCGAATATTTGAATGAATATTATGCACTACAGAATAGTAAATATTCTGAATTTGGTGAAGATGCTAAAAAATTAATATTAAGATTTTGGACAGAGATTTATGGAAAAGTTCCAGCTGGAATAAATGTAATATTAAAAATGAAACAGATACTATATAAAGACGAAAAACTCAAAAAACAAATAGAAAATAATTTAAGTTCCAAACTTCACAAAGTTGTATTAGATGATGATGCAGAATTAGGGGAAAGAGTTGAAATCTCAAATGAGGTTTTGAAAATTAATGAAAAAGAAAGTAGTCTAACTACAAATGTTGAATATTAAAAATAAATGAATGAATTTAGATAAACAAATTTTAAGTGATATTACCGTATATACAAAATATGCTAAGTACCTTCCGGAAAAAGAGCGTAGGGAAACGTGGGATGAGTTAGTAACAAGAAACAAAGAAATGCATATTAAAACATTTCCTCAGTTAAAAGAAGAAATTACTGCCATCTATAGAAACTTTGTATATACTAAGAAAGTATTACCATCGATGAGGTCATTACAATTTGGTGGTAAGGCAATTGAACTTAATAATGCAAGAATTTATAATTGTGCTTTTCTGCCAATTGATAGTATTCACTGTTTTTCTGAAACTATGTTCCTTCTTTTAGGAGGAACTGGTGTAGGTTATTCAGTGCAAAATCATCATATTGACAAGTTGCCTGAGATAAGAAAACCAAACTACAATAGAACTAAAAAATATGTAGTACAAGATAGTATTATCGGTTGGGCAGATGCCATTAAGACTTTGTTTAAATCATATACTGGATATATTAATTCACATATTGATTTTGATTTGTCTGATATTAGGGCTAAAGGTGCAATGCTAATTACTGCAGGTGGTAAAGCACCAGGACCAGAACCATTACGTATCGCGTTAGTAAAGATTGAGGCTATTCTTAGAGAAAAAGCTACAGGTACTAAACTTACAGATGTTGAATGTCATGATATTCAATGTCATATTGCAGATGCAGTATTAGCTGGTGGTATTAGACGTGCAGCAATGATTTCTCTATTTGATTTAGATAGTGATGAAATGTTAAACTGTAAAGCAGGTAATTGGTGGGAAAATAACCCACAGCGTGGTAGAGCAAATAATTCTGTTGTATTATTGCGTCATAAAATTGACAAGAAAACATTTGATAAGGTTTGGGAACGAATTGAAGCATCAGGTTCAGGTGAACCAGGTATTTATCTAACTAATGATAAAGACTGGGGTACAAATCCATGTTGTGAAATTGCGTTACGTCCTTATCAATTTTGTAATCTTGTAGAAATTAATATGGGTAATATTGAATCTCAACAAGATTTAAATGACAGATCTGCTGCAGCATCTTATTTAGCGACATTACAAGCCTCTTACACAGACTTTCATTACCTTCGTGATATATGGAGAAAGAATACTGAAAAAGATGCCTTATTGGGCGTTTCTATGACTGGTATCGCATCTGAATTTAATGTAACACAATTGAATTATGAAGAAGCGGCAGAAATTGTTAAAGAAACCAATAAACAATTGGCAGAAAAAATTGGAATTAATGTGGCAGCAAGAACTACCGCTGTTAAACCAGCTGGTACGACTAGTTTGGTACTTGGTACTTCTAGCGGGATACATGCTTGGCATAACGATTATTATATACGTCGTATGCGTCTTGGCAAAAATGAAGCCATTTATTCATATTTAGCAATCAATCATCCTGAATTATTAGAGGATGAGTATTTTAATCCAAAATCACAATCTGTGATATCAGTACCACAAAAAGCACCAGATGGAGCTATTACTCGACATGAATCTACATTAAATTTGTTAGAGCGAGTTAAACTTATTTCAAAAGATTGGGTCAAAACAGGACACATTAAAGGACAAAATACACACAATGTATCTTGTACAGTTTCTGTTAGACCTGATGAATGGAAAATCATTGGTGAATGGATGTGGGTCAATAAAGATTATTACAATGGATTATCAGTTTTACCATATGATGGTGGAACATACAAACAGACACCATTTGAAGATTGCACTAAAGAAGTGTATGAAAAGATGATGTCTACATTGAAAGATGTTGATTTAACTAAAGTTGTAGAACTTCAGGATAATACAGCATTTGGAGATTCAGTAGCCTGCGGTGGAGCAGGATGTGAAATTTAATATTTAATAACAGGGTAGGTGTAAAAGCCTACCCTTTAATAAAAAAGTTATGGCAGATAGTTATTCTTTAAAATACAAAACAAACTTAAAAGACTTAAAAGACTACAAAATGAATAATGATGCTTGTTTTAGTAGTTTTAATTGTGCAATAGCAAGAAATACAAAATATGTAGATGAAGCTATTATGATTATTGAACCTGAAAAATATCAAAATTATTCTGATGAAGAATTAGATTTATTCTTTGAAAATATTCAAAAAGCAGGTACATTAAAATTTACAGTAGAAAAAGATGATGCTAAAAATCTATTATTAAAATTAGTAATACCACTTAATGTTAAAAAGTCAGAATTAGTATATACAGGAATGCTAGTTAGGACTTTATATGAACCAAGAAAAACTGATCAATTTCAAAAAATAGCTAAACACTTTATGAATATGTGTAAGTTATTTAAGAATAGAGATAGAGGTATTTTATTTACAACAGCTTGTAATATATTTATTACAGAGTATGAAAAAATTAATGATTATAATATGTTTAATGGAAATCATATATTAATGGAAGGATATTCAATTGGAGAAGTGGGTTGTTCAGTACTAAAAACTAAAGATATTAAAAGAATATTAAAATTAGATACAGATATTAATTATCATTTTACAAATATTACTGTAAAACCTTTTTCTAATTTTAAAATAGAAGGTTCTCCTGAAAAGAAAGAATATTTAAAAATATTTAAAAAAAATGGAATTAAATATAGATAAAGACCAAATTCAAAATACAGCAGTTGAAGCTTGGATAAATAAAACAAATAAGAAAGGTACTGTACAAATGATTACAGGTATTGGTAAAACTTTTATGGCTCTTAAAGCTTTGTACACAATGCCAAAATTTACAGATACATTGCATTTATTTTTAGCTGAAACAGTTGAAAGACAGTCTGATTTAATTAAAGATATTGTAAAGTTTAATGAAATAAACAAATGTAATGTAATGCAAGATTACAATTTACAATTTCAATGCTATCAGACTGTTTATAAATGGCAAAATCATAAATTTGGGTTAGTGATCTGTGATGAAATTCACGATCAATTATCTCCTGAATATTTTAAATTCCATTTATATAATACTTGTGATGCTGTATTGGGTTTATCTGCATTAATTAACAGCGATAGAAGTTATGTAATTAAGAAAGAACATGATTTAAGAAGTCATTTTAATAAAGATATCATTAATAAACATGATATGCTTAATTACATAGCACCTATTTGCTTCAAATATTCTGTAAATGAAGGTCAAAGAGAAAATACATCACGTAAATTAAATATTTATGTAATCAAACATGAGTTAGACAATGTGACCAAATCAATTGCAGCGGGTAATTCAAAAGCTAGATTTTATCAAACAGAATTAGCAGCTTATAGCTATGCAAATAAGTTGTTTAATACTGCTGTAAATATAGCACCTGCAAATAATGAAGATTTCTATGACTTTGAACAACGTAAGAACATAGAAATTATGAAGGCTTCTAATAAAAGAAGTAAAATTTTGTATGAATTACCCTCTAAAGTTGGTGTTGCAAAAAAACTTTTAAAAAATTTAGATAGTAAAACAATTATTTTTGGTAATAGTTTAGAGCAATTATCTAAAATTACACCAAATGTAGTTTCATCTAATAATACAGATGAGAAAAATGAAGAAATTAGAAATAATTTTGACAATAATATAATAAATACTATTGGTTCATTCAAAAAATTAAAGCAAGGTGCTAATTTAGATGGAGTTGATAATTGTATTTTTATATCTTATTATAGTTCTGAAGTAGATTTTATACAAAGAGTAGGTAGGTTGCGACAAAACAAAGGAAAAGTCGGTAATGTATTTATATTTGTTACAGAAAATACACAAGAACAGGAGTGGTTTAATAAAATGATGGAAAATATGACAGAATACACTATTATTCCATGTGAAACCGTAGATGATTGTATAATTAAATATAAAGAATATGACTCGTAATGTAATTGTTGAAGAAGTTAAATATGATAGAACTGCATATTTAAATTTAGAGAAAGATGAAGTAATTTTTGATACTTCGGATGGTGAATATGGACCTGTTAGGTTTAAATTAGAAATATTAAAAAAAGCAATAGCTGATCATGAACTTCAAGAAAACAAAAATAGTTAATGACTATTTAAAAAATGGTAATAGTAGAGAATATACTCTGCTTAAAACTGCTGAAGAACTTCAAGAATTAGCATTGATTCTAATACAATCTGTTACAAAAGATACTGAAATAGATGACCAAGACATCATCGACGAAATAGGTGATGTCTTAATTAGAATTAATGTACTAAGAGAGTTCTTTCCAGAGGATAGAATACAAGAAAGAATAGAATACAAATTAAAAAAATTTTATAAATACATAACAGAAAACATATACAGAAACATATGATACTAAAATGCATAAATACCGGGACAAACAAATCTATTACTGAAGGATTTGAATATGAATTAATCAATGAAACTGAAACTAGATATTCATTAATTAATGATAAAGGAGTACAAAAGAATTACTCAAAAGCATTGTTTGAAGAAGTTAATCAATTAGTAGAAGTACAATCTATCGATCTTGATGGAGATGTTCATTTTGAAATAATATATAACGAAGATTATGATGAAGCTGCTACTAAAGTTGTTGTTACTACTAGAATAACTCTTTTCGATGGTGATGATAATGCAGTGGCACAACATACTTATGAAAATAATGTGTTAGAAGTATTAAGATCTGATAATAGACTGAGTTGTGGTATTAAGAATTTAGTTAATATTTCAGAGTTTATGGCAACAATGGATGTATTTTTTACTTCATTAGAAACTAGATTTGCAGAACAAGGTACATTAGTAAAACAAAATTCAATTAATGAAATAATTGATAATGATTGTAAGACACAATTTTATACAGAACTTATGCATGCTATTTTCCAATTATTTAATAATGGAGATAAAGAGGATACTATTTTTGGAGGAATTCTCCAAGCATCTACTAATTTAAATAATGGCAATAATGATATTTTATTTATAGATGTTTTAGATAAATTAGCTGATTCAAAACTTGATGGATTTAATCAAAATAGTACTAATGAAATTAGATTGTGGAATTTTAAAATATAATTATGACAAAAAACGAGTTTGATGACCTTGTTGAAAGAAGATGCAACTTAATTGGTGCAACTCTTATTGCAAAAGGTAAAGAGTATATTAGAAATGATGATCCCCTACATAATTTTAATGTGGGGGCTCAATTAGGTAAGACAACCAGAGAAAAAGCTCTCTGGGGGTTTGCCTTAAAACACTATGTATCTTTTATGGATATATTAGATGACATTGAAAAAGATGTGTTACCTACAGAACACATGGTTGATGAAAAAATAGGTGATTTAATAAATTATCTTATTTTATGTGAAGCATCCATTAAAGACAGATTAAAATGAAAATATGGCACATTAGTGATACACATACCTATCACGATCTATTAAGAATACCAGAAGGTATAGATATGGTAATTCACTCGGGTGATTGTAGTAACCCGCGTGATCCATATAATAATGAACCAGAAGTAAGAGAGTTTATTCATTGGTATAAAAGTTTACCTATCAAGCATAAAGTATATGTTGCAGGTAATCACGACACTTCTATTGAGAAAAAATTAGTTACCAAAAAAGATTTTGAAGACTATAATATTCATTATTTAGAAGATGATTTAATTACATTACAAGGATTGTTGATTTATGGAAATCCATACACCCCACTATTTGGTAACTGGGCTTTTATGAAAGATAGAGTTAAGTTAGATAGATACTGGACCAAAGCAATGCCTGGTTATGTAGATATTTTAGTTACTCACGGTCCACCTAAAGGTGTTTTAGATAAATCATATAGTAGGGAAAATGTACTTGAAATGTGCGGTGATAAATCTTTACTCAACAAAGTATTGGAAGTAGAACCTAAATATCATTTGTTTGGGCATATACATAATTGTAAAGACATTATTAATGCTGGTATTCAAAAACTAAGTGTTTGTGATACTAATTTTAGTAACGGTTCTGTTGTAACTGACGGTAAGTTTGGAATGTTAAGTAGTAATGGAAATATATTTGAAATATGAAAAGTAAACAATTATTTATAAGAGGAGCTTTGTCTATTGTTCTTGGTATAGGATTAAGTTACTATAATACAAATTTTATAGTATTATGTGCAGTAGGATTAATGGTTGCAGGTATAGGAATAATATATTTATTAGAAGAACATGAAAAATAAAGTAGAATTACTAGGATTCTATGGCTCAGATGAGGTAATAGCTTGTTCAGCTTGGACAAGCACCTCTCGTGAGTTATCAGAAGAAAAGAAAGCAAGGATTCCTAATTTAATTAATATGTTATGGGGAGAAGGTCATGAAACACCATTTGAGAAGGCTACAGTGCATTTTCTTATTGATTGTGACATTGCGTCCCATATTCATTTATTAAAGCATAGGATAGCTTCTATTAATGCAGAGAGTGCTAGATACAAAGAACTAAAGGAAGATAAAATGTATTTACCCGAAGATTGGAATGGAATAAAAACTACAAAAGTAGACGATAATTGGTTATATATTTTAAGTGTTCACACTAAAAGAGCTAATAAACTTTATCACGATTGCTTAGAAGATTTAACTCCAATATTAGGTAGAAAACGTGCCAAAGAATCAGCAAGGTTTTTTAAAACTTACAACTCTCAAATACAATCTGATGTTCAATTTAATATGAGAAGCTTTGCTAATTTTATTAAGTTAAGAAATTCAGAACATGCTCAATTAGAAATTAGAGAAATTGCACAACAAATGTGGGATTTAGTTTCAAATATTGAAGGTAATCCATTTGAGCACACATTGACTGCAATAAAAAATAGATTATAAAACAAAAAAGGGTAGCTACAATTAAGTAGACTACCCTTTTTTTTTGACTTTTATTTATTAATAAGCGAGTGAAGTTGTTTATAATCTCTTCCAAGAAATCCTTTATCTCCAAATTGAGATAATACAGGACTTACTTTTTTAGCTTTTTTCAATAAAATATTTTTACCTCTTGCATCTTCATTTAAATAAGAAAAGAAATTTTCTTTATCACTTGGTACAAAATCAATTGGTGTTGCAACTTCATAAACTAAACTTAATGCATTTTGAAAAAGTCTAACACCTGCAACTGGATTACTAATAATCTTAGATGCTTCAATTGGATTTCTATATTGTGATAACTCAGATTCAAGTCGTCGTAATTGATATACTAAGAACCATGTTTCATCATCATCTGGTCCAGCTCCTGCAGCTAACAAAGCACCTGCCATAGGTACAATAATAGAAGTTAACATTATTTCTATTGTTGCTTTTTTAAGATTTGCTTTTTCATGATCTGATAATGAATTGTAAACTTCTTTAGTATGCATTAATTGAAGATTTTTTAATGATGGTATAACTGCATTCTTAAAATATCTAATTAAAGTTACATAAGTACCTTCAATATATTCTTTTTTAGAAGAACTATAATTTAAATCATCTTCAGTTAAATTCTCTTTACTTTTAAGAGAACTTGCTATTCCAGTAAATCTATAAGCAGCTCCACTTAAAAAGTAATTTTTAAACATCATTACAAGTTTACCTAAAACTGTTTTAGAAACTTCATTTTTAAAATTATTGTCATATACACCAAATATATCAAATATTTTATGTTTGATTAATAAATTAACATGAACTTTACCACCTTTGTGATAATCTACAGTTAAATTTTGTTTAGTAAATCTAACTTTATCGCTCATTTCTAACTTTTTCTTATCATTCATTTTAAGCATATCAAGTAATGATGCAGCTTTATCTTCACTTACAACATTACCATCTTTGTCAATATATTTATGATCTGAATTCATTACTTTAAGACCATCTAATACAGCCATTGATATGATAGCATTCATTGCATGCTCACCCATTTCATTTAAACCATTTAGGTTTCGTCTTGAAGCTAGTTTTTTAGCAATATTATTTCTAATAAATTCTTGTGTAGACGGATCAAAACCACCAAATACATCATACATTTCAAGAAGTTGATTTGTAAATGATTCTTTTACTGGATTACCTAAATCAGCTAAAATTTTTGGTAAATCTTGTGTATATTTTTTTTCAGCTTTTAACAATGATTTAGTGTTAAATATATCTGCACCTACTGATTCAATAAATAATTGTGTAAAACCATTAAATAAATTCGCAGTACCTGATGCTAAGTTTAAAGACATAGCTACTGATGCTGTTGCACCATTAACATATCCTACCATTTTATTTAAATCTACTCCTGCGTAAACACCATTTTCATGAAATGTATCATATACAGTTCTTTCAATAATACCTTTAATCTTTTTATATTCATTTGTAAACTCACCATTCATTAAAACAGCAGGTTCATTTTTATTAAATACGTTTGTTAAAGGTAAACCAGTTTTAGAAGAAGTTTGGTAATATTGTTTATTTTTAGAAATATCAGCAATTAATAAAATTGAAGCTTGCTCTTTTGTTTTTTCTTTATAACTTACAATATTTAAATGCTCTTTACGAAGCATTGTTAATACATCTAATGATTGTTGGTCAGGTTTTATTTCACCTCTAAAGTGTATTTTAACACTTCTTAAAATCTCACCTTTATTAGATACAGCCTCACCGTAACCAATATCATCAGGTCTAACTTGAGTTAAATCAGCTTTTTTATCAGCTATAATACCTTTTGGATCTAATTCAATAGCTCTTTCAAAATCAGATTTTGTTATAGAAGGAAATTTGTAGAATTCTATTTGACCAGTTTTTCTAATTAAAGATCTTTTACCACCAAATTCTTGTTGACCAAGTTTTGCAAGAGCAATAGCTTCTTTTAAAACTTGTTTATCCATACCAGTAACTTCTTTATTTAAATAAGAATCATTTGGATACCATGCGTCAGGTCTAAAATCAGTAGCATCTTTAATAGTATGTTGTTTTAACCAAGCTTTTACTTTATCACGTGCAGCTTTATATTCATCATTAAATATTAATTCTCTTTTAGTTAAACCTTCTTGTTTTAACCTTTCTTCAATATTTAATAAATCTTCATTTAATGGTACATATTCTTCTAAATATATATCTCTAAATCTTATACTATATCTTCCTTTAAAAAAGTAATTACCATTTTTATCTTGCTCATATATATTTTTATATAATTCAGATGGCTTTTTATTACCTTTTTCTTTTATTAAATCTTTAGCTAAATTACCTAACATAGATTCGTATTCTCTAAATTGAGATACAATATTATCTCTAACTTTAGTAGTAATATTTACTAAAACTTGTATAAGTTTACTATTTATATTTAAAGAATCTGCCCAACTTCTTTCAAATGCACTAATATCAAATGATGGATTATTAGCAAGTCTCTCAGCTGATTCAACTAAAGCTTTTTGATAAGCTTCTTTATCTCTTGTTGCAAGCATTCTAGATGCGTACTGATCTCTTGATTCACCTTGAATTTTTAATTCAGCATGCTCTTTATATAGTTTATTTCTAAAATCTGTTTCAACTTGCGTATTGTATTCAGGTTTAGAAAACTCTCTAATAGCTTGTTCTTTTTTAAGAGATTCAAAAGTTTTTAAAGTTTGTGCATGTTTATATGAAATACCTGCTAAAGTTGATTCAATTTCTTGAAGTGCAACTTTATCTAAATCTGATAAATTAGAAACTTCTTTTTTTGATTCTGCTAACAATACATTAATTTCATCAAGTAAATCATAAGAAGCTAAATAATCTTCATAAGTTAAGATAAGAGGTAATAACTTTTCATCTCTAAGATCTTTTGCACCAGCATATAATTTAGTAAGACCTCTTTCAACTTGATTAACTGTTTTAGCTAATGTTTTGGTATACTGAGCGATTACTTGTAACTTATTAATCTCATCAAGCTTCTCCATTTCATTAAGTAAATCAGTAATGTTTTTTAGATGCTCTTTTTGATCTTTTCTAGATTTATGTCTTTTTGATTTAGCAGTTCTTGCTCTAACTTGATTAATATTATCTTTAGCTTGACCTACTAATCTATCTAATTTATTTTGAAAAGTAACTAACTCGGGTTTTTTAAATTCATCTTTATCAGCATCTTTATTAAATTCTGTCAATCCTGACTGAGTTAAAATATATTCTGATTGTTCTTTTTCAGCAATACTTATAGTAGCTTTTAAAATATCATCTACAGTTGCTGATTTACTAATACTTAATAATCGTCTAACATTTGCAATTAAATTACTAAAAAAGTTTTTAATTACTGAATCAGATTTACCTTGTGCAGCAGCTCTTTGTTCAATACGTCTAACTGTACTTTCAAAGTTTGGGTTAGAAAACAATTCAGCTATAAACTCAACTGGATTTGTAAAACCATACAACTCTAATTCTTTAGCAGTAGCTAAACTTTTAAATCTATTAAATGCTGCATCAATAAACTCTTTAAACTCTTTCTCTTGAAAATCTTTAGCATTAAAATAAGCTCTTACTGTAACAGAGTGTACTGCTTCGTGAATAAAAGCTCCAGCCATTTCTTCTGAAGAATAACTAGCATAATCACTTCTAACTTGAATCTCATTTAATTTAGCATTATACTTCATTAAAGTGTCATCTTTAGAAAAATTACTTGGATCTACAATTTTTACTTTTGGATTTGCTTTTTGCAACAAAGAAGTAGTTCTATCTAATACATTTCTTAATTCAGTAGATAACTGAGTATTGTAATGTCCTAATATATTATTAATAACTTGGTCACTATTTAACTCATTCGCTACTGGATCTTGATTGTTAAACAATACTAATTCAGGAGTTGATACTGCAGAACTGTATGATAAATCAGATAAGATAGTATCATTAAACATAGTTTCAGCAGATTCATCTAATAATGTATTAAAATCTACAGTAGGTTCTAATAAGTTTGACTCAGAAACAGTAGAACCTGCCACCGAAGTAGCAGATTCTTTAATATCCTGTTCTTTGTATTCACTCTGTGGTACATTTCCTTGGTAATCATCCCATAAAAGATAAGCTTTATCTTCTCCAACAACTTTTACCAAATCTTTCCACGCTTTAAGTCTTTTATTTGGACATACCATATTATCCTAGTAATTTTTCACCTACATAATGATCAATAACCAACATGTCAGTGCTTAGTTTATAAATATCTAAATTAGTTATAGATTTACCTATTTCTTCTTGTTGTTCAGTACAGTATTTCAAAGCTAATTGATATAGTACATGATTACCCTCTTTTAAGGCCATAGAAGCAAGTTCTTCACATTGTTGAGTAACTAGTAGCTCATGATCATAAGCAGCCTCTAAAACGTCTAATAAGCAGTCTATTTCCATTTCAGGAGAAGGTAATGCTTCAAGACAAGGTGTAATACCATAATCTAATAGAAAATCTTTAGAAAATTTAGCATGAACTAACTCTTCGTCAGCATAGTTCTTAAATAATTCAGCAAAGTTTAAAAAACCTTTATTATTTAACCATAAAGATAATTGCTCATAAATTCTTGAAGAGTATTCTTCTTGTTGTATTCTATAATTTAAAGTTTTAATAACTTTATCATTTAATAATTTTTTCTTATTATTTTCCATAATTAACTTGGGTTACAATATTTCTTTAATTCTTCTGCTCTTTGTCGTTCTGCTTCACTTAATGTAGGTGCAACAGAAAGAGATTTTTTAACATTACTATTATTTGTAGTAGCTTTACTTGTAATAACAATTGCTGTATTTTTAGCTCTTGTTAAACCTGTATAAGTACTACGAGATTTAGATGCATTTGAAGTTGCTCCAACTGAATAAATATCTTTTAAATCAACAATAACATTATCATATGTTGAACCTTGTGATTTATGCGATGTTATAGCATATGAATAATCTATTTCTGCAAACATTCCTTTAAGAGACCATGCTTTTTGATATGCTATTTTTCTAGATTGACCTGCTGGCATTCTTTTAGCTATTTCAAATAACTCAGATACTTCACTATTAAATCTAGATTTTTCTTCTTCAGCTAATACTGGGAAATAACTAATAACATTTTTATCAGGATCTATTTTAACACCTAATTCAAAAACTTTATAACCATAACTTTGTGAAGGAGTAACACTTACAAGAGAAAATTCATCACTATTAGAAAATTCAGTTCTATCTGGTGTTACATAATTATTTTGAAACATAATTTGATCCTTCTCTACAAATTGAGGTACATCTTCTCCAAATATAGCTTTTCTAATTTCTTTATTATAATTTTGTCTAGTAGCATTTTTATAAGTTACTATTTTTATTACATTAAAGTTTCTAGAATCTATACCTT
>Ga0222712_10002927_pt1 | contig 19093 bp, 22 predicted proteins | sample C33_657DmetaG_FD_165043 | JGI IMG/M metagenome (GOLD analysis project Ga0222712, IMG submission 165043) | Estuarine water microbial communities from San Francisco Bay, California, United States - C33_657D | ecosystem: Environmental > Aquatic > Marine > Unclassified | place: USA: California... | reverse complement strand
TTAGGGGCGATGCAAAAATTAACCTTAAAGATACCCTTGGAGGTATACGTGATTTCGACACTAGCATACTGCTTAAGCCTGACAATTACTACTATAGAATAGATAGAGGATATACTTTTCTAGACCTAGACTCCTTCAGTTTGGCGCTAAAAGATTTTCAGTACGCCTACCAATTAAACGATACAATTTATGACGCATCATTTTATACGGGAGTTGCCTACTTTTATCTAGAAAATTACGATTCATCAAAACTTTATTTTAGCAGAGCCAGTATTATTGATTCAACAGTTTCTAACCCCTACTATTACAGAGCCAGGATCAATTACATCGAAGACAACTATAATACAGCATTAGCAGAAATAAACAGCGCTATTAGGCTGGTGAGCGAAAAAGCGATTTACTACGTTTTGAGGGCTAAAATTTATATGTTCAATGAAAGCGAATATGATGATGACCTGGCTATCGAAGACCTTAATAAGGCCATTAAAATGGGTTCCGAAGAAGCCAAAGAATTACTTGCCGAATACTTTAGTGAAGGGGATGCTTAAACTTCTGTGCTCATGAGGAAACCTTCAAAATCAGGCGTATATTTATACGCTTGGTTTTGTAAGGAAATTATCTAAATAAATATATAAAGATGAAAAGAATATCAATTTTGTGTCTAACCTTTTTATTAATTCAATTTTCAAATGTAATTGCTCAAAATTGGACAAGTAGTCAAATTGAAAGAGCAAATACAGCAAAAAATGTAGCCTATTTAACCAATGTCGAAAAAGAATGCATCTTGTACATTAATCTTTGCAGACTATATCCTCAAGATTTTTTAAAATATGAAGTTGCAAATTATTTCGGAACAGAAAAATATGGTGATTACGTTAAATATTCAACTTACCGACAATCATTAATTCAGGAGCTAAATTCTATGTCGCCAGTTAATGCACTTTATTTTGATGTCGAAGCTTATAAAAACGCCAAATGTTTTGGCATTGAACAAGGAGAAGCTGGCACAACAGGTCACACAAGAATAAATTGTATACATGGAAATTACGCCGAGTGCTGCTCATATGGTATGGACACAGCAAAAGATATCGTATTGCAATTACTAATTGATCATGATGTTCCAAGCTTAGGCCACCGGAAAAATTGTTTGAATAAAGAATATTCAAAAATAGGGGCATCTGTGCAAAAACATTTGAAATGGGGCAGTTCAGCTGTCATTGATATGATTTGGTAATACCTTTAACTGTAGATGACAATTTATTTTTTACCCTACTTTCTATTATTACTTTTTTGCACTTACGGTTTGCTTTGCCGCGTTTTACCTAACCTATTATGTGTTGTTTTACGGGTGTGTGTGGGTACAGAAGGTTGTGAACATACGAATTAAAAGAGATAAACTAGTTCACTAATTATTTTAAAATATGACGAACCAATTCGAGGTTAGAGGCTAACATTTACGACCTCATTTAATATATGAGGTCCAATGTGCTTACTTAATGATTGAGGGGTAACAAGTTCCACTTTTCTACCCAATAAACCTTCCAAGAAAAAAGACAATTCCATAAAATTATCAAAGCTCTTTTTTTCAGGATTAAATTCAACTAACAAATCAACATCGCTAGTTTCATTAACAGTGTCTTTTGAAAATGATCCAAAGATGCCTAAACTATTTACCCCAAACGATTTGATCTTGTCTCTGTTTTCAGAGAACGCATGTATTTATACGCAAAGTTTAATCTTTGGTGTTTTTCTGGAAGAGATACACATATATTGAAAAGAACATTGTAAACTCTATTTGTATGAAGTGGAACGACATTGTTACCCATCCAATCACTCAAGTGTTTAGCTTTTGTATCATTCTAATAAGCGGATCATATATTGGCGGTCCATATATTTTTTTCTTGTATCATGCAGCGCAGGAGGGTATAGCTTTTGCTATTACAGGTCTTTTAGGCATTACACTCTGCCTTGCAAGTCTGGTACTTTACAAATCTCCCCTTCAATTAGCTGGCACATTAATGATGGTATTATCATTAGTAATATTTTTCTGGTCACCAAGATGGCATAATAGCATTGGAACATTTAGTGAGCCGGTGCCATTAGCATCTGTAATGCTGTTTTTAATCATCTCAGTACTATTTATAGTATCCCTTTCTAATAAAGTAAAGCAATAGCTTTACAATTTATTTGTTTATGTAAAGTAATAACTTTACTTTTATGTATTAATAGTTAAGTTAAAGCTTTACTTTATGAGAAATGATAAACTTCAGTTTCAACAACTGAATGAAAAAATGCTGCAATTAAATGGTTTGCAGCATGTTAATGTACCACCTACCGGATGGATAAAGGCAATACGCAATAGCATATGTATGTCTATGGAACAATTAGGCAAAAAACTTACTATTACCAAGCAAGGGGTTCTGGATATTGAGAAACGTGAAAAGGAAGGAGCTATAACTATTAAGTCGATGCAAGAAATAGCAAAAGCGATGGACATGAAATTTGTTTATGGCTTTGTACCTAACGCAGGTAGTTTAGAACAAATGATAGAAACGCACTCTTTAGAAATGGCTGCAAAAATTGTACAACGAACATCCAATACGATGAAATTAGAAGACCAAGAAAATTCAAAAGAGCGTATTGAAAAAGCAATCAAGGAAAGAGCTGCAGAAATCATTAATAAAACACCTAAAATTTTATGGGACTAAATTTAACATATAATGATGGCCAAACACCACTTGATGAAGATGAAAAAGAAGGTCTGTTAATTAAATCAATTGCAACAAGAGGCGAATTAGACGAATTTGAACAACAGAATATTGAAGATGCTATACAGTGGAGTTTAGCAAGAAAATTCAAAACGGAGCAAATCTTATCGGAATCTTTCATACAGCAACTACATATAAAAATGTATAGCAGCGTCTGGAAATGGGCTGGCGAGTACCGAAAAACAAATAAAAATATCGGCGTTAACAAATTAGAAATAACCACTGCTTTAAGGTCCTTAATTGATGATGCAAAATATTGGCTAGAACATAGCGTATACGAACCTGATGAATTTGCAATTCGATTCAAACACAGATTGGTTAGCATACATTGCTTCCCAAATGGCAACGGGCGTCATAGTCGTATGATAGCTGATATTATCATTGAAAAAAAATATCAGCTACCTGTTTTTACATGGGGAGGTGCAAGTCTCTCAGTAGATATGGATATAAGAGCGCAATACCTTAAAGCAATCAGAAAAGCAGATAAAGGCGAGTTTGATTTATTATTGAAATTTGCTAGATCTTAAAGAAATTATAAACGATTCAATAACTGCGTTATAATTTTGCTTGGTTAGCTCTTGAAACAGCAGCGCATAATAACCATCACTTTTATGCGTGGTAAAAACGCGCATATGTTTTGTTCGCATGCTATTCGCTTCATCAATAATGAGGCGGTCTGGTTTATCAGGCCCAATAATACCAGCAGCCGCAAAATACTTAGCAGCAGCATGCATTTGTGCAATAGGAACAATAAATGAAACGAGGTATAAGTTTTGAATGGTAAGCTCCTTTGTAAACTCCAGGTAATGCCCTTTTTGCTCCATAAAAAGGCCAGCTAGCTTATTATCTAATAAATCCTGTTTAAAACTCAAATAAGCTTCATCTAGTTTTTTAACAGGTAAAATAAACATCATGAGTTTACCCGCCGGGTAATAGTTAAGCTCCGTTTTACCAGGGTGCATAACCAAAATATTACCTAGCCCGGTAACCGAATCAGAAGCTTCACGATATAAAGGGTCTTTGCCTAAATCCCAACTCATGGCGTCATACAATAGCGCCTTTTCTAGATCACGGTTTACGGTAATCCTGCCCCTTGTACCATTTGAGTTAAAGGTTTCGATCTTACAACTTTTTAATGACCATGTTACTTTGTGAACAACACTGTTAGAGATTTCTGAAATGTAGTTGGCTTCAAGTGTACCGTCATTTTCGATAATACTTAAAGGATCAATAAGGCCATAGCCCATTGAATGCGGAAGTTTACGACCGTCTTGTGAAGTGTAGGCGATTTGCATACTGGTATGATTTTAAGGTTATTAAATCACACCAAGAAGTAGATAGGATTACATTTTATTGTGACTGTAAGTCCTCATCGTATTACCACCGCGGAGTGTTGCTCTCGGTTGGTACCCAGTTAAGGGTTCTTGATGATTGGGCGAAGATAGAGAGATTTATTGAATGGAGGAAGGTTGAACGTTAAAAGGTTCTTAAAAAAGAGAACGCGATGTTTTTATTTTATTTAGTCCAAATAGCCGTAAATTTACGTTACAGCCTTAAATAAATTAACTATGTCACTTTCAATTTCGAATACAAAGAAATCAACTAAGCTCTCTTCTGAGTCAAAAAAGATGATTTCTGCAAGTAAAATTGCAGTGAATAAAGCTATTAAAGAATCAAAAAAATTAGGATTAGAAATAACATTTCTAGAGTGCGGGAAAATTTACAAAGAAACCCCTAATGGCAAAAGAACCATACTGTCAACAATAACTAAAAGAAGTCAAGTAGCTTCTCCTGTAAAACTAACCAAAGGAATGGTACTCCATGCGAAGTTCTAAAAAACTTCGTGTCTTTTCCGGACCAAACGGTTCTGGAAAATCTACTATTCATAAAGAAGCACAAAATCATTTTAAATCAATCCCATTTGTAAATGCTGATGAGATTGAATTATCCCTACTAAATGATGGCTTTGTTGATTTAACGCATTACGGTATTAAAATTAACCAAAGAACATTTCACAATTTTTTCAACCTTCCATCAACTAAATCAATCGTTGAAAAAGCCGCAACCGAAAACAAGCCGTTTTTAGTTAATTTCATTTCAAATAGGTTAGTAATAGAAAATACTAGAGTCAATAGTTACGCTGCATCTTTTTGTGCATCAATTATAAGATGGCTTTTGGTTAGAAAAAGAATATCCTTTGCTTATGAAACAGTAATGAGCCATGAGTCAAAGATTGAAGAATTGAAATTTGCTAAAGCCAACAACTATAAAGTATATTTATATTTTATCTGCACTGAAAAATCTATTATCAATATTGAACGAGTAAAAAACAGAGTTCAAAAAGGAGGACATTATGTTGGAGATGATAAAGTAAAATCAAGATATCATAAAACTTTAAGCATTCTATATCCAGCTCTAGAACATTGCCACAGAGCTTATTTTTTTGACAACTCAAACAAGGAGCCTATTTTAATTGCAGAGTTCTTTAACAATAAACTTGTGATTCTAACAGACGATGTCCCTTCATGGTTTGTTAAATATGTCATTACGCCTTTTTCTTTGGCTGCAGAAAAATGATGAGATCTTCTTAAAATCTAAAATCTGCCGGATAATTATCCTTAATTGAGAATTTTAATAACTCAGAATGAGTATCAGCCCAATAAAAACTAATACTCTTTTTATTGTATTCACCAACTAGTCCATATTTTCCGCCTTTCACGTCACAGAATATAATTATTGTTCCATATGCTTGTTTAGCCCAAATTCCAAATTTTGTTAGTTTGTCATTCAGATCACTATTAATCATCAAGTCTCCGTTTTTTGACTTTTCACTCATTCCATACCAAAATTGACTACTTGAAAATAGATACCAAGAAACAGACTCGAGAACGCCATAATAATAGAACTTACCATTGCGGTTCGTCTTTCTATTAAGAACAAGAAGTGGTTTGCCAGTTTTATAAAACATATCTGAAATCTACACAATATTAATAAACCTTATAAAAATCTATCGTAAATACTTTGTAGGCTGCATACAATACGGCTAAATAGCCCATTGAATGCGGTAGTTTACGACCGTCTTGTGAAGTGTAGGAGATTTGCATACTTGTATGATTTTAAGGTTATTAAATCACACCAAGAACTAGATAGGGATTACGTTTTATTGTGACTGTAAGTCCTCATCGTATTACCACCGCGGAGTGTTGCTCTCGGTTGGAACCCAATTAAGGGTTTTTGATGATAGGGCGAAGGTAGAGAGATTTATTTAATGGAGGAAGGTGAAGGAGTTAAAAGGTTCTTAAAAAAGGCAAAAATGTCAAAAATATAAATACAATATTCTAAATACTTTTCGGAATGAATTTTCATAGTAACAGTCAAGTAGTAGCATATATATTCCGAATCAGAAATTGTCAGCTCGTGCAACCATCACACCATAAAGCACCTATAGCATATCTTGTGTTTCTTTTTTTTCATATGAAGTTTTGGTTGGGCATAATTAAAAATTGGATTTGTTAAACTCTTGTCAATAACAATATCAACAAGTTCATTTACTGCTTTGTAATTGGCTTTTTTTAATGTAATAATAAACCAGCAATATATACATCTAATTTATCAATTGTATTATGTACTTTTTCTTATTTGATTGAATAAATTTATGCTTAATTTATTTCTAATATGAAGGGAAAGAAACTAATTCAATACTTACTGCCGGATACCCCTCAAAACCATTACCGCCCCAATGCTCAATAAAAAAAAGTAAGTATTTCTTATTCGGAGATTCAATGTAACCAATACTTTGAAAATCAGAATGTTCATAACTACTCAAGTCAACATAAAAAGAATTTAAGTATTTCCTATTTTTTATAAATGAAATTTCTAAATTACCAATTTTAGGAATATTTCTTTGTAAATTAATATCTTTATATGTTCCACTTATTGTTTTTTTTATACTTAAAGCAAGCCCTCTTTCTTTGTATAAAGAAGTATCTGTTTTTAATATGGCTTCGTTTATTTTACTGATCCCATAAGTTTCAACTAATTGCTTTAGTTTTTCATCATTAGTAGCTATAAACTCTTCAATATCACAATCCATCTCACAATCAATTAATGAAACATTTTTAGTAAGTCCAAATTGATTAATTTGATCAATCTTGAAATTAAATGAAGTTGCTCCTGATGCGAAACTTGTGAAATAGGCAAAATAAGCACCATCAGAACTCCATCCGATTGGATAAACGTACGTCAAGTCTCTATGCTCAGGGGCTTCATCAGCATTAAGCGCGTGTGATTGTTTATAAAACTCTAACATCGATTTAAATGAGCCACGATTGATAACATTGTTAAAACTATCAATTCTTCGTTCAAGGTTTTTTTCAGAAATATTCAAATAATTTACCTTGTTTTTATACATATCAATCAATGATACTAATGAATCCATCTTTACATTTAGATTGGCATTTATTATATTAATTTTTTTTAATTGATTTTTTTCACCATTTAATATAATATTTAATGAATCTACTCTGTTTTTCAAATTTGTATTTAAATTAACTTGCTCAAGTAACTGAATATGCTTACTAACAATTTTGTTAATTAGAGAATCAATTACTATAATTTTTTGATTCAAAAACACTCTTAATTCTTTTTTATTCAATTGCTCTAAATCTTGACAAAAAGAATAAAATGCAGTACCAGTCAACAAAATTGATATATAAATAGATTTAAACATTCGATTTAATTTTTCAATTTAAATATACCAATTAATTACTATATTAGTCAAAATTTAAATATTATTTATGAAAAAATTTATAACCTACATAAGCTCAATTTCCTTTTCGGCAATTATTATTTTAGCTTGCAATGGAGATGGTTCCAATGGTGCAGCTTCTTCGGAAAAAAAAGACATTATAAATGAAACACCTGGATCCAGCCAAAATTCTGGAGTAGATGAATTGACCATCGGTTCACAAGTTTGGATGAATAAAAACTTAGATGCAGATAAATTTCGCAATGGAGATCCTATTCCCCAAGCTAAAACTTTAGAGCAGTGGGAAGAGTTTAGCAACAAAAAGCAATCGGCTTGGAGTTACTACGAAAATGATTCCATAAATGGCGAGAAATATGGCAAACTATACAACTGGTATGCTGTCAATGACCCTAGAGGTATAGCACCTAAAGGCTGGCACGTTGCATCACTGAAAGAATGGGAAATTTTAATTAACGCACAAGGCGGATTTAAAGAAGAAACAGCTAAAAAATTTATCGATGCTACGCAATGGGAAATTACTGATTTCAAAAATAGCAATGATTTTAATTTTAATGCAAAGCCGGGTGGTGGAATAATTCCAGTTGGTAGTATGGGGCTTCTTTATTTTGAAGCAATTGGTAAAAGCGCTTATTGGTGGACATCAACCAAATCAAATGGCATACCAGCTGCCAAATTAATATACATCATAACCAATACGTATCAGGGCTTGAGTATTGATTTCAATTCAAATGATTATGGCCAAGGTTTAGGACTTTCTGTTAGATGCGTTAAGGATTAATAATGAATAGCAAACATATCTTTGTAGCGACGGATATTTTAAAAAATAGCCAAATAGTACATTTTAATTTTACACAAATCTTGAAAAAATACCATAAAGTGCTATAATTATGGATATCACAAATATGTAATTACCAAATTCCCTGGTTTTTGGATTGTACTTATAATATTCTTTTCCCGTATACTTACTATTCACCTTTGAATTGTTATAACTCCAACCAAAATAAATACCTGCTAATCCAAATACAGTGATACAAGCTATAATTTGACCCAATAAAGAAGCAGGCCTCCCAGCACTTAAATCTTTATCCTCAGCTTCAATTAAAATATTTAATCTTTCAGTATAATCAACTGGAAATCTATTTCTTTTTTTTAGCTCACATTCTACCTCAAGCAAAACTTCTTGATTCCATAAATCCATTTCAAATAACATTTGATCTAATTCTTGATCTGATTTGTTCTTTATTGATTCTTTTAGTTGATCTGAAATTTTCATATAAATTTAATTTTATGATACTTTTTTAATATATTAAGTTAAAATGAATTCTCAAGAAATTAAATTGTTTTTATATCAACAAATTGAATAGAATTAATTGGCGTAACCATTAAAAATGGTGATTTGAAAAATAAAATTTTACTGAATCAAGAATATAAACTAGAAGTCTATTCCAAAATCATTTTTTTTAAATTAGTCGAAAAAAATATAGGTTAATCACTATTAAACATATTTCACAAGTATAATGAAATAGAATTTAATAATCTGCTTTAATCGTAGTGAGAAAATCACCTTTTTTATCGAAGTAACTATAAATAAATTTTGTTTTAAATCTCCTATTTATACTCATTTTTTCATTATTAGTAACGAATGAATCAAGAATTGGTTTCATTGCCTCGCCTAACTTGTCGATATCTAACTCATTTTTCACGTAAGTGCTTATATGTAAATAATAATGAATTGATGTATCTGCTTTTGAAATTCGAAGGCTGTCTACAACTGTAATTTCATCTATTTTTTTTCCAGATAGTACATTATTTAATGAATCTTGAGCACCCTCCAAAGATTCAAGGTAGAGATCTAGCGAATCTTTATATGTCAATTTCTTAGAATTCTGAAACAGGCCCTTTACAACAGATTTTGTAGCAACCTTTACAAATGCCAATACTATTAAAAATAGAATAATGTAGCCAACTTTTTTCATATGTCTAATTTTTCAATTTTATTTCTTAGAGGTCCCAGATGATTTCTGTTCTTTTCAAAAGATTATTTTTAAAATAGAAGTAAAGTGCACCTACTTCTCTTCCGGAATTAGAAAAAGCATATGTACGTGTAATTATTTTAAAATCACCACTCATAAATACACACTCTCTTCTAGAATCAACTTCTTTATTTGAGATGATTTTAAATGAAACCATTTTATTATTTATACTGAACTCCCATAAATTTTTAGAATAATTTAAAAAACCAATGTGTTTTGTACTGTCAGTATCAATATTTCCATCTGAAAGATTTATCTCTTTACCAAGTACAGGAAGATTGTGATCAAACCAAACTGGATAGGAAAAGGTAGGAGTAAAATCGTATGATACATAATTTTTAACATCTGATATTATTGCACGAATCGCATAGCCACTTCCATCATAACTGCTGGGAGAATACATAATTGGATTACAAGTTGTATCTAACTCAGTATTCATTTTGTAATAAATCGTAAACAAATAACTTGAATTAGAGTTACTATCACAGTATGAAAATAATGTGCTTTCTAATTCAGATCCACCAAATTTACCATCGTTATATCTAAATCCAGCAGGATATAAATTAAATAACAAAAAATTAGTGCCATTTCCGAAAGTAGTCCAACCATTTTTTGATTTTAAATCGCCAAAAGTTGAAACTTTGTCACCCCCAGTAATTTGTAGCAGGTTCATGAAATCACTTTTATACGGTATTCTCGATCCGCTTGGATGCAGCCCTCTTTTATCCATTATTGCAAAAATGTTATATAACTTTCCAAATTTTAATGCATTTTTAGGATCATTGTTATAATAACACCATGCTGGCCTTCCATCTTTTGCGGCCTTCATCCATTCATCAATTGATCTAGCCTCCAGAATTTTATCACCATTACTAAATCTATCCGTATTTAAATTCTCTGCCATCCATTCTTGACTACCTATTTTTACTGTCTTGTAGATCTTTCCATCTCTAGCATCTTTATATGAGCCATACTGCTGACCAAAAGCTGAAAAAAATACAAATAGCATGAATACGAGTGAGAACAGATATTTTTTCATTTTTCGATATTTTGAAATGTTATTTAATGAGAATTTAAGGTCCATAAGCAGCCTTCACTTGTTTTGAATGATTTTATTCCTACTATTGAAATAAATTTTTCATTAGTACTCTTAATTCTTATAATTTCCATTTTTTTGGAGTCTTCTTTAATTTCTACCTTCGAAGCAAAATCAGGAATATAAATTGAGTTAAGATTGTTGACTAGTATATATTCTTTTTTAATTGGCCCTCTTTCCCATAATATTGATCCAACCCACCAATTTTTTCCAGCATCCTGACTAAAAGTTATTTTTTCATTTGGAAAGCACTTTGAAATGTATATACCAGTTTCTAAATTTCCTAAACTTAACTGCGAATAGGCTACATGAATCTTAAAAATCATCAAAAAAAATAGTAGTGATATTGATTTCATTTAAAGCTTGAATCAGATTATATAATAAATTTAGTATATTTATGTTATTTCTGCAAATAAATATTTCATTTAATGAAGGCTACTGAAACTACTTTAAATAACTTTCTATCACAACCAAAAATTCAGTACATAATTCCAGTATATCAAAGAAATTATGATTGGACTGAGGATCAGTGCCAACAATTATTTAGTGATATTATTGATGTAGGCCAAAGTAATACTACACATTTCATTGGAAGTATTGTTTATCTGCATGACGGTGTTTATACTTCATCAGATGTAAAGCCGCTTGTTATTATTGATGGTCAGCAAAGGCTTACAACCTTCTCAATTTTATATTTAGCTTTATATAAATACAGCAAAGAGAATGATTTAGATGAAGTAGGAGATGAAATTATGGATACCTTTTTATCAAATAAGTACGTAAAAAACGAGCAGAATAAGCTCAAATTAAAACAATCAGAGTCTAATTATAAGGCGTTTAAGTTTTTGATGACAAATCAAGATACATCTGGTTACGATGAGTATAGCAAGATCATTAATAACTATAATTACTTCAAGAGTAATCTTAATCAATCTAATTTCGAGTTGATACGGAATGGCCTTACTCGACTACTATTTGTTGAAATATCACTGGAGCGAGGCAAAGATGATCCACAGCGCATATTTGAAAGCCTAAATTCTACTGGTCTAGAACTGTCGCAATCTGATTTAATCAGAAATTACATTTTAATGGGACTTGAGCCAGATGAGCAACAAAGAATTTATGAAACTTATTGGGAACAAATTGAGGTTAATGCAAGAGATTATAATAATGAAGAAAGCAAAGTTTCTGATTTTATTCGTGACTTTCTGACTTTTAAGAATAAAAGAATACCAACTAAAGGTTCAGTATATATTGAGTTTAAAAACAAATTTACACTTCGAGATGGCACTTTTTATTCTAGCTTATTGGAGGAAATAAGAAGCTACTCGTTGTATTATAGCAAGTTAATTAACCCCAGTAAAGAGCCAGACTTAAAAATAAGACAAGAATTAGACTATTTACATAGATTAGAAAGTAATGTGTCATACCCTTTTTTGCTAGCAGTTTACCATGATTATGCTAGTGGGATCATAAGTAAAGAAGAGTTTATAGAAATACTAAAATTAATTCAATCTTATATATGGCGCAGATTTATTGTGGGACTTCCAACCCACGCATTAAATAAGATATTTATGTCTTTGTATGGAGATGTAAATCAGAAGAATTATGTGAAATCGATACAAAAGTTTTTATTAAAGAAAAAAAGTTATCAAAGATTTCCTAATGATCTTGAAATAGAAATTAACTTGTTAGAAAAAGATTTATACAATATTCAAAGCAAGAATATTCTTTATTTTCTTGAATTACTTGAAAATTACAACAATAAAGAATTTGTTTCTATTCAAAATCCTAATTTAACTATAGAACATATATTTCCTCAAAATCCTGATAGAACATGGGCTGATCAGCTTTCTCATGACCAATATCAATTGATGAGTGATAAATATCTTAATACAATATCAAATTTGACATTATCGGGAAACAATGGCGTATTAAGCAACAAATCATTTGTTGAGAAAAAAACCATGAATAAGAACAATGGTGAGCAGGGATATATTTATAGTCGACTATGGTTAAACTCTTACCTTAAGAGTATTGATAGCTGGGACATAGAGACATTGAAAGCAAGGTTTCAGATTATATTAGATCGGTTTAAAAAAATATGGGAATTCCCTGCTTTAAATATTGATGAAGAAAATGATGAAGATGAAGATTACTATATCTATAATTCCCCTGATCCAAGGCATAGAAAGCTTGATTATTTTATTTTCCGAGATGAGAAAGTTATTACTGATGAAGTTTCAAAAATGTATTATCATGTTATTAAAATAATACTAGAGGATAATCCTATATTACTTTCACATACTGATATACGAAATCTATTATTATTGACTACTAATAAATCTGAATTAAGAACTCCCTATCAAATAAATTCAACTTATTATATTGAAGCAAATATTGATAATAATTCCAAATTCAGAAAACTTAAATCATTACTTACAAAACTAAATTTTGAAGATGATTTGTTGATTAATTTTTCAGCAAAAGATTACGACTCATTAGAAGAAGAAAAGATGAATAGAATCTACTGGGAGGATAAGGTTGGGGCTGATGTAATGAAAAATTTAGATAAAGTCCTCGACTCCTTGCACAAGATTGATGAAAATTTAAAATTTAACTATACAATTGGATATATAGGTTTTGTTGTAAAAAATAAGGTTGATAATTTTTTAGTACTAAATCCAAAATCAGAGTGGGTTAGATTTTCGGTTAAGGTAAAAAATGTAGAGCACTGGCATAATGTATTAATTGAAAATGGAATAGATGTGATATCGATAGGTGTAAATAGTAAAAGATTGAAATTTAGAATAAAAAATAATTCTATATCTGATCAAATGGGGAAGATACTCGACTTATTATTTGAATCATACAATAATCGATAGTTTTAGACTACGTTTTTTTGCTAAAAATCGATCTATAAAAACACTAGTTATAAAAAGAATAGTTCGATTTTTTACAAAATTGAACCATTCAATATTTTATCGATAAATTTTTGATTTATGTAATCTTTATTGATTTGATATACCGGTAATGAAAAGTTTTATCATTTGTATATTCATTATGTAATTATATGATTAACATAAAAATATAGTCAATTTTGATCAAAATTCATATTAAAATTAAAATAATATATAATCAATAATAAGAATTATAACTTAGCTGTTTGAACCCAGCAACAGGTTCTTAATATATAATTTTTTTGCATATATTTAAACAAAACTTTTTATATTTTCATTTGTACAATAAAATCTGATTAATGACCTCCGCCCAACTTTCCCGAAAACTAAAAGCCTCTAATCTACCTGAAACCTTAACCATTAGGATACACAGGGCTATTTCGTGGGTTAAAAGTGCCGAAAAGCAGGACGGAAACTTAGACATGAAATTCCTGTCACTTTGGATAGCACTGAATGCGTGTTACGGTGTGGACCTCAATGGCATCAGCTCTAAGTCAGAAAGAGCGAAATTGAGAGACTTTACCAGTAGCTTAGTTTTATATGACAGGTCTCGTTTATACAACCTATTCTGGGAAAAATTTAGTGGCCCCGTAAGAGTACTCATAGAGAACAAGTTTATTTATGAAAAATTTTGGGAATTTAATAGAGGTGAAATTGATGACTACTTAACCCCTTTTAATAAGTCCATTACAACTGCTCATAATTGTTTATCCAAAGAAAATATTGAAGGCCTTTTAGAAATTGTTTTAGAGCGACTATACACGTTACGTAATTCAATTGTTCATGGCGGTGCAACATTCAATTCAAAGCTCAACAGAACACAATTAAGAGACGCAAGCAACATTATGAAATTACTGGTTCCTATCATCATTGACATTATGATGGAAAATGGCAATCATAACTGGGGTGATATTGCATATCCGGTAGTTAAGTAAGTCTGCATCATATTAAACCTCCCTCAAAATCAAAGCCCTCGTATTAACATATTCCTCTGCAGACAGCATCCCTTTACTATTTAATTGTTCCAATGTCACTAAACGCTCTTCGATAGAAGGCTTAGCAGGCGTATTTGACTCCATTTTAGCTTTATATTCCTCAATTTGATCGGGACTCAATATTTCTATTTCAAAATTTACGTAGTCGTCATAATTGATGCGGCAACAAGCAATTTTACCATCCCTGGTAATATCCCAACCTGTGCTTGACCCCCAGCATAATACCTGATTTGACATCCAACCTACATTTCCATATCGGGGCTTGTATTTCATATGCATATGCATCCCGCGCTGAATTTGCTTTAGATGAACGCCGTATTTAGTTTCTAACAAACCGGTATACACCTGGTTAAATGGCAACATTTGATGCACCAATACAGGCGTTAAATCATCCACTACTTTTTGTCGAATTGCTTTTTCCTGATCCTCTAATAACTTATAATCATTTAGTCGCTGCTGCTCGAGAACATCAATTGCTTTTACCTCGTAAAATATATAATCGACAAAAGTGTACCTATAACATAAAAGGCTTGCATCGTATGTTATATCCCATCTGTTAGGATACTGTTCTTCTAGGCTACCGCCCCACCCAAGCTCGCCATTAAACACCCAAGGGGCTTTAGTCATCGAATGCCTGCAATCAAAACGGTTGCGTTTAATTTCAATTAAATCAAACCCATAAGTTCGGGCAAAAAGACCGTCTTTTACATCATCAAGTGTAAAACTGTTTTTCTGAAATAAATCAACAATAAAGTCCGGCGATATTTTGTTTTCCATATTTAAATATTTAAGTAAAAATAGAAGGGCAAACCATACGCTATTGGAGGACTAATGTTATATTTAATGATATTTTAAACCATGGCCTACCTTACCAAATCCAGATTTAAACTAGCCCTTAGCTGTCCTACTAAATTATACTACGGAACCAAAGGCAATAACTATCAAGACACCAAAGCCGACGATCCATTTATGATGGCCCTCGCCGAAGGAGGATATCAGGTGGGTGAATTGGCTAAGTTTTTAATTAGTGACAACCCAGTAGCTGAAGACATTAGCATTGATGACTTAGACTATCAAATAGCACTTGATAAAACCGCACAAAAAAGAGCCATGGGCGGAAGCGTAGCTATTGCCGAAGCCGCTTTTGCCTACAAAGACCTTTTTGTAAGAACAGATCTTTTTGTTGAAGAAAGAGATTCCATTAAACTATATGAAGTAAAAGCCAAATCATGGGATGAGGATGTGGAATTTCTCAAAAACAATACAAGAGGCCCTAACAAAGGAGAAACAACCATCCCAGCCAATTGGAAAGAATACATGTATGACATTGCTTTCCAGAAATATGTAGTTCAAAAAGCCAACCCTACTAAAAAAGTGCTTGCCTACATTGTTTTAGCTGACAAAACAAAGAGCAGCACAATAGATGGGCTCAATCAAATGTTTAAAATAAAAAGAACGGGTAATAAAATAAACATTGATATACAACCAGGCATCACAAAAAATGATCTTGGAGAAATTCCATTAAAAACAATCAACGTAGATGACGTATGTACCTATATATACGCCAACAATGTAGAAATAGATTTGGATCATCCAGCCGGGCTAGACTGGACCTTTGAAGACTTGGTTTATTTTTTATCGGATAAATACAATGCCAACGAAAGAGTATGGACCAATACCATCAATTCTAAATGCAAAACCTGTCAATATGTAAATAAGGCCTTCCCGCATGGCGATACAAAAAGCGGCTTACATGAATGCTGGAAAAAAATTGGTCAACTTTCAGACTCAGAACTTAGTCAACCACTAGCGCTGGAACTATGGGGAGGACTAGCCGGACAAAAGAGTTTTATAAACGAGGCCTGCGCCAACAAACGTTATCTACTTCATCAAATAGATGAAAGTATTGTAACAAGAAGTGGTAAAAAAACAGAACCCGAAGGTGACGCCTTAGACCCCACTAAACGTAGACTTATACAAATAGAAAAGTCAAGAAAAAAAGACTTCACTCCTCACCTGGACATCGAAGGATTAACAGAACTATTTGACAACCTTCCTGCACCTTACCATTTTATTGATTTTGAAACAACCATGGTCGCACTCCCTTTTCATAAGGGCAGACAGCCCTACGAGGCCATTGCATTTCAGTACTCTTATCATTTAATGGATGAAAAAGGTAATATCGAACATAAAAACCAATACCTCAATTTTGAAAAAGGCGCATTTCCTAACTACGATTTTTTAAGACATCTTAAAAACGATTTAGGCGGCGTAAAAGGAACTATTTTCAGATTCCATAAACACGAAAACTCTTACTTACTTCATTTGTATAAGCAACTGTTTATAGAATCAGAAAGCAATGTTGCTGACAAAGAAGAATTACTTGCTTTTATTAGAGAAATTACTACACCAGCAGAAAGTACCCCTGGTGAAAAGTGGATACCTAGCAATAACATGCAGGATCTATGGGATTTTGTGCTTCTATACTTTTACTCGTTGCATGCTAAAGGATCTAATTCAATAAAAGACATATTACCTGCCATAATAAAAAGTTCCGATTACTTAAGAGAAAAATATAGCCAGCCAATTTATGCAACCCCTACCATACCAAGTTTAAATTTAAAAGAACCGCATATTTGGATTGATGAAACTAAAGGCCTTAACCCCTACAAGACACTGCCAGCCATTTTTGATGACGCAGCTATAGAGCAAATTGAGGCAGAAGGTAATTTAAGTAACCTTGATAATGGAGGTGCTGCCATGATTGCTTATGCTTATTTGCAATTTTCTGACATGACAGATGCCGAAAGAGAATTATACCGCAATGCGCTACTTCGCTATTGCGAGCTTGACACCATGGCCATGGTTATGATTTGGGAATATTGGGGGAAAGAGATTGGGAGATGGTAGATTTAGCCATAAAATTGAACAACGATTTCTTTTTTATCAAAATCAATAAATACATAATGTGGATGACACGGATATTCAATTGGAGTTGTAATTGAAGTGACTAATTCCCAGTTATCTTTTCTTGTGTCAATTAAATATGTATTATTAATAGTTCCTTTTCTATCTTCTATACTTATATTTCCAGAGAAATCAATAAAATTTACAAACATTGAAACAATGCTAGCCTCATTTTGAATGTCTATTTCTAAATCCCATTTTATAGCTGCCGAAAAATCTAAATATTCTAGATTTTTATCATCATAATTAACGCCATCTAATATAAATGAGAATGAAGTGTTAAATTGATTTACGTAAGTTGTTAGAGTACTTGTTTTCATGTTTTAAGATTTATTCCTGACTTATACTCCCATCATTATCAACCCTAATTGTTAGCCATTCATAGCTTTGTTTATCAATGGCTTGGATGATACTTTTTTGAATTTGCTTTTGTTCCGAAGATCGCTTCTCACTATCCAATAAAACTACACTCTTAAGCGCATCACCATTGGTAGCAGCTTTCATTCCATTAAATACTACAAAATCTATGGGGTGAAATATCACTTTGGCGTCGTCGGGGTTGAGCTTTTGAGGCAAAAACACTTTGTCTACCTTTTTAATCATTTTTGTGGCCTGCTTTCGGCCCTTTTCCCTGGCTTGCTCCTTATAAAAGTCCATATCCTCATCTATCTTGTCTTCTAGCAGGTTTAGTTTTTGCTCGTCTTTGCCTAGCTTATCCAGCCAGTCGGTAGATTTTCTTTGGTCTTTGTAGATTTTCGAATCGCTCAATCTAAAAAAGTCACCGCAACATGGGCAAATACCAAATATTTGGCGCTGATATTCAAAAAATATGAGAATGTCTTGTTGATGCATAATTAGTACTTTTTAAATTCAACTTTTTTCTGTTCAACCATTTGCTTAATCGCTTTTTGATTGGCTTTTAATTTTGCCTTACCCGACTTAATATCTACAAAAAAGATTTTTTGAACCTTCCCTGTTTTTTGAAGACCTTCAAATATGACATAGTCGATAGGATCAAAAAGGCTTCGGCAGTCGTTTTTATCAAAAGGAAAATGCTCCAATACAGGCGCCAAGCGTTCTAAAATAAAACCCATGTTTACACTGCCCGTAGTTGTTTCTACGCGCTTTTGGGTAGAAGCTTTTTTCTTGCTAATAAGTTCTTTGCGCTCTTTTAACTCCTCTTTTTTTTCGTTTAATAACTTTTTAGCTTGTGCATTAAAATTATCTACCGAAAAAAGGCTGGCTTCTTTTAGCTTAAAACCTTCGCCACAAGTGGGACAATTGGCCTTAAATTCATTTTGTTGCAAAAAATTGATCAAATCTTGATGAGACTGGGCCATATAAGCTGGTTATTTAGGTGGTATTAAAGATATAATAATTTCATCTATGATCATACCAATACAACCCTCCTAAAACCACTATACAATAGACAATATAAAATAGCTTCTTTTTTAACGAGAGCTTAAAAAAGGGAGCAGACATTAACAGCTGGTATAAATAAGTAAA
>Ga0222712_10002926_pt1 | contig 19096 bp, 9 predicted proteins | sample C33_657DmetaG_FD_165043 | JGI IMG/M metagenome (GOLD analysis project Ga0222712, IMG submission 165043) | Estuarine water microbial communities from San Francisco Bay, California, United States - C33_657D | ecosystem: Environmental > Aquatic > Marine > Unclassified | place: USA: California... | reverse complement strand
ATAAATAAATCCAACAATAAACTGGTTTTAAACAGTGAGATAATTGAAATAGAAACCAAAAAATATAACACGGATGAATTCATGGATGAATTATTAAAAAAGTTGCCAAGTGGTTACACTATTACATACAACGAAAAAACTCACAAATTTACAATCAAATCTACAAAAGAATTTACAATCAACGTGAAAGAAAGCACCATCAACGATATATTAGGATTTGGAAACCACGAAGAATTAACAAGTGCAGATAATATTCTTGAATTACCACAAAGTGCCAATATGCGAAAAATGCATAAAACCAATAGAGATAAATGTTTAAAACAAGAAGAAGTTGAACCAAAACCAGTGGATAAAAAAAAACCATCTCAAGAAATTATGAGCAATAATACTACACTTACTGAAGGACGATGGGGATTTTTACCAACATCAATACGACGATTTATGCAAATAAAGTACAACAAAGACGACTCTTCATTATTTTTAAGATATGGAGTTGAAGACAACCCAAAACAATCACTACTTGGTTGTTTGGCTGATATTTACAGAAGAATGAAACATATCCCATCATTATCTATTGCTGAAATGCAAAACGTATTGGTAAAATCAATTTCGCCTGAACAATTCAAAAAATACGGAAAGGGAAGTTTTGTTTCTTTGTTTTCCAATGGGACCGAAGACTCTTATAAAAATTTTTGCAATTATTTGTTGGATAAAAATTCAGTAATTGATCACACTTATTTGTGGGACATTATTTCAACACCCAACCCAAAATTATTTAAAGATGGGTTGAATATGGTGATTATGGAAATTGTAAATAACGATATTACCGATAAAGTTGACGTGATTTGTCCACTGACTACCTATGTAAAAAACTTTTTTGATATAAAGCGAAATACAATTTTTTTAATTAATCAAGGCGCGCGGTATGAACCAGTTTTTTTTGTTAGTAAAGGAAACAAAGAAAGCACTGCAAGACCATTTTTTAATGTGAACCAAAACATATCTAATATGCAAAATTTACTTAAACATCTAGACAAAACATTAAACAAATCTTGTATGTCAACTCGCAAAGAAATGCGTGGATATACTTTCAAATTGCCGATGGAAATTTCAAAATTGATTGAAGAAATTGATAAAACATCCGGATATACAGTCGATAAACAAATTGTAAATCATCAAGAGAGAACAATTGGATTGTTGGTAAAAACCCCGTCAAAAAACCAGGTTGTATTACCATGTGAACCATCTGAACAGCAAGATGATTATGAGTCTATTTATATGTACGACGACAGTCTTGGAATATGGTCTAATTATGAAACAACAATTACTGAGTTGATAAATTTAAAAGAATTAAATCAAAAAATATTGTGCAAACCTGTTGTGAAAATGTACGACAAAGGATTAATTGTAGGAGTTCTGACAGAGACAAATCAATTTATAAAATTGAGTGGTAGACCGGAAGAGAACACAGAACACGATTTTTTAACAATTACAGATTTGAGAAATTCAAAACAAAATCCATACGAAATTGAAAAAACAATTATCAATTCAACCACTGCCGACCCGGAAAGAATTCAGGTTGTTAGAAATATTTCACTTGAAAGTAATTTTTTTACACTGTATCGTTCTACTATAAAATCTTTACTTGAAGATAGAGAAAAGCGAAATCGTGTGTTTTCAATTATTGACGACAATGAATTATTGTACAAAGAAAAACTTGAAAGCGTTACAAAAATAATTGACGACATAACCGAAGATGTTGTAGTGTATGCAAAAATTCCAGAATCAATGCTTGATAAAATGACAGAGGTCTCTTACAAATGTGATAAAACAAAAACAAGTGGTATCTTTATAGATGGATGCAAACTAACAATCCCGTCAAAAAATTTAATTTCGAAAAAAAATAATTCTATTATATATTCATATCGCGTGGCTGACGAAATTGTTCGTTATGGAAGAATTCAGAATTTTATATTAAATTCAAATCAATTTTTAATGATCGGAAATACTGAATTTAAAATTAATCCTGATGAATATATTATTACCGAATCCACATTAACTGATAAATCTTATTTTGATGATTTTATGAATACAAACACGCGAGAATATCAAAACTTTAATTCAGTGAATGGAATACCATATGATATGGCCAAAACAAAAATGTATTTACCAACTGTTGTTGATATTGAAGCTCCCATGGTTGAAAAGGAAGTCGTAGTATGTTCATCTGACAAAAAGTTTCGTGATCAAACAAAAGATCAATATTGGGGACAACATGTATTTCCTGAAAACACAATCCAACTTGTATTTAAAAATACACCCGAATGCAGTTTTGGACCATTAATTTATATGATGCAACAAATTAATGATATAACAATGAATATTCAAACATTAAAACAAATGTTGTGGGACGCTTATTCCGAATATTTTGCAATGGACCCAAATAATAAATCGAAAATTATTTATTTATTGAAAAAACAAGGAAAACGTTCATTATTGAATTCAAAATTAGATTTTGAAGTTGTTTTGAAAAGAGAAGGATATTTTCTAACAACCTTGGATATTTGGGTTTTTGCGCAAAAATACAACATACCTATTATTTTATATTCTTCCAAAAATATTATGCATGATGTTTTGATTGTCCAAGAGGCATCCACCAAACAAAAATATGTAATAGACGATTCTTCTATTAAAAATACAAATTTCAAAAATTCGTGGATTGTTCTTGGATATAGAAGTGGCATTGAAGACCGGTTTTTCTTTCTTGAATCTGCTTCTGAAATTCGCGAGTTACACACAATTACTGAACACCTCCTATTACAAACGCCACTTCATCGAACTGAATTAAAAGATTTGAGACAACGATTGGAAAATATATTTGTGCAAAATAAAGCGTTTACACTTTCTGAATATTTGCAGAAATTAGAAATATAATCATGGGTCTTCATATTCGTCTTCATAATCGTCTTCATCTAGTTCATCATATATATAATCTTCCTCCAATTCAAAATAAGTTGCACCTTTAATTGGTGGCAAACTTATACAATAAATATCATTGTAATTATTCTTATTTGCATTCAGTTTATTGAACATTTTTGTGTTCCATATGTCTTTGAATATCCCGTTTTTTATTTGCTGAAACGGCAAGTGCCGGTCATCAAATAATATTTGGTTATTGGGTGTCTTGTATTTTCTTCCAAACCAAGGATTATACAATGTAAAACAATCCAATAATTTTTCTGTCTCTGTTTTGTTGCGATAATTATAATGATATTTTAAATATGGTCGCAAAATCAAAAACAATTTTTTTATTGGAAACTCTTCATGTGCGTGTATGTTGTATATGTAACACATGTCAAATAAATCTTCAACTATCGTGTCTGTTATATTGGATAAATGCGCATCAATTGCCCACTCGCATAATTGTGGTTTGTATTTTTCAAAAAATACGGTTATACAAAATCCGCAATTACAAAAATATGTTATTATTGGCAGTATTTTGATTTTGAGTTCCAAACACCGAACATAGATATTATATAAATTATGAAAACCCAAATTCAAATTGGTGTATGGGTTTTTTGGATAGTGTGGATTTGCAAACAAATTGTTCTGATTAAGAAGTGATGTGGATATGATATTCAATAAATCGTATATGTTGAATGGATAAACCTGTTTGTTTTCCAGCAATTCTATCTTGGTTCTGGGTTCAAAAGGTGCCATTCTAAAATCAAATTCAACATCAAATCTTTTTATTTTTTTCAATTTGCATCTTTGGATGAATCTGATCAGAATATGATAAAGTTTTTGCACCTTGTAAAAATGTGGTTTGTCTTCCATCAAAAGATATTTTGCAAATTTTATTTTAATTTCATGATTAACCGGTTTCAACAAAATAATGGATTTCAAAATATTATTTTGGTCTTTTACACAGATATAGTTTGGGTCATTTGTTAGTATTTTGTTGAAAACCGATTGCATTCTATTATTTTTATATAAAAAATGTTTAAATCTATTATTTTTATAAATTGTTTCAAAAAATAAAAAAAAATATAAATTTTTATTTTTTGTATGACGGTTTAAAATATTTCATAGCCATCATCATCGCAACCACCAATATCTTGTTTCTTAATATTTGAAATATTATTATCGATGTCAATTTTATTAATTTCGCACTTAGTATCGCGTATCTCAACATTTTCAAAATGTTCATTAATATTCTTTTCTTCTTCAACATCTAACGACTTTATATCCTTCATTGCCTTCAAGTCTAACAACAGATTAAATGCATTGGTTCCATAATATCCAGGTTGACCGCACATCACGTTGGCAGACACACCGCGCATCTGGTCAAAATCGCCATGTCTACTTGCATCCAAAAACACTTCTGTGTGCATCTCATACGTTCCCTTTGAAATTGGGCCAATATCATCATTCATGATTCCGGATCTGAACATAGGAACCAGTTCTGCTTTTACTGTCATTCTGTCGCATAAAATACTCAAATGATGATAATTGACATACGCATCACTCGCCTCCATTACTTCATTAAACTCGTTCAAAATGTTTTGGCGCGCCGCCTCAATACCTAGACAATTGTAAATTTCGCGAATATCGTTACTATATGTCCTGGTGTAATCAATGAAATCCAAGGTAAACAAATCAAGAAGGTTTGAACCTACTGTATCTAAAATCCACATATCTTTGGAGACATATTTACTATCTTCTTTTACAACCAAATTTTTCAACATTCTGGGGTTCACGTTGGTGATTCCATTGACACCTCTGAGAACAATATTATTCAACAAGTTGTCTTGGAAATTTTTCAGCAAATAGATTTGATCAGACTGATCCAATGTCTCCGGAACACCCTTCTTTTTTTTAAATACAGAACTATTTAATCGAATTCTGAACACCAAATTGTTTGAATTCATATCGGAAAATATGCAATTAACATCTGACTCATGACTTTGATTGATTGCGTAGTGAATATCATCCATCGTGATGTTCTTATCGAGCAATGTTTCTGCGTCAATTTCAATGCGAATTAACCATTTGGATTTGGGTGATTCTGCTCCTTCGCTATCTATATTGCTGTCTTGAATCAATTTCTCAAATTCGTAATACTGTTCAATAAGGTCTTTGTCTTGGAATATTTTTGTATTATTATCGTCAGGGTCAAAACAGATTTCCACTGATTTCACTACATCCACCAATTTAGTATGTTGTATCATATTGCAGTAATTGGTGGCGCGATCCTTGTCATATTGATCCACCGGTTTCAAGAAAACTGTAGCAGAAGGTTTGTCCGGATTTCGTGTAAGTCTTAGAATTTCCTCAATTCTTGGCACACCACGCGTAACGTTGGACTTGGTTGCAACGCCAGATAAATGAAAAGTGTCCCTGACGCATAAGCCGTTCATACAGTCGAAATTGCGTGTATCTTCAACCGTTAAATCATATGCGTACTCAGTAGTATTGGAAACCTCCTCAATGGACACGATTTTGTCAAACTCCAAATCTGCACATCGTCCGTTTCTCAATTCCATGACAATTTCGCCATTTACCTCATTGGGAATTGTTAAATCCGCTTTGCAATAGTCATACTTGAACGATTGTTCAAGTAGTTGTGCAATTCGGTCGTGTTTAGATTGAACAGGTAAATTGAGCATTTGTGCCAATTTAATGGATTGACCATTGCACACTGTCAAAAGATAACCCTGTTTTATGTCTAAGGAACCGCGATTATTCGATTCAACTTTCTTGGGTTTGTGTATCTTTGAAATGACACCAAGATTCTTGAGCATTAGTTGGACACTGGTTAGCATTTTGTGCGAGACTGATGAAACCTCAATATTTTCAATCTTACCCTTGTTCATTTTTACACATCCATCACCACCAATGTATGCATCTAGGAATCCCAAAATGCATTCGCGGTTTGAAAATACAATTTTATCTGAAACAAACTTATTATGGCTTAACTTTCCACACAAGTTTTCAATAATATTGCATAGAATCGTACTGTATATACGGATATCCTGACTGGTCCAGCCCTCCTGGATTTTATCTTTATTCAAATAAATCTTGGTTGTTAAGTTGTGTTTTACACACCAGTCCTCAATGCGTTTCAAATATTCGTCGTCATTGTTTGCAATTGATATTTGGTGTTTGGTCATACATCCTTCTGCACAATATGCACCAACCAAGTATCCAAAGTCATAATCTAAGTCAATCAGTTCGGGTATCTTGTAATTGCAAATAGAATTGGTCTTGGTATAAACGTATCCTGGTTCATATACGACCTTGTCACTTGGATTTGTCAAGGCTTTGTACGCAGAATCACTACGACTATAGGGTAGCACAAATAATTTGCCTGAATGTTTCATCCACCATTGATGTTCATTGACAACGCTCTTGGCCTTCATCATTTCTGACCCATAAATGTATTTGGATGGTGGCAGAATACTTTGCAAGTCCAGCTGGGTTTTCTCCGTGTAGGCAAGCGCTTTCTTTGAAACTGGCAAGTAATCGCCAACTTTCAAATCCTTGCCTTCAATTCCAATAATTTTACCATCAACCAATTTCAAGAACGATTTTGCCTTGGTAGCGATCAACTCTCTGCACCCCTTGGTAGTAACTTTCAACATGGTGTTTGTTCCATCTTCATTAATTACTGGATGCTTGGTGACTGCCTCAATTCTTCGCCATACAGTTTCACCATCCTCGGTTGCAGTTGGGACTTCATAGTACTCGGACAACTCTGCATATGTGGTGTCCTTATCTTCCATATAGTCCAATTTACGCGATGTAGTAATTCCCCACTTGGTGAAGTCGCCGATTTGAACACACTCGATTTCGCCTGCCGAGTTCTTCACCAAAATCTCAGTCTCATAAACAAACGAATTCAAAGTCAGCTGTGTAGTAGGTTCGCCAATGGATTGGCCCGCAATGACACCCACCATTTCACCAGGATGCACAATGGATTTCTTGTAATTCAAGATGATTTGTTCCATTAACACTGTCACTGCCGATTTATTGAAACGCTTCTTGATTAAAATCTCTTTGGGCGACAAGTTGAAATAGAACAGAATTTCAAACAACCGCGTAACATTAAACATTTTCTTCAGTTTTGCAAATGTTTCGTCGCATATGCCAATAAACTCCAATGGAGTAATATCAACTGCACTGTTTGATGTCAAGTTCATTTGTCCCTGAATATTCTGAACAATGTGCTGGAACGCAATGGGGGCTTTAATTGTGTTTTCATTCTTGAATTTGAAAACTTTTTCGACCACTTCATCGCGATACTCTATCAACTTCTCAATGCGCGTTTTGCACATTGATTTGGTGTCGTCCCTCTGTTTCTTGAAACGCTTCGCAGTATCGCTTGTGTAAATTTGCAATAATTCCTTGTTTTCGCCATTATTGATTCCAACAAGGTCATAATACATATAAATGTCTTCAACAGACATATTCACCAACTGGATATTCTGGTTTTCAACACGTGTTGTTTCTGCGCCGTCGTCGCCATAGGTAAACTGGACAATTTTACCCATGTTGTTGCGAACCGTGCCGTCATACTCGACTTTCAAATCTTCGAGACCCTTGACCAACCGACGCTGAATATATCCGGTCTGACTCGTATCTCTCACTTGCAATCCATTTGCCAAACCAAAATTCAATGTTGTTGGAATGGTAAGGTCATACATTTTAGGGTGATTTTCCACACCAATTGGCACAATTTCAACAATTGGGTCTAAAACAACATTGTTGTGGGTTGCAAAGTTGCGATGAGTTTTGTTCCATTGGATTGCAACTAGTTTACACTGTTTCTTGTCATCCAATAATTTCACTTTCTCTGCAAATATCTTGCCCCACTGTGAACGAATGCTGATTCTGTAAGAAGGCTTGATATTCACAGTTCCCAAGTTATTCTTCTTCAATTGTGTTTGGAACACTTTGCAGAAAATTCCAATACGCGAGCACAACATACTGATACCTTCAATTAGACGTTTTGACGAAGAACATGCCTCAACACTGTTCTTTGAAATGGTTCCGTCTCCAGAAAAGTATCCACTAAGAAGTCCGCAGATATAATCAGTGTTTGCAACAAATGCTTCAGTATGAACGTATTTATTAGAAGCACCATGACCAACCAATTTGCTGATGAATTGTGACAATACGGCGGAAGAACCTCTTACAGTTGTTGTTAATCCACCAATATGATTGGTTTTCTGCAACTCGGTCCAATGAATTTGTTGTTTACTAAACCACAATTTAACAAAATTGCGTATACTTTCATTGTTATTTGTGATTGAAATAGAACTGTTGTTCACATTTCCTTCTGCCAAGAATAAACCAACAAAGACACCATTTTCGTAATTTAATTCAAATGTATCGCAAATTTCTGCATTAACAACTCTTTGAGCATGATAAGGATAAATGCAGCCATCTTTAATGTTTGCATTGTCACATCTCACAGTTGTTCTTTGCAACGAAGACTTCTTGGTGTAAGGAAGTTGGAATGCAGTTCCGTTATTTTCATTCCACCAACCTGCAGGTATTTTATTGCGGGACTCCATTGTTTCATTCATTAACTCAATTGCCTTGTTGAAATCAGTTCCAAACACAAAGTCTTTCTTTGACAAATAATCGGCCAAAAGAATCTGGTTCAAAACAGTTGGTGGTTCACACAATTCAGCCGTAACTGGAACACAATCACCCACACAAATCTCGGGAGTTAGCATTTCATAGAATCCATTTCTCTCTTTGTTCCAAATTAATAATGATTTACTTTCGGTTACAGTTACTGTGCGACCACCCAAAGTCTTTATCTCGTATAATTTGGTTCCAGGGTCGTGTCTTGTAACCGCTGTGATTTCTTCCCACGAAACCTTTCCATTTTCGCAAGTGGTCGGAACATAAATATTGTTCACATTCAGCAGTTCCATATTTTTCTCGTCAAAATGCTGAACTGCATCAACACTTGCGTCTAATTTGCCATCAATCCAGCGGCCAATTTCCGTGTAAATTGGCTTGCCGTTTTCGTCAATTAGCACAATGGGGGTTTCCCAGGTCACGGATTTCACGGCCGTGTCAATCAAACCCATACGACCACCCATCGCGTGGAAGAACAATTCAGGGGCAGTCAATCCAGAAATATACGAGTTCTTGACGAAACCACGCGCTTCTGGTGAGTCGTCGTATTTGCTAAAATGGGGAAGCGTTCGGTTGTCAAAACCGTAGGGGACGCGCTTTCCATCAATACTTTGCTGACCCAGACACGAAATCATCTGGGAAATATTCAACATAGAACCCTTGGAACCGGATTTGACAATCTTTACAAATCTGTTACTGGAATCCAAACTCTTGACACCAATCTTACCAGTTTCGCTGGTTGCATTGTTCAAAACATTGCCGACTTGGATTTCAAACTCTTGTGCATTCGTCTTGCCCGAATTGTTTTCCAGTATTCCAAGATGTATTTTATCGGTAATTTCCTTGACTTCATTCATCTTCGAAGAAATCACATGCAAAACCTTCTCGGTGGTTTTGCGATCAGATATCAAATCGCTGATACCAACACTGTAAGCACTGGTTTTCATGTATTCAGTAATGATCTGTTGTAAATCATCAATATAATTGGAACACGCCATGTTTCCAAAATCGTTGCAGATACGGTTCAGAATACCTTTTGTACCAGAACCAAAGACACCCTTGTCAGCCTGTCCTCTTAAGTATTTTCCGTCAATGATTTCAAGAACATTGTTGGAAGTATTTGCATTTTCTTCGTCCTCAAATAATTTGGTTTTGTATTTTAATGAAATTGGGGGGGTTATTTGCGATAATATATCAAAGCTGGTAATTCGCTTCTTACTTCTCAATTCCTTCATGTCAACATTTGAATATCCCATCAACAAGTTCATCGCTTGTCTTGGATTAAAATCAACGTCTTCTCTTGTGAATAGATACGAACCTAACATGGAATCTTGGTAAATACCAATGATGGGGGCGTTGCTGGAAGGACTTATTATCTGGTAGGGAATTGCCGCCAAGTTTCGCAACTCGGACTCGGACAATTCGTTTTGGGGCATATGCATATTCATTTCCATTAACTTAAATTTTAAGTTATACCCACTGCATTTCTGCAGTGGCCGGACTTTACCTTATTCCGCATCCGGCTGGTTAGGCCATCATTTGCGAACCACAATCATCAAGTCTCTGAACCTTCCCCTTGCTCTATCATAGCGAGTTTAGGGGCTTGGCTGCGGATTGTCCAATCCTTCACATTTTTACCATTGGTTTCGGCAATTAACCGAGTTCCCCGACCTCACATTTCTGTTGGGTGGGTGGTAGTGAAGGCTCTAAGGAGTTTCCCGCAATTTGGTCGTGTTGCCATTGGATAAGTTTATTTATAAAATCTATTGCTCTTGTTTTTATTTCTTCTATGGTTTCGTGTTTTCCAACGAATGTTGTTTGTATATTATTTATTTTTACTTTGATATAAGTAGTATTAAGTGTGTTGTTTTTTACGTAGTATATATATTTTTGAATGTTGGATTCATCAATTTTTACATCTTTGAGTCTTTCAAATTTTTGATTTATATGTTGTTTGAAGGTGGATTGCATCATTTCAGTTCGTTTGGAAACATCTTTCAATGCTTCTTTAATCCCTTCCGAGATTCGTTGTTTTGTAATTTCACTTCTTTTTACAACCTTTTGTCTTTCTGCAAAAGATACAAGTGATTTTTCAACCCGAACATACCGACACGTTTTTCCTCCATCCGTTAAATTATAACCATTTGGATATTTTGTATTATATTCTTTGATGTATTTTATTTCATATTCGTCTAATTTATCGAGTGAGCATTCTAATATTTTCTCACAAGTAAATGTATTGACATCATATTTCAATAAAGCAGAATTTAAATAATTACAACATTTTTTCTTCTTTGAATAACATTCATTGATGTGGTCTTTAAACCGTCCAATGTATCCAAAGGGTCTGTATTTATTATGGTTCAACCGATGACTCCTTGTTTGTCCAACATATTTTTTATTATTTATTGTATTTGTAATTACGTATATTTCTCCAACCACTTTTTCCTTTTCCGTTATATCAAGTATTTTATTCATTTATTATAGTATTATAAGAGCAAGTTTTTATATATTTATCAAATGACTAAGAGATTATATTTGCCAATAATTATGCACATATTTATTTATTATTGACAAGTAGATATTACACTGTTTTCCTTTTCAAGTTTTATCTACATCTTGAAAAGCAGTCTCTTGTTGGTGACAAAATGTCTATCACCATCAAAGTCAGCATTGTACGGTTTAGTGTCACAAACGTTCATCCGAAACGTATCTCCACGTTTCATCACTTTCACGATATGACACATCATACTCATCCTGTGCAAACTGGGCTGACGATTGAAAAGCACCGCGTCTCCGTCCATCATATGTCGATGAACCACGTCGCCGTTCTCCAATCGAATTGAATTGCGATCCAACATTTTTAACCGCACATTGGATCCATTCTTTTCCAAAATATTTGCACCTGGATACACATCTGGTCCGTTTTGAACCAGCTTGGTTAAGAATTTTTTATTTCGGTCATTCACGACTACCGGTTTTGTCAAACACATTGCAACATTTAACGGCACGCCAAGTTGACGCGCCGACAAATTTGGATCACCCGTAATGACTGAACGCGCGCTGAAATCCACACGCTTGCCCATCAAATTGCCTCGGATACGGCCATTTTTAGAATTCAAACGTCCAGTAATGCACTGCAGTGGTCGATTTGTTCGGTTTGCCATGGGAACTGCACCCTTTACTTTATTGTTCACAATCATTGCAACAAAATATTGCAACACATCTGTCAATTTATCAATAAACTGTGGTGAAGTAGTATTGCTGTTGATGCGTTCGGCAAGATCCTTATTTGTTTTAATGATATGACTGTAAATGTGTGTCAAATCGTCTTCTGAGCGCTGGTTTGCGTCCATTTTAACAGACGGGCGAACCGAAGGTGGAGCAACGGGCAACACTTGACAAATCATCCAGTCAGGTCTAGACCAAGTTGCACTAAATCCCATAAACTCGACATCTTCGTCGGATATGCGCTTGAAAATTTTCAACACAACTTCCGGAGTAAATCGCATGGATACATCGCTGGATGCACCATCATCAGTAGTAGCATCCTGTTTCAATCCGTCCCAACTAGCAATAATTGTTGCCATGTTTTCGAGTTTAATTTTGGTTGGTTGTTTGCATCCGCATCCAGTTTCAGTATATTCACCACAACGTTTAACATTTTGGCATAGTGGGTAAACATATTCCCAACGTTTGTATGAATTCATGCTAGTTACGTGGTTATGTTCGTCTTTGTTGATCAATAACTTACTGCATTTAAAACATACACACTTGAGAATTTTCATGATTTCCTTAATATGTTGAATAAAGAACACCGGGCGTGCTAATTCAATGTATCCAAAATAACCTGGCGTTTGGATATGAGTTAAACCATCAGTTGGGCAAATTGAACCACGACCAAGAACACCCATTCTTGGGTCAAATAAACCACCCGGGACTTCTTTGTTTCCAACATATGTATCCTTTGAGACAACTTCTACTACACCAGCCTTGCGTATCTCTTCCGGAGATGACATTCCAAATTGAATTCCAATAATTCTACTTGGGTTCTTGTATGAGTTGTTTCCTGACATTTTAATAGTTGCTATATATTATATTAGGTATTATTTATATTGTTTTTAAAAAACACTAAAGTAAAAATCAATTTTACATTTTTGTAAAAAATGATTTTGTAAAAAATGATTTTGTAAAAAATGAAATTTTTGTAAAATTGAAATTTTTAAACAAAAATCATTCATTTGCAAAATATTAAACCAATACTAAGACCGTTAAAAATGCCAAGAACTAAGACCGAAATTATTACCAAGAACAAGAAATACAAGAAGAACAAGCCCGAATCAGATTCCGATTCGGAGGATTCTAGTTTTGTATCTGATTCTGATTCTGATTCATCAGAATATAGTGAAATTGAGACCCCCAAATCAAAGAAGAATAAGTCCAAGAAACCATTTTCGGACGACTGTTCTGAAAATTCCGACGATTTGGCTGAACTTCACAAAACATTGCAATCATTATTTCCTTCCAAATATATAGATGACAAAGTGAAGGACAACAAAAAGAAAAAGAAGAATAAAAAAGAGAAAGATAGAACAAGACGAAAGCATAAGTTGAAGAAATATGAATCAGAGTCGGAAGAAGAAGAGGAGGAGGAAGAAGAAGATGATATTGTCGATTCTGATGACGAAGAGACTGTGTACGAAGACATTGACTCTGACGAAGAAGACGATGCCGATGCAGATGAGAAAAACTACAAAATCACATTCACAATTGGTGGTCAACCCACTTTAAAAAACAAAGTTCAGTCCAATTTATCCAATGACGAATATGGTTCAGATGACGAAAAAACGTTTATGAAAGAGACTTATGAAACTGTTGAACCAGTTGGAATGCCATTGTCGCCTTCTGTTTCAAACCAGTCTTTGTCTGAAAGCGTCATTGCAAAGAAGTCAAAGCCTGAAAAGAAGAAGGTTAAAGACGACGTGAGCGATACTATGTCAGAGGTTGTCGACATCGGAGACAAATACAAGGAAATCATTGAACTCAAAAAGATTTTGGTGGATAAGTTTAAAGCAAAACCAAACAACCAAATTATTCAAAAGGCGCTCAAACAGTGTGAACACTCCATTGCTAAGTTAATCAAGAATGCGCGTTCCAAGAATGCCAAGGTCTACGAAGACATGATTAATTTCGCGGACACTCAAGAGATGGCTGACGAATTTGGATATTTCAAGAAGAAGCTTTCCAACAAGGAGCAATTAAAGATTATGAACGATTTAAATGACATCAACAAGTTTATGTATGTGGAGAAACCGTATCGTCTGTCTTTGCTCCAGTCCAATATTCCGCCTAAATTCAAAGCGATTGCGATTCAGCGTCTAAACCAGTTGAGTATGATGGAGCCAGGCGAACCCGAATATTTCAAGCTGAAGAACTGGGTAGACAATTTCATGCGAATCCCCTTTGGTGTGTATAAAAACTTGACTATCAATATCAATGACGGCATTGACAAGTGCAGTGAATATGTTGTCAATGCCAAGAAACAGTTGGACAATTGTGTCTTTGGATTAAATTCGGCAAAGATGCAAATTATGCAGATGGTGGGGCAGTGGATATCCAATCCTGGCTCAATGGGTACGGCTATCGCCATTCATGGACCGCCAGGAACTGGCAAGACGTCGCTTGTCAAGGACGGAATCAGCAAAATTTTGGGGCGCGAGTTTGCATTCATCGCACTGGGCGGATGTGGCGACAGCAGTTTCTTGGAAGGCCATTCTTACACCTATGAGGGAAGCACCTGGGGCAAAATTGTGCAAATCTTGACGGAAAGCAAATGCATGAACCCGGTTATCTACTTTGATGAGTTGGATAAAGTCAGTGATACTGCGAGAGGCCAAGAAATCATTGGAATTTTGACCCATTTAACAGACACATCGCAAAACAGTCAATTCCACGACAAGTATTTCTCGGAAATTGAGTTAGATTTGAGCAAATGTTTGTTTATATTCAGTTACAATGACGAGAGACTGGTGAACCCAATTTTGAAGGACCGTATGTACAGAATTGTAACGAAGGGTTATGATTTGAAAGAGAAGCTGACAATTGCGCGAAACTATATGTTGCCTAAGATTCGTGAACAAGTTGGATTTGGACCTGATGACATTGTTATTTCAGACGAGGTTTTGTCACATATCATTTCGAACCAGGCGAAGGGTGAAGAAGGCGTCCGCAATTTGAAACGAACCTTGGAAATTATACACACCAAGCTGAACTTGTACAGACTAGTAAAGTCGGAAACAACGGGTATATTTGAGAAAGATATGGGAATTAAAGTAACATTTCCACATACATTGACAAAAAAAGACGTGGATACTTTGGTGAAAGTTGAAGAATGCATTAGCCAAAGTGTGTTGAATAGTATGTACCTATAAGTAGGGAAACCTACGGTTATTCAGCCCGTCGGGCTTACGTCCTACGACCCCTTCCCTTAATAGGGAACCTTTTATACCGATGAATATTTAAACTTAATTAACTAAAATATATTATTTTTTTTGTAAAAATAATATAAAATAAAAAGGGAAGGGGTCGTAGGGCGTAAGCCCGACGGGCTGAATAACCGTAGGTTTCCCTACTTACTTGCCAATCTGGTCCGATGCGCCTAAAGCATTTCCACCTCGAGTAGTAAGCATCTTGATATCTTCCTCACTCAAACAAATATTTCCTTTGGAGTTTGTATATCCAAAAGGTTTGCAGGAAGTGTTGGCATCATTGTTGTACATAAATCCAATAATCTTCTCGTCACCGTAAGCACCTGACTGCAGGCCGTTGAATCCAGCCACTTTTATGACTGGGGTTTCCGAAGTAAGACTAGACGCCGAATTCATTGGATTAAACGCCTCCGCATACTGTCTTTCCTTAAATTTTTCTTGGATTTCAGTGAATCCCTCATAGGGATACTCATTCAATGAATTTGCCGAGGAATATCCAACAATGCCACTATTTCCCAACATTGCTGCAATGAAAATGACTAAAAGTAATCCAATGATGCTTAATAATCTGGTATCCATCTTTATATTTATTCATTAGATAAAATTATTATTTTTTTTTAAAGAGATTTTTTCCAAAATTTTTAAATTTTTTTACAAGTTCTTTTCCTGTTTTTTCAATTCTTTTCCCCAAGTCTTTCATAAAGTTATTTTTTTTTGCAGGTTTTTTTGGATCATAATCCTTTATGTTGCCCCAACTATTCATTCGATCTGAAAAGCTGTTCATTTTGGTTTGATAATTGCTTATGGCATCATTTGCTGTGGTTTTGGTTTCTGAATTAATATTTTCATTTACATTTGGATCCGAGACAGTATTCAAATAATTTGTTATATTGTTAAATGTTTTTACTTCAGGTCCTTTGTACCAGTTTTTGTCAAGCGGTATTTTTTGTATTATTTTATCTAACAATATATTACCAACACTAATTAATTTTATAATATTGTCATTTATTGTATCTTTAAATCCTGCAATTTTGTTTCCGTTCTCGACAATTCCATTTATCATGGTTCCAGTTTGATTTGAAATATCTTCGTATTTCTTATACAAAGTTGTATAATATGAGTTTGATACGTCAGTAACTGCTGTATCCACTTTTACTAATTCTGGTGGTGTCAGCTTTGAACGTTCAAAATTGTTGCTAACATCTACCATTCGTCGATTTGTTTTTGCAATTGTATCATTTAATCGTTTTACTTTTGTCTCGTACCTAATTAGTGGAACACGCATTTCTGTATTTTTCATTATTTTGTCAGATAAACAACGGTCTCTTTCATCTTTGTGAAAATAAATGGCAAGTGGATTTTTACAATCCGCGTTTAATTCTTTTGATAATACAAACTGAAACCAATTGAATAAAATATAATTAACAACGAGAAATGCTATAAATACCAATACAGCAATTATAACATATACAATATTCAAATTCCAATAATTAATAATTATATTCGGCATATAATAATTAATTATTTTTTATTGTTGTTCAAACGGTTTTAATACCCAATATATTGTTGCCATCTTGACTAATACTAGTGGCTAAAACTTCATTCAACAATCTAGTTGCATTCGTGGTTTTTAGTACGCCATTGTTCATATTGTTTTGAACTATTAATCCAGCAATTACCTTTTGAACTCCTTCCTTTAATGCTAAAACATTTTTATGAATGGCCAGCGCTCTTTCTTTATTTTTTGCGGCTACATCTGTATTTTTTATTGTTGTATCCAGCGCCGTTAAAGTTGAGTTAATTCCAATCAACTTATCGTCAATTACTTTGTATCCGCTTTCAATTTGTTGCATAGTTGGATCAACTATATTGCTTTGTTTTACTTGTTTTCCAGCATTTTCTAAACAATATTCCATATTTTTGTTTTGGTCTTCGCCATACAACCAGGCATACTGCATTATTTCGGGCCTACATCGTATCCGGTCCCAATTATTTTTCACTTCAAATCGTTTTACTATCAGATTCAATAATAATATAAATCCACTAAATAATGCCATAAAAATAACAGTTTCTTTCCATAAATTATCTTTTACTGTTAATCCAAATATATAAGACATCTTACTCGATATATATTTTTTACATATTATTTATTGAAATAAACAACATAAAACAATTGCTCAAATAATTATACAATGAATTCGTTCACACAAGGACTCGACATGAAGGCTCTTATGGAGAGCGACGATTACGTGAATAACACCGACCGCATACGTGAGCTAAAACATAGCGAAAATATTTTAGAAGATATTGGAAAGCTTTGCGAACTTCGAAAAAAACATCCCAATATGCGGATGATGGATGAGCAGGGATACAATGAATTATGTCGTAATACCACGCCTTTTCTTTACAACCATTACACTGATATTTTTTTCAAAGTTGTAAAAGACGAGTTGAATATGGAGATGATGGTAAGATTCATCTTTATATTGAAGCAGATTGAGGATGGGATTTTGGACCAGTATGATGCGTCTGTTAAAGTTGGAACCATTTTGAAAGAGATGTATGTGGACAGTGCAATGCGTCGTGGCGATAATTTAGATAAATTGCATGAATCTGAGACGCCTACTTTTGTAGAGCCGGTCAAAATGTCGTGGGTGGAATTTAAAAATAAAAATAAGTAAAGGGAGAAACCGTAGGTTTCCTTTTGAATAAATTCTAAAGAATATATATGAATGAATGAAGAAGTTTTGAATATTTTGAAAAAAAACCTTGTTCCCAAAGATTTTGAAAAAAATGTATTTGGGGAGGTTTTTACACCCATTCATTTTATTCAAAAAATGCTCGATGCGTTACCGGCATCTGTTTGGAAAGACAAGGAATTAAAATGGTTTGACCCCGCTTGCGGAATTGGAAACTTTCCAATAATGGTTTATTATCGATTGATGAACTCATTAAAACACTCCATCGTTGGTGATAAGGCAAGAAGCAAACATATTATAGAGAAAATGCTTTTCATGAACGAACTTAATAAAAAAAACGTGGTTCTCTGTAAGAAACTATTTGCAATGATTGACCCGGAAGCAAAACTGAATATATCCAATAAAGATTTCTTAGAAGTATCGGGCAAATATGACATTATTGTGGGAAACCCGCCTTACAATGAAGCCAGGGTCAAGGAAACATCGGACCAACCACTTTACTCAAAATTCATTGTAAAAGCAATAGAGATGACCGACAAACTATTGTTCGTGGTTCCGAGCAGATGGTTTTCGGGCGGGAAAGGTTTGGATGATTTTCGCAAATCGATGTTGTTGCGCAAAGACATTGTCTCCATAAACCATATTAATGATTCAAGAACTATTTGGCCCGAGGTTGATATCAAAGGGGGTGTCAATTACTTTTATTTAGACAAATTGCATGATGGACTCACGGAATTCAATGGGCAAAAAATTGAGTTAGACAAATACGACATTTTGGTTTCGGATACCAAGGCTTATCCATTAATTAACAAAGTTGTAAAACATCCTTGTTTAAGTGACCTTTATCTCTCTACCGGTCATTTTGGAATCACCACCAACTTTGAACATTTTAATTCTGCAAATGGTGTCAAGTGTTATGTGTCTGCGAAGAAGGGCGAACATAAATTTGTTTTGAAAAAATACATTAAAAATGCATACGATTTCTGGAAAGTGTTTACTCCCCAGGGGTCGGGGAAAGGGGGTGACGGATTTGGCAACCTTATTATTGGTTCGCCCAAAGAAATTGCGTCGCAGACTTATTTTGGATTCAAAGTCGATTCATTGGTTCAAGCCAAATCGCTGAAATCTTATTTGGAAACCGATTTTGCCAATTATATGCTGAGTTTGCGGAAAATAGACCAGCACATTAGCGAAGCAACGCTGAAATGGGTGCCGTTGCCGCCGCTAGACCGCAAGTGGACCGATGAGAAAGTG
>Ga0222712_10002923_pt1 | contig 19114 bp, 19 predicted proteins | sample C33_657DmetaG_FD_165043 | JGI IMG/M metagenome (GOLD analysis project Ga0222712, IMG submission 165043) | Estuarine water microbial communities from San Francisco Bay, California, United States - C33_657D | ecosystem: Environmental > Aquatic > Marine > Unclassified | place: USA: California... | reverse complement strand
TATAAAAAATCATTCAACATAGGTACTATTCGTTTATTAAAGGATTTGGTAAAAGAAAACGATTGGGAGGAAATGAAGGATGTGTTAAGGAATGTAGTAAAAGGGCAAAAAGAAGTAGTAGCAATTGGTAGCGGAGGAAATATCAACAAGGTTTTTTCAATGAGTAAAAGAAAGGATGGCAAACCGCTTTCCCTCGAACTGCTGAGGGACTATCACAAGGAACTAAGTAATGCTAGCTTATCAGAAAGAACTTTACACTATAACCTTAGAGCTGATAGAGCAGATGTAATAGTACCTGCTCTTTTAATTTATATCAATGTGATGCGATGGGCAGGGGCAGACCAGATTTATGTACCTAAGATTGGTCTAGCAGATGGGCTTATCAAACATTTATGGGAAGAAGTAAAATAAAATTAAGTGAATCAGTATCGTATTCATTCTTTTTTTGGACAATTTCCTATAAAGAATACTACTGATTAATATAAAAGGCTTTACAGTAATAATTATTTACTTTGCAAACAGATTAAAAGCTTAGTTTTCGAAAGTATTTTCTCAGCAAAATTAAATGCATTCAAATGTCTCTTCCAGAATCACCCTATAAGAAAGTAACGACTCATAGCATCCAGAAAATGAAAATTGCTGGAGAAAAAATCTCCATGATTACCGCCTATGACTATTCTTTTGCAAAAATATTTGATGCAGCTGGAATGGACATTATTCTAGTGGGTGACAGTGCAAGTAATGTCATGGCTGGGCACGTCACTACCCTACCCATCACTTTAGACCAAATGATTTATCATGCACAAAGCGTAGTCCGTGCGCATCAAAGAAGCTTAATTGTTGTAGATATTCCTTTTGGCTATTATCAATCTAATTCTGAAATAGCCTTAGCATCTGCCATCAGAATAATGAAAGAAAGTGGTGGACATACTGTAAAACTAGAAGGAGGTGAAGAGGTAATTGATTCTGTTAAAAAAATTGTTCGAGCAGGCGTACCCGTTATGGGACACTTAGGTTTAACCCCTCAGTCTATCAATAAATTTGGCACCTATACAGTAAGAGCCACCGAAGAAGCTGAAGCCGAAAAACTTAGAAAAGATGCCCTTCTTTTGCAAGAAGCAGGTTGCTTTGCTATTGTATTAGAAAAAATACCCGCTAGCCTTGCCAAAGCAGTTACTGAAAGCTTATCAATCCCTACCATCGGTATTGGTGCTGGTGCAGATTGTGATGGGCAAGTGTTAGTCATGCACGATTTGCTTGGGATCAACACTGATTTCACTCCACGCTTTTTAAGAAAATATTTAAACTTAGAAGAGCAGGTATCCACTGCAGTTAAGCAGTATATTCAAGATGTAAAAACAAAGGACTTTCCCAACGAAATGGAACAGTATTAGTAGTCTTCCCATTAAAAGTATATTACTTTCAAGGATAGATTATTTAATATAGCGCTCCCTTGTAATACGCTACAGTTTTATAAAAAATTACCTGCCTAATTATTGACTACCAAAGATTTTACATCATTATTTATGTTAACTTGCAATTAATAATTTATTTATATCCACTTACATTCTACCATAGTAACCTTTCTCAGTAGTAATCTAGATCTACTGAATCATTAAGCAGTCAATACCTGCTGCAATCTTCCTTTCAATGGGAAGCTTTCCATTTATCAACCTAGATTAGGTCCAATTAGAATAATCAATTTTTAATAGTTTCTTCTAAACTTATTACTCATTATGCAATCATCTATTTCCTTAACTGAGCAAACTCAATATTATATTGATCTTGAACAAAAATTTGGAGCGCACAATTACCATCCAATTCCAGTTGTGCTAAATAGAGGAAAAGGAGTTTTTGTTTGGGATGTAGAGGATAAAAAATATTATGATTTTTTAAGTGGATACTCTGCCGTTAATCAAGGCCATTGCCATCCACTCATTATAGCTGCATTAACTGAACAAGCACAAAAACTAACGTTAACGAGCAGGGCTTTTCACAACAATCTTTTAGGAGAATATGAGCAAATGATCACTACCTATTTTGGGTATAATAAAGTGTTGCCCATGAACACAGGAGTTGAAGCAGGTGAAACAGCTATTAAACTAGCGCGCAGATGGGGGTATAAAGTAAAAGGTATTGAAGCCAACCAAGCGAAGATTATTTTTGCTACAGGTAACTTTTGGGGAAGAACTTTAGCTGCCATATCGTCTTCTACCGACCCAAGCAGTTATGAAAACTTCGGTCCATTTATGCCAGGCTTTGAACTCATCGCCTACAACGATCTAGATGCGCTAGAATCTGCCTTACAAGACAAAAATGTAGCAGGCTTTATGTTTGAACCTATTCAAGGAGAAGCAGGTGTAGTAGTTCCCGACGAAGGTTATTTGACAGGTGTCAGGAATTTATGTACACAATACAATGTGCTGATGATTGCAGACGAAATTCAGACAGGATTAGCCAGGACAGGAAAAATGTTAGCTTGTGATCACGAAAACGTGCGGCCAGATATCCTCATTTTAGGTAAGGCTTTAAGTGGTGGAATATTACCAATTAGTGCGGTATTAGCAGACGACGAAATTATGCTTACCATTCAGCCGGGTGAACATGGAAGTACTTATGGCGGCAATCCACTTGCTTGTGCGGTTGCAATGACCGCATTGCAAGTCATTAAAGATGAAAAAATGGAAGATAATGCTGAAGCCATGGGAATACTTTTTCGCGATGAAATTAAAAAGCTAAATTCTCCATTTATTGAACTGATAAGAGGTAAAGGATTACTCAATGCCATTGTAATTAAACAAAATAATCCTGAAGCATCTTGGGCGCTTTGTTTATCTTTAAAAGAAAATGGTTTATTGGCAAAGCCAACCCATGGAGATAAAATCCGCTTTGCCCCACCATTAATAATTAATCAAGAACAAATTTTAGAAGCAGTAAGGATTATTGAAAAAAGTTTAGCTACCCTATAACAAAATACTAATTAAGTTAAGTATTGACCGGTACTTACTTAAGATAATATTACCTTCGATATAATAACTATTTATATGGATACCCATTTACATCACCCTCACGAAGAAGCGCATTTAGAAAGTACAGATTTCTTAAGAGACATCGTCATTGGTATGAGTGATGGTCTAACTGTACCATTTGCACTAGCAGCTGGATTAAGCGGTGCGGTTGACGACAGTGGTATTATTGTAATAGCAGGAATAGCAGAAATCTGTGCGGGAAGCATTGCGATGGGACTTGGCGGATACCTTTCTGGAAAAACGGAAGAGGATCATTACAAAAGTGAAATACAAAGAGAATATGACGAAGTTGAAAATCTTAGAGAAGTTGAAATAAAAGAGACCAAAGAATTTTTTGCTAATATCGGATTAAGTGAAAGACTTCAAGAAGAAGCTACAGAAGAAATATCGAAAGACAAGGATAGATGGGTAGATTTTATGATGAAATATGAATTAGGCCTTGAGAAACCAGACCCTAAAAGAGCTACTAAAAGCGCTTTAAATATCGGACTATCTTATGTGGTAGGTGGAATCATTCCACTTAGCCCCTACTTTTTTATTAAAAGCTCAACCGAAGCATTACAGATATCTGTAATAGCTACTTTACTCTGCCTATTTGTTTTCGGATATATTAAAAGTAAAATCACTGGTATCAACCCCTGGCTAGGTGCTTTACGCGTCACTTTAATTGGTGCAATGGCTGCTGCTGCTGCATTTGGAGTAGCAAAGCTTTTTGATGGCTATTAATAGAATTTTCTGTTCTGTCTATTATAATCGATGATTATTATCCATTGAGATATTTTCAATAGTCCACTCAATCTTTTTTTCTAAGGTATGTTGCCGAAAGTTGCAATTTTGTTTGCTACAGAGTCTACAACTAAAGTCGGAACAACCATCGGAATGAACAAATAATTCCATGGAATTACCCAACTCTTTTTTGACAATATCCGACAAAGCATCAATCTCCAAATTAGCTTCATTTATATTTAAATACCAGGGAATGGTCAAATGGCAATCGATGTGAAGTGTACCACCATATTTAATTATTCTAAGATTATGAAGATCGATCCAATTTTCTTTACGATTTTCATTTAGCATCACCACCATCTTATTGATAAGCGTTGCATCAGCTTCATCCATAATACCTGATACAGAACTTCGAATAATTTTGTATCCTGTGAACATAATGATAAATGCAAACAAGATGGCTACAGCACTATCGATCCACCATAATTTAAAAATATACAATAATACCAAACCTATTATAATTCCAATAGTAGAATAGGTGTCTGTCTGTAAATGCTTACCACTAGCCACTAATGCCAATGAATTATTTTTCTTGCCGGTTGAAATACATATAAATCCTGCAGCATAATTAATCACTCCTGTAATTGCCAATAGTAATATCCCCGCATCTAATTTTTTAACCAGATGAGGATGAATTAAATTATTGAGTGCCTCATAAATAATTATAAAACCTGCAATGGTAATCAGCGTACCTTCAACTGCAGCAGACAAAAACTCTGCCTTACCATGACCATAGGGATGATCCTGATCTTTGGGTTTAGCACTTACATAAAGACTATAAACTCCAATCAGACCAGCAATCACATTCACGGTACTTTCCAATGCGTCCGTCAATATAGCAACCGAACCTGTCAGATACCAGGCAATTACCTTCATTACAAAAAGTAGTATGCCAATGCCAGTGATTATTTTTTGTAGCCGTAAATTTTGCTGAACAATTTGCAAAAGAGTAGATTATATAGCAAATATACTTTCATTTAATTGCTGATTACAAGACTAAATTTTAAAAAATCTACTTTTTACCAAAAAAATCTATTTACGCTAAATCTTCTCTCACCTTAACCTCTTTATTTTAATTATACCATTGAATACCACTAATGTTGATTCCCTTGGACTGTCTTGTAATATTTGAAGAGCCAATTCGTACATTTGCAGTAATTTAAAATTGGAATAATTGTTCAATAATGGAACTTTCAAAGAATTATATACCCAACGAAGTAGAAGCTAATTGGTACGAACATTGGCTTAGCAAAGGATATTTTAATAGTGTACCCGATCAAAGGGAACCTTATACCATCGTCATTCCACCCCCTAATGTAACTGGTGTGTTGCACATGGGGCATTGTTTAAATAATACGATACAGGATATATTAATCCGCTATGCAAGAATGCATGGGAAAAATGCCTGTTGGGTACCCGGTACCGACCATGCCTCAATTGCTACTGAGGCTAAAGTGGTAGGTATGCTAAGAGAAAGAGGTATCACCAAATCATCTTTAAGTAGAGAGGAGTTTTTAACCTACGCTTGGGAATGGAAAGAAAAATATGGTGGCATTATTTTACAGCAATTGAAAAAATTGGGCTGTAGCCTTGACTGGAACCGCACTTCATTCACAATGGATGCTGACTATTATCAAAGTGTATTAAAGGTATTTGTAAATCTTTATGAAAAAGGACTTATTTACCGTGGTAAAAGAATGGTCAATTGGGATCCGCAGAGTCAAACCGCATTGAGTGATGAAGAAGTTATTTTTAAAGAAGTAGATTCCAAACTATATTATGTCGTTTATAAGTTAGCCAATGATCCTTCCAGCATTGGTATAACGGTAGCCACTACCCGACCTGAAACTATTTTAGGAGATATTGCCATCTGTGTTAATCCTAATGATGAAAGATATCAAAACTTAATTGGCAAGGAGGTAATAGTACCGCTTATCAATCGTAAAATTCCCATTATTGCAGATGACTATGTAACTGCTGATTTTGGAACAGGCGCGCTAAAAGTTACGCCTGCGCACGATAAAAATGATCACCTTCTAGGATTGAAACACCAGCTGAAAGTGATTAATACCTTAGACATAGAAGGGAAATTCACTACGGAAGATCTTTTAGAAGAGAACCCTTCTGATCTAATTTTATCCTACAAAGGGGTTGACCGTTTTGCACTCAGGAAAAAAATTGTAGAAGACATCCAACAACAAGGACTTATTGAAAAAATAGAAGCCTACAAAGGTCAAGTTGGTACAAGTGAAAGAACAGGTGCTGTAATTGAACATCGATTGTCATTGCAGTGGTTTATTGGTATGGAGCAATTTTTGAAAAAAAATCCTCAGTCTCTTTCTGCTGTAATGGATGATACCATTCAGTTTCATCCTGCTAAAGCAAAAAATACCTATAGTCATTGGTTAAGTAATATTAAAGATTGGTGTATCAGTCGTCAACTTTGGTGGGGACAACGTATTCCAGCCTGGTACGATGAAAAAGGTAATGTATATGTTGCAGAAAGCTTGGAACAATTGCACCAACGTAATCCAGAAACAATAGAATTAGCGCTTACCCAAGATGAAGATGTACTAGATACTTGGTTCTCATCTTGGTTATGGCCTATGGAAGTTTTCAAAGGAATTAGTCACCCTGGGAATAAGGAAGCTTCTTATTATTATCCCTCTACTACTTTGGTTACAGGACAAGATATTATTTTCTTTTGGGTAGCAAGAATGATCATGGCAGGCTATGAATTTGAAAATAAACCACCTTTCAAAGATGTTTACTTCACCGGAATGGTTAGGGATAAGCTGGGCAGAAAAATGAGTAAGCAATTAGGTAATTCTCCAGATTTACTAGCACTGATTGAACAATATGGTGCGGATGCCGTTCGATTTGGAATAATGGTTTCCTCTCCCGCTGGTAACGATTTAATGTTTGATGAAGCTGCTTTAGAGCAAGGTAGAAATTTTAATAATAAATTATGGAATGCCCTCAAATTGGCAAAAATGTGGGAATCAAGGGTGTCCAAGGATACTGAAAATAACTCCCATTCCTTCGCTATTGATTGGTTTAATAACAGAATGAGTCAAGTTAAATCAGAAGTAGCTATTTTATTAAAACAGTTTCGATTGAGTGAGGCTTTGAAAACTATTTACTCGCTAATCTGGGATGATTTTTGCAGTTGGTATCTAGAATGGGTGAAACCAGGTTTTGAACAACCAGTAGCCGAAGAAGTATATCAGCATACCGTTTCTTTTTTCGAGGAGATGATGAAATTATTACACCCTTTTACACCCTTTATTACAGAAGAAATTTATCATCTTCTAAAAACTCAAACGGTAGACTTATGTATTACACAGGCTAGTTCTTTTCAAGAGCCGAATGGTAAAATATTAGCACAAGGTAGTTTGTTAAAAAATGTAATTTCTTCATTAAGGGATGCGAGAAACAAAAACCAATTAAAGCCCAAAGAAAGTATTGAATTATATATACAAACTGTTTCAGCAGAAACCTACCAAGGGATTGAAAATATTTTATGTAAGCAAATAAATGCTTCTAGTATTCATTTTACTAATGAATTAGTAGCCAATTCAATTGTGGTGGCTGTTGAAAAAGATAAGTTTTACATTCAATCAGAAAAACAACTTGATAGTGCGACTTTGAAAGATGATTTATTAAAAGATTTACAACATCAACAGGGATTTTTATTGAGTGTACAGAAGAAATTAAGTAATGAACGATTTGTTAGTAACGCAAGACCGGAGGTGATTGAGTTAGAAAGAAAAAAGCAAGCAGATGCCGAAGATAGAATTCGTACAATACAAGAAAGTTTAGCGGGGCTTGGATAAATTAGCCCACTAAAAATGGCTTTAAAAATTTCAATTGATTAGTGGGTAAGTATTTTATTTTAGCACATTTAATTAATATTCAAATGCAAAGAAAATTTTTGGTGTTTTTATGTGTTGGGGTATTTTGCATTTTGAGCGCTACTATTTCAATTGCACAAATAACAAACCCCGCTGCAACTCAAGTACCCCCTACTTTAAAGAAACCGAATGTAAAAACTTATTGGGGAGCAACGGTAACGGGAACCCTTCAATTAACTGCTGCAGCTGCAGCACAATTATTTAGTCAACCGATAAGAATCATTGATGATAAAAATGTTGGTTATTTAATTTCTTCCTATCAATTTGCCTACAAAAGAATTGGAATAACTGAAGATGAAGTAACGGGTAAGATTTCTCCCCAAAGCGAAATTGTTGCCAATCGATTTTATAGTGCTATACTGCCTTTAGTTTGGCAAAATAATATTAAAGAAACCTTACAAAAGGGTGAAGAATTGTATTTTTTTGATATTGTAGTAATCAGCAGTGCTGGCTTTCGGTTCTATGCTCCTGATTTAAAAATCACCATTATCTAATTTAGATCCAGATGGAAATCACTAAAGTTGGTATTGAATCCATTGCTATCATTCAGCATATTGCTAAAATCACCTGGGCAATCGCCTACAAAGAAATTATATCGAATGATCAGTTAGATTATATGTTAGACAAAATGTATAGCACTGAGTCATTACAAAATCAAATTCAAGTTCAAGGACATCAATTTATTTTAGCCAATTTTGAAAACAATCCAGTTGGCTTTGCAGCATACCATACCAAATCTTCCATTCCAGAAAAGATGATTAAGCTCCATAAAATCTATGTTGATCCTAGTCAACAAAGTAAAGGAGTTGGAAAATCAATGCTTCAATTTATAATGAATGACATTTCTAAAGAAGGAGTAAAATATTTAGAACTCAATGTGAATCGAGAAAATAAAGCGATTGCTTTTTATAAAAAATTAGGCTTTACCATTATTGCCGAGGAGGATATCCCCATCGGCAATGGCTTCTTTATGAATGATTATGTAATGCAAATCTCCTTGTAAATTTTTCATTCAAATAAATTACCCTATTTACTTTTAGCTACCTATAATTTACAAGATCAATCATTGAAGCGTAATCTATTTTCCTGAGGCTGGAAAAACCAATTGATGGGTTTGTTTAATTATACCTATTACAAATACACTTTGTACATGGCCCATGTTTTCAATCTGGCTAAGTTTATTGACATGAAAATCATAATAAGCATTCATATCTTCCGAAACTACTTTTAGCATAAAATCAAATTCGCCCGAAATATTATAACACTCAATTACTTCATGCAGTGAATGAATTGTTTCAATAAACTTCACGCCAGCTTTTTTGTTATGCTCCTTAAGAGATACATAACAAATTACCATCAATCCTTTTTTAACCTTGGTATGGTCTAATAAGGTAGCATATTGCTTTATTACCCCAGAGGCTTCCATTCGCTTAATACGTTCGTGAATAGGTGTGGTACTCAAATGCATCTGATCAGATATTTCCTTAACAGTAATTCGCGCGTTTTTTTGAAGTAATTGAAGGATCTCCAAATCTTTCGTATCCAACACCAATTGTTCAATAGATGAATCCTCTTTTTTGATCGACTTAGCCATCTTTAAATAGTGTTTTATCCTGTAAAACTATTAAATTATATACTTTATACCTAAATTTTCATAAATGAATAGAATATTATTCTACAATTGTACTTTTGCACCTCAAACAAAAATCATATGTCAACAAAAAAATCAATCGATTTCAGTCTCAAAAATAAGGTGGCTGATATGAGCCTAGCAGAATGGGGCCGCAAAGAAATCCGTTTAGCAGAAGCTGAAATGCCAGGACTTATGGCACTTAGAGCTGAATACGGTCCTTCTCAACCATTGAAAGGAGCTCGTGTAGCTGGATGTCTTCACATGACCATTCAAACGGCTGTATTAATTGAAACCCTAGTTGCTCTAGGCGCTGAAGTAAAATGGAGTTCTTGTAATATATTTTCGACTCAAGATCAAGCTGCTGCTGCCATTGCTGCTGCAGGAATTGGTGTTTTTGCGTGGAAAGGTCAAAGTCAAGAAGAAGCGGATTGGTGTATTGAACAAACCTTATTTTTTGGAGGTGCAGACCGTCCTTTAAATATGATTTTGGATGATGGTGGTGATTTAACGAATATGGTATTTGACGTTTACCCTGAGCTTGTTTCAGGTATCAAGGGTTTATCAGAAGAAACCACTACTGGTGTTCACCGCTTGTATGAAAGAATGGAAAAAGGCACTTTGCCCATTCCAGCTATCAATGTAAATGACTCGGTAACGAAATCTAAGTTCGATAATAAATACGGTTGTAAAGAAAGTCTAGTGGATGCTATTCGTAGAGCTACTGACGTTATGATGGCTGGTAAAATAGCTGTAGTAGGTAGTTATGGAGATGTGGGTAAAGGATCTGCTGCTTCATTACAAGGTGCAGGTTGCAGAGTCATTGTTACCGAAATCGATCCTATCTGTGCTTTACAGGCTGCAATGGACGGTTTTGAAGTTAAACCAATGATCGAAGCAGTTAAAGAAGCAGATATTGTTGTTACAGCTTCTGGTTGTCGTGATTTGATTACGGAAAAACATTTCCGCAATATGAAAGACAAAGCAATCGTTTGTAATATTGGTCATTTTGATATTGAAATTGATATGGCTTGGTTGAATGCAAATTATGGTGATACTAAAAACACGATCAAACCTCAGGTGGATATGTATACCATTGATGGAAAAGATATCATCATTTTAGCAGAAGGTCGTTTGGTAAATCTAGGTTGTGCAACAGGTCACCCATCTTTTGTAATGAGTGCTTCTTTTACTAACCAAACACTAGCTCAGCTTGAGTTATGGAATCATACGGATAAATACGAGAATAAAGTATATGTATTACCAAAGGTATTAGATGAAAAAGTAGCTCGTTTACATTTGGCTAAAATCGGTGTAGTGTTAGACGAATTAAGTTCTACTCAAAGTACTTACTTAGGTATTCCGAAAGAAGGTCCTTTCAAAGCTGAACATTATCGTTACTAGTCATTCTGTTGAATTAAAATATAGCCCGCTTCTGAAATGGAAGCGGGTTTTTTTATAGCCTTACTATTATTTTACCAACAGGACTGTTTAAAAAAATTTGGTTAACCATTACATTTCTTGCACCTTCGTCATCACAACATTAATATACTTTTACCAGTTAATAATCATACCATGAAAAGATATTTCCTTGCACTTGATTTAGTAGATGATGCCGAAAAAATTGCAGCATATGAAAGATGGCATAAAGCTGGCAACCTAATGCCTGGGATTAAAGAAAGCATTCTAGGTGCTGGAATAGTACAAATGGAAATTTACCGAACAGGCAATAGACTTGTCATGACAATGGATACAGATGATACCTTTAGTTTTGAAAGGAAGGCAGCGATGGACCAGGCAGACCCCAACGTGCAGGAATGGGAAAAACTGATGTGGGAATTTCAATCCCCGCTACCCTGGGCAAAGGAAGGTGAAAAATGGGTATTCATGGATAAGATTTTTCAACTCTCTTAATCACTCATTGCTACTTTTTAATTCTTATCAGTTAACCAATGGATAAAATATTTTGATGCAAACGCTTATCTGTTCTACCCCTCATCATTTAGAATATACTAATACCCCTACTCCGGTAGCAAGTGCTGGTGAAACCTTACTCAAAATTAAACGCATCGGTATCTGTGGTACAGACTTACATGCCTATGAGGGTACGCAGCCTTTTTTAAATTACCCAAGAATATTAGGTCATGAATTATCTGCCGAAATAGTCACCACTGATGCAGCAGGCTTTACTGCAGGTGAAGCAGTAACATTTATTCCCTATTTTAATTGTGGAAAATGTATTGCCTGCAGAATGAAAAAGCCTAATTGTTGTGCAACAATTAATGTATGTGGAGTGCATAGTGATGGAGGAATGCGTGAATATTTAATCGTTCCCTCTTATTCATTGGTTCACGGAGAAGGACTAAGTTTCGATGAATTGGCATTAGTAGAACCATTGGCTATCGGTGCTCATGGCGTAAGAAGGGCTGCTATTACTGAAGGAGAATATGCTTTAATCATTGGCGCTGGACCGATAGGGTTAGGTACAATGGAATTTGCAAGAATAGCTGGAGCTAAAGTAATTGCAATGGACATCAATGAAGACCGACTAAAATTTTGCAAAGAAAAACTGGCAGTTAACTATACTATTAATCCTACCCAAGAGGATGCTCTAGAAAAATTAAAAGAAATAACAAAGGGCGATATGCCCACTATCGTTATTGATGCTACTGGCAGTCAAGCAGCCATTAACAATGGATTTAAATATATGAGTCACGGTGGTCGTTATGTGCTGATAGGCTTACAAAAAGGGGAAATCAGTTTTATTCATCCCGAGTTTCACAAGAGAGAATCCACGTTAATGAGTAGCCGAAATGCCACTAGAGTTGATTTTGAAAGCGTAATTGACTGCTTAAAAAAAGGATGGATTAATCCGTCCACTTATATTACTCACCGAGTAAAATTCAACGAAGTAAAAGATAATTTCGAAAGCTGGCTCAATCCAGCTACTGGTGTAATAAAAGCAATGATAGCAATAGAATGATTGAATTAATACAAACTAAATAATCTACTTGCAATCAGCATCCGATTTTACATAATAGGATCTATACTTTTTTGATTTCGGATCCATACAACCTTGGAGGTTAAGTATTTTTATATTTCTAAAATCAACAGGCTGTCCTTCACTTTGCAATGCTATAAAACCGTCCTTTAATAATTTCCCATCCTGCTTAATGGCTGGATCATAATTAGCTACCACACCGCCACCAATCTGCGGTTTAGCATATTGTAATACGGTGTCTCCATTAATAATATGGGTAATCAGTGAATCTCCCAATACAATAATCTCTCCTTTTACCCATTGCTCACCAACATAAGTTTTAGAATTAGAAGATATGCAGTGACGTGGATCAATATGGCCTTGAAATACTACATCAGTTCCAGGCGAGCACATATTACCGGTAGGTCTAGGTTGACCATCTCCCAATCCAGCCAATAATTGAAACTCAACAGAAATAGGCCAATTCTGATCTCGCGGCATGGTACGAGGATCTTGGGAATGAAACATTACCCCACTATTTTTAAGCGTATATTCTGGAGCATCTTTTCTCCACTCTCCAACGATACGATATTCAAAAACAAGATGATAATACGAATAAGGTTGTTGGTAATATAAATGTCCAAACTGCTCATTAAAAACATCGTATTGATCATATCTAACTTTTACGACACCATCTTCCACTCTAAAGGTATTACCATAGTTCTCTCCTACTTCATGGTGATTGATTTTAGGAATCCAGTTATTGATATCCTTACCATTGAATAAAGATTTCCAATCCTTTTTATCTGCGTTTCGCTGAGAAAAAACAGTGATTGAGCACAATAAAATAAAGGTCAAGAAGCAATATTTTGATCTAGCAGTCAATTTTTTCATACTATACAATTAATATATTAAAAACTTATACTTTACAAGTTATATTTTTCAACAGTAAATATATTGAAAACTATTAGGGTGATCATTATAATTTTTGTGGCAAACAATCGATGAGTGTAAAGATTTAGTGCTTAACTTGGTGAATAATTTAAATCAGTTATTGAACAGTAACAATTTCTGGATATAGAAAAACTGAATGGTTAACTGAGTTAAAATATTACGCTGAGTAAAAAATAAAAAATATGAAAAAGACGATTTTAGGTTTATTTCTTTTTTGCAGTAACTACCTTACTGCTCAAACGATCCCAAATTATGACCTCATCAAACTTCAAAAAAATACTGATTTTAAAAAGGCGGAACCTTTTGTAATTCTATCTGCCAATTTCTTATTAACAACTCCATTTAAAACCGACAGTAAAGATAGATACAACTCATTGCGATTTATTGGTCAATGGATGAATGGGACAACCGATTATTCTTTTATAATGCAAGATATGATCGAAAAAATTGGCAAAGGAGATAATGACCATCTGGGCATATATGTTGCAGCTTTATCAAAATACACTATAGAAAACAAGCCGGTAGTAAAAAATACCAACCAATTAAAAGTAGACGCCATGACTACCCTATTGAATTATTGTCAAGACAAAAATAATAATCTCAGGTTAACTAAGCAACTAAAGAAATTTGTTGAAGCAAAAGAAAAAGGGCAACTAGAACAAGCTTTACAATAAGGTGGATAGTGCGTACCCTTTCAATTTTTAAATTAAATTGTCTTGATTTTAAATATTTTCGAATGCTATAAGTTGAATTTTAAATTTACTAAATTTTAAATTATTTATGAAAAATAAACTCCTGCTAATACTTTGTACTATTTCATTTTGGCATACTAGTCAATCACAAAGTTCTGAGCTTCGTCAGGGAAATTTTTATACGATAGTTCAAGGCAAGGTGAAACTAGCTGAATTTGCTAGCACTTATAAAGATCAAAATAGTTGGACTAAAAGAACCGAGCAGATCAGAGCTACCATTCGACATGGAGCAAAATTAGAGGAGTTACCTCAACGCTGTGAACTTAATTCAATTAGAAACAACAAACATATTTATGCGGATTACACTGTTGAAAATGTAGCATTTGAAAGTCTTCCTGGCTTCTATGTAACAGGTAATCTGTACTTACCTAAAAATTTTAATGGTAAAATAGCGGGAGTAGTTAGTCCACATGGGCATTGGCCTAATTTAGCAGATTACGGAAGATACCGCAATGACGTTCAATACCGTTGTGCAACGCTTGCCAAGATGGGAGCTGCAGTGTTTACTTATGATATGCTAGGTTATGGAGAATCTATCCCTTGTTTGCATGAAAGCTCAGAAGCAGTAAGGCTTCAAACATGGAACAGCATGCGAGTGGTAGACTTCTTACTTTCATTAGGTATTGTAGATGAAAAGCGTTTAGCCGTAACCGGTGAATCTGGAGGAGGAACCCAATCATTTTTATTGGCTGCCCTTGATGATAGAATTGATGTATCCGTGCCTGTTGTGATGGTAGCAGCCAACTTTTTTGGAGGATGTGTTTGCGAAAGTGGTATGCCCATTCATAAATGGGGAAACTTTGAAACGAATAATGTAGAGATTGCAGCAAGTTTTGCCCCTAAACCAATGCTAGTCATTTCAGATGGTGACGATTGGACTAGCAATACACCTGAAATAGAATACCCCCACATTCGAAATATCTATAAATTATTTGGTGCAGAAGCAAATGTTGAAAATACGCATCTTCCCAATGAAGTACATGACTACGGATTTAATAAAAGAACAGCGATGTACAAATTTTTAGCTAAACACTTAGGCCTAAATCTTAAAGCAGTAACCGATAGTCATGGTCTAATTAATGAGCGTTTTACCAATTTATTAGAGCGTCCATCTCTTCAAGTATGGCCTGATAAAAATTATCCAAAAGGTATTATTGCTGACTGCTCAGAGGTAATTAAAAAGATGAACCATTCAAAATGATCAATAGGTAAATCGCTTAGTATTTTACTCGGAAAATAATTTTATTATGAAAAACATCCTGTTTATTCCGATATTATTTTTCTGTTATGGTACTCTCGCGCAAATACCCAATCCATCAAAAATAATTGGCACTCCTATCACCATTGATGATTTGATGATTGCTCAACATGATTTCCCTAAAATGATGAATTGGCATGATGCAAAAGCAGCTTGTGATAGTTTAGGAAATGGATGGAGATTACCTAGTAAGGATGAACTCGTTTTTTTATTTCAGAACAAATATCGAATTGGAGTTTTTAAGTTTGATATTTATTGGAGTGCTTCTGAGTATGGAACTGGTTTTGCCTGGTTCCAAAATTTAGGCTATGGCGGTCAATACCCTAGCTATAAGTTGGATGCCGCCTATGTTCGTGCAATTAGGGCTTTATAATTGGACTTCGACTTACCAATTAAAATTTTTCTCTAATATTAATTGCTCAACACTCAACTTCAGGTTGACTTTCTATTTCATATTGATTAATTGAATAACTTCACCCTATTCCATTTGGAAAGTTTACAATTTACTTATACAAAAACACTTTATGCTTTTTAAAATACTTACTGTATTAGGTCTCGCTACTTTTGAAATATATGCAGCGATTCCTGCAGGGTTTGCCTTTGGTCTCTCTCCTTGGATCATATTTTTTGCCAGTTTTACCGGAGGTTTGCTTGGTGTGTATGTGTCTGCTTTTTTGGGAGATAAAATCAGGACTATATTTTATAAAAATAAACCCAAAAAAGAAATTGCCGATAAAAAGCAAGCCATGTTATTAGTTTTATGGAAAAAATATGGCGTTATAGGATTAGGTTTTTTTGGTACATTTTCAGTGGGCGCTCCAATAAGTATTGCCGTAGGAACTGGCTTAAATGCAGATTTAAAAAAATTAGCCACCTGGTGTTGCATAGGCGTTTTAACTCGCTGCATTGTATTCACGCTGATAGGATATTATGGATTACAATTATTGTAAGGGGCTTGTCTTCAAAAGCTCACTAATTTTTCCACCCATTCAATTGTATTTACTCCTCTTAAAACAAGCGTAATGATACTATTGTCCAAATATTTCTAGCTAGCATTTTACAGTAAAGCCACCAACTTATTGAAAGAAATAATAGCAATAAATAATCTGATATTTTATTTGGAATATCTTTTATGGTAATATTTTTTTGATAAAAGAAATAGTACCATACTAATGGGGAATATAAATAAATAAAAGTTGAATGGGGTTGATTTAGTTTCATTCATTTTTGGAAAATGAAACTTATTATCTGCATTTAAAATATAAGTAATTTCTTTAGATTGATTGGGGACTATTTTTAATAAAGTAAAATGGTTGTATAGTTTGCTGAAAGCTGTAAAGGATATTTCAGTGGGTAAAAAATTATCATTGTTTATATCAAAAAAAATAGTTGTTTCATGGGCCAACTGAACTTTATCATTCATTAATTGTAAAGTGTTATCACCATTAATTATCAAATTGTTTTTAACTAAATCCAAGATAGTTTTTTGTATTTCAAATGAACTTATGCTGTCCATATTCATTTGAGGAAATTTATTTTTAATGGCTAATTTACAAGTATAAAGAGGTGCAGTGATAAATACAGACCATTTGTTATTTTCATTTTGAATAATTGAAATAGTGGATACCTGCGGATTATGTGCATATACACTTTCGACTAACAACAATAATATTATTAAATACCGTATTTTAAGCATGAAATTATATTACTAAAATGAAACAGAAAATGAACCGGGAACTCCCCTAAAACTATTTATAAAACTATTAGCACCAGCAGTTGCAACATGATAATGATATCCTCTTTTTGTATCATAATGCCCTCTACTTCCATCAAGACCGGTACTTTCTTTTCCTGATTCATCTAAATTTTCAAATAAACCATAGCCATCCATTGCGTAACCAATCATTGCAGCATGAGCATCGGATTGTTTTATTTTTGTAGATTTTCCAGTGGCTGCATGATAATGATAACCAGTAGCTCCGTTAACATGTCCTCCTGCATCATCAAATGGAGCTAAAGTATATGCACCTAATATTGCCTGAGTAGGAGCTGGCGGATCAAAATTAATACCATTAAATGCAACACCTACTACACCCCCCATCCCCATAATTGTTACTGCATATTTTGATTTAACAGGCTTGACAGGGATATAATATATTTTTTTAATTCCAGGGAAATAAGAAGGAAGACATTGAACACAATAATTTTTATACATTGGATCAACATTTGGCCTGGCTGCAGCTTCACAGGCAGCCTTTGTATCAGTAACATTGATTACACCAGTTGCTGAATTGTATAAATTCCAAGTAGTATTTGAATAAAAGGTGGCTAAATTTTTAATAAATGGACCATCTACATCATATAATTTTCCACCTTCAAACCATATTCCCCCTTTATCAATTCCATCATTTATATTGGTTGGACACCAAGGACCTTGGACATGATCGCTTGGGGTATTATTTGAAACAATTTTATAACACATAACGGTTGACCCATCGGCCAAAGATTGACTTACTTTAGTAATAGGTTCAGTTAATCCCGCTGCTAAAAAATACTTGGGATCAACTTCAATAACAACAGAATCTTCAGAGCTTGGAGTTAAAGTTGAGTCGTTATTTGATTTATTACAAGCAGATGAGATCATTACTATGAATACTAGTAATAATCTAAATTTATTAAAAACCATAGAGGATATTTTTTTATTTAGACTTTCCAATCCGAAAAAGGTTTAATTGGGGTTATAAATTATACTTTATTTAACATTATAAAAAATAACCCATTGAAAATTAAGGTGTTATTTTTTATAATGCGGGCCGGACGAGACTCGCTTAGCCAATATCGCAAAGGCTTTCAGCTAACTTCCACGGTTTTGCCAAGGATTTACATTACAATAATGGTTCGACATATTATTTCCTTTTAATTTTATTTCAAAAATACTATACAGCTGACTCTATCATCTTTATATCTCTATCGAAAATTTACTTTCTCTAATTCAAGAAAAACCCTTTAAGTCATTAAGATGTATAGTAAGACCTTGGAGTGTAATAATCAATAAAGCAACAACCCGATTTGAAATACAAATCGGGTTGTTGCTTTATTGAATCTACGTATTAACTGGCTCTACCCACTTGAGTTGCTTCGGGAATTTCAATTAATTTTCCAGATTTAACATCATAAATATAACCGTAAACTGGAATGTATGAAGGCACTAAAGGATGCGATTTTATTCTTTTCACATCATCAATAATACTTTCTGCTTGATTGCTAATGGTCAAGAAAGAAATGTGCTTAGCTTCATTTGAGCCACCCTCTTCAGAAACATTTTTCCAGCCATTTTCGTCAACCGAAGCCGTTGATAGACTTTTAGATAATAAACCACGGATAATTTCGTCTGTAAAATATTCCATCCCACAATCGGTATGGTGAATAACAAACCATTCGGCGGTTCCCAGTAATTTGTGAGAAATCACTAAAGAACGAATCGCATCATCGCTTGCCCTGCCACCTGCATTTCTGATTACGTGGGCATCACCTTCGGATAAACCAGCGTATTTGGCTGGGTCTAAACGTGCGTCCATACAGGTTAAGATAGCAAATTTACGGCTCGGAGGTAAGGCTAAATTGCTTTTTTCACCAAAAGACTCGACATAATTAAGATTTGCGTCTAATACTTCCTGATGTACTTTGCTATTTTCTTGTTGTAAAAGTTCTTTGTTTTTCATTTTTATGGATTTCTCACAAATTTACGCCCATCAACCATAAAATGGTGATTTGTAAACTTATTATTTTCCCAACTAATGAATAGTCTTTT
>Ga0222712_10002922_pt1 | contig 19118 bp, 10 predicted proteins | sample C33_657DmetaG_FD_165043 | JGI IMG/M metagenome (GOLD analysis project Ga0222712, IMG submission 165043) | Estuarine water microbial communities from San Francisco Bay, California, United States - C33_657D | ecosystem: Environmental > Aquatic > Marine > Unclassified | place: USA: California... | reverse complement strand
TTTTGGTAGGGATTGGTATTGGCGTATTGCTCCAGCGGAAAGTTAATCCCTTGTTGCTGATAGATCAGCTCATTGTGTTGTTTGGATACGATATTGTTGATGGACCCAACCTGCGGATACTGTTGCATGAAGGCGGCAAAGGGAATCTCGCCTTCTCCGGTTACGATGAAGTCGACATAATCCAATTGAATGATTTCCTGCCAATCGTAGGTTACTTCCGGGCCTCCCAGCAATATTTTTGTGTCGGGATTCAGCTGTTTGATTTTTTCAGCCACGGCCAATGTTTGGGTGATGTTCCAGATATAACAACTGAAACAGACTACGTCAAAACTGGAGCAATGGGCTGCAATCTTATCAGGGTTTTCTTTGATGGTAAACTCTTTCCAGGTCAATCTTTCATCCGCCTTGTTCAGTTCGTACAACAGCCTGATCGCCAGATTCATGTGGATGTACTTGGCATTGAGCGTGGTCAATAAAAAGGAAGGCTGCGGCATGGGCACAAAGGTGACCAATTAATCACGAAAAAAGAAAAGCCTTCCAAGGTTGGAAGGCTTTTGCTTAAACAAAACAGGATATCTTACCAGAATCGCACATACAATATGGCAAGAATCATCAGGGTGGAGTGTTTTTTTCTTTATGGAAGTGAATCCACCTTCATCTCCTGTGCCTGAAGAATCTTTCCAGACATATTTATTAGATGCATTACAATAGTTTAATACCTTGTTTTTTTAATTTATTGTATTTCTTCTTATCAAACGTATATAAGAATGATCCTTTACGAGAAGTTGTTTTTTCTTTCTCTGTTAACCGATTAAGTATATTGAGAGTAAGAATTTTTTTGGTAAAGTTCCGTTTGTCAAAACGGGTATTATATACCGCTTCATAGAGTGCTTGAAGTTGCTGCATGGTAAATTTTATGGGCAGTAATTCAAATCCAATAGGATAGGCAACGGCTTTTTGTTGTAATCTTTCTAATGATAGAGCAATCATTTTTTTATGGTCAAAAACAACCGATGGTATTTTATTTAACGAATGCCAACTTGCATGGTGCTTTTGTAACAATTCTTCTTTATAATCGTCTAGCTTGATAAGAGCAAAATAAGCAACCGATATTACACGTCCTGCTGCATCCCGTATTACATCTCCAAAGCAGTGCAGCTGCTCCATATAAACATTGTCGAGTCCCGTTAAATTTTTCAATACCCTAGTAGCCGCGTCACGCACACTTTCTTTAGTAGTCACAAATCCCCCCATCAAAGACCATTTACCTTTTTCTGGTTCCAAAGAACGCTTCACTAAAAGGGCTTTGATTTCGGTTCCGTCGAAACCAAAAATAATGCAGTCAACAGCTACAAGTAAACGGTTATGATTGTTATATGCCTTTGTCGTCAATTACCAGAATTTTACGTAGAGCGCACTTAATATCATAAGGGTTATAACAATTAAAATGAGTGTAGACTTACTCACTTTAAACATGCTTGCATCAATTTCAAATGCTTTGGGATTCACTTTTGGTCCAGCCAAGCTAATAGCAACCATTGTTGCTACAGTGATTACAAAAGACCAGCCCATGTTAATTAAAAACGGAATTTCATACAACCCATTTTTATTTAAATATGCTGTGAACATGATGTTCTCATGCCCTAAAAGACCTACTGCATAATTATTAAAGAAGATAGATAATGCAAAGCCAGTGATTAATCCAACCATCGCAGCAGTGCCCGTTGTACGTTTCCAGAAAAATCCTAAAATAAACATAGCAAACACACCTGGGCTAATAAAGCCAGTGTACTTCTGGATAAAAGTAAAACCACCTTCACCCCCAATGCCCAATAAATCTTTCCATGTAAACAGTACTGCAACAATCATAGATACGAGTACGGTTAACCTTCCGGTCCAAACCAATTTCTTTTCTTCCGCATCTTTGTTTATGTATTTTTTGTAAATATCTAATGTGAAAATAGTTGAAATACTATTTGCTTTTCCAGCCAAAGAAGCTACAATAGCAGCTGTCAATGCAGCAATTGCAAGGCCTTTGAGACCTGATGGCAAAAATGCTAAGATTGCAGAATACGCGCCATCTTTACCACCTTCAAGTCCGGGAAGTTGGCCGTTTTTGTATAAAACATAAGCTGCAATACCAGGCAACATAACAATTACTGGCATAAATAATTTCATAAACCCAGCAAACAAAATACCTTTACGTGCGGTTTCTAATTTTGCACCAAGTGCTCTTTGTGTAATGTATTGGTTACATCCCCAGTAATTTAAATTTACAATCCACTGACCTGCAAAATACATAGCAATACCGGGCAAAACTATATACTTGTCTCTTGCCAATTGCCCAGCAATACTCATATCTGTATTGTTTGGTTTTGGTAAAATAAGTTTAAAATGTTCTGGAGCTTGAGCAAGTAATGTTTTGAAACCCGCAATGGCACTCCCATCAAGCACACCATTGATCCGCTGGTCCACAATTTGAAGTGCCATGTATACTGTTGCAAAGCCACCAATAATTAATACGGCTACTTGAATAACATCGGTATAGCCAATTACCTTCATACCACCCAGTGTAATAAATAAAGCCATTACCATCAGTCCAACCATAACAACATGAAGGTATTCGCCTCCCAATAAACCATTGATGGCTACGGCTCCTAAGTAAAGAATAGATGTGAGGTTTACAAATACATATAAAAACAACCAAAAAATGGCCATTACCAAAGAAACAGATTCATTGTACCTTGTTTTCAAGAACTGAGGCATAGTATAAATCTTATTTTTTAAATATATAGGGATAAACCATACTGCAATAATAATGAGTGCTAGCGCGGCAATCCACTCATAAGCTGCCACAGCAATTCCCACAAAAAACCCTTCACCACTCATTCCAATAAATTGCTCAGCAGAAATATTAGATGCAATTAGTGAAGCGCCAATTGCCCACCAAGTAAGTGATCCTTCTGCTAAAAAGAAATCTTGTGAAGCAGAAACATCATTTTTCTTTTTCTTATACACCCAGTATCCATAACTGGCAACTATAATAAAATAAAAGACGAAAATCAATTTGTCTTGTAATGAAATTGTGTTCATTTGATTAATCTTTTTAAGTGTTTGGTATGATTATTGTAGGCTAATTAATCATTTATTCTTGTAATAATCAATATATACCCTCTCATTCTTATTGCTTGTTTATATTGTAATACACATCACTCCATTTCAACTCATTTTTGAACTGATGCAGTGTTGTTTCTTTTCCAATAAGAGAAAATTCTATACCTGCCATTGAAGCGAAATCTTCTAAATGTTCTGAAGTTAAGTTTTGTGAATAACAGGTATGGTGTGCGCCACCAGCATAAATCCAAGCAGCACAACCAGTGTGCATATTAGGATATGGTTTCCATAAAACCCTTGCTACCGGAAGCTTAGGCAATTCATGCTTTGGCTCAACGGCCAACACTTCATTTACAAGTAAACGAAAACGATTGCCCATACTAACGATCGAAGCATTGAGTGCAGGGCCCGGCGCTGAGTTAAATACAAGTCTTACTGGATCAGCTTTTCCGCCAATACCCAAAGGATGAATCTCGCAATTTGGTTTATCGGATGCGATAGTTTCGCAAATTTCTAACATGTGCGCTCCCAACACCATGCTGTCGGATGGATTAAAGTGATAAGTATAATCCTCCATAAATGAATTGCCTCCCTGCAAGCCAGTACCCATTACTTTCATGGCTCTAACAAGAGCAGCCGTTTTCCAATCGCCTTCGCCTCCAAAGCCATAGCCATCTGCCATCAGTCTTTGAGAAGCAATTCCTGGTAGTTGTGCCATGCCGTGTAAGTCTTCGAAAGTATTTGTGAATCCTTTAAAATTCCCAGCCACTAAAAAGGCTTTCATGCCAATTTCAATTTTTGCTGCTTCTCTGAGTGAAGCGTATTGTATACCACCTTTTTGTAAAGAAGGCATGAGGTTATAGCTGGATTCATATGTCGCCACAAGCACATCAATTTCTGCTTCAGTTACTTGGTTAATTACTTGCACCAAATCCCCAATGCCATAGGTATTCACTGAATAACCAAACTTAATTTCTGCTTCCACTTTATCGCCATCCGTAACGGCCACTTGGCGCATGTTGTCGCCAAAGCGAACAAATTTTGCACCCTGCCAGTCATTCCAGCCTGCTGCAGCCCTTGTCCATGTCGCAATTTTAGCAATGGTTTCATGATCCTGCCAATGACCCACCACTACTTTTCTATTCAAGCGCATTCGACTCATGATAAAACCGAATTCCCTGTCTCCATGTGCCGATTGATTCAGGTTCATGAAATCCATATCAATAGAATCCCAGGGAATATCTCTATTAAATTGCGTGTGAAAATGTAAGAGAGGTTTTTGTAGAATCTTTAATCCGCCAATCCACATTTTAGCGGGAGAAAAAGTATGCATCCAGGCAACAATTCCGATACAGTTCTTTGCTGTATTGGCTTCCTGAAAAATTGCCAATATTTCCTCTGGAGATTTTACGGTTGGTTTCCAAATAACCGATACTGGAATTTGTTGTTCTGCGTGCAATGAATCTGCAATGGCTTTTGCATTGACAGCTACTTGTTGCAGGGTTTTTTCGCCATATAGATCCTGACTGCCAGTAACGAACCAAACTTCTAATGTTTCTAAACTTTTCATAAAATATATAAATTAATCGCTGCTGTTTTATTGACCATAATAATTATTCGGACCATGTTTTCTTTCGTAGTGTTTTCTGATAAGCGCTTCTTTTAATGTAGGTGCTTTTGGATTTATTTGTTCTGTCAAAAGCGCCATTTTAGCAATTTGTTCCAACACTGCGCTATTGTGTACAGCCTTATCAGCATTTTTGCCCCATGTAAAAGGTGCGTGATTTCCTACTAAAACCATTTCAACTTCTTTGTAATCGAGTCCGCGCTCTTTAAAACAATTCATGATTTGAAATCCCGTTTCAAGTTCATAATTGCCTTCAATCATTTCATCAGACATAGGTGACGCGCATGGAATATTAACGGTATTGTAATCGGCATGTGTCGTTCCAAAAATGGGAATGTCGCGTTGAGATTGAGCCCAAGCAGTTCCATATACAGAGTGCGTATGGACGATTCCACCAATGGTTTCCCAATGCTTGTATAAAACAGCATGTGTTTTAGTGTCAGACGATGGTCTTAATTTTCCAGCCACCGTATTTCCCTCAAAATCAACAATTACCATATCTGCCGGAGATAATTGTTCATATGGGACGCCACTTGGTTTAATAGCGAAAACCCCTAAGTCTCTGTCAGCAGAACTCACATTTCCAAATGTAAAAAGCACGAGCCCTAATTCCGGTAATTGCATATTGGCTGCATATGCTTCCTCCATGATATGTGCATATTTACTCATAATCGGTCTAAGAATTAGTTTCAATAAAATGACCAAGCTTTTTATACTGGTTGTAGCGGTTTTGATAGTAAGCTACGCGTAAAGGATTGGGTGTATAGGTGGCATCAAATCCCTGCCCCATTGCCTGCATGGCATCTTCTACTTTTTCATATAAACCTGCTGCAGTTGCAGCAAACATCGCGACACCCAGTGCACATGTTTGTTCCGACTTATGGATCCGAATGGGCATATTTATTACATCAACCATTACTTGCATGATGTAAGGAGATTTTTTTGCTACACCCCCAAGTCCAATCAGTCCTTTTACTGGAATACCTTCTGCAACAAACCTATCTACTATTGCTTTTGCACCAAAGCAGGTGGCTTCTATCAGTGCTTTGAACATCTTGGGTGCAGTGGTTCCTAGATTTAAGCCTGCAAAAACACCGTGCAACATTTGATTGGCATCCGGTGTGCGTCTTCCATTTAACCAATCAATGGCAATTTCATCTTTTTCATCAAGTGGAAGCAAGGCTGCCTTTTCTGTTAATGCAGCCATTATTTTTTCTGTTGCTTTATTTTTTAAAGTTTCGTCTTCCAGCAAATCTAAACTCCAGGAAAGTATGTCTTTTAACCAAGCATACGCGTCACCAAATGCTGATTGACCCGCTTCCATACCTATCATTCCAGGTATAATTGATCCGTTTACCTGACCACATATACCACGCACCAGTTTATCGTTTACTTCAGCCGCAGGCGCCACTAGCATATCACAGGTAGAGGTTCCAATTACTTTACTTAGATAATAAGGTTCTATTTGAGCGCCTACTGCCCCCATGTGTGCATCAAATGCGCCTACAGCAACGACTACATGGGTATCTAAATTTAACCGGGAGGCCCACTCTGCAGAAAGATTACCTGCTGGTTTATCGGAGGTATATGTTTCTGAGGGAAGCTTACTGGTAAAGCCTGCAAGCAATGGATCCAGGCTTGAAAAAAATGAATCGGGAGGGTAACCCCCAAAATCTTCGCTCCAAAGTGCTTTATGACCTGCACTGCATACTCCTCTTTTAATGTCTGAAGCACTCGTTCCGCCTGTTAAAACAAATGGAATCCAATCACAGTGTTCTACCCAACTATAAATAGCAGTTGCAACTTTTTCATCGGTTCTTAATATATGAAGAAGTTTTGCCCAAAACCATTCACTGCTATAAACTCCACCTACATACTGCAAATAATTGGTCTCAAATTTTTTTGCATGCTCATTAATTCCAGCTGCTTCAGCTACACTTGTATGGTCTTTCCATAAAACAAACATTGCATTTGGATTCTCTGCAAATTCTGGGCGTAATGCAAGTGGCATGCCTGTGGCATCAACTGCTACAGGCGTTGATCCTGTTGTATCTACACCAATTCCTTTAATATTTTTTGCGCGATCCGGACCTATTTGTTGAATACAATCTTTAATGGTGGTCTCAAGACCTTCCAGATAATCCAGTGGATGTTGACGAAACTGATTTTCGGATGCATTGCAATAGAGCTGATTTTTCCAACGGGGGTAAAAAAATACAGAAGAAGCAAGCTCTTGTCCGGTTGCTGCGTTAACAACAATAGACCGAACAGAATCGGTTCCATAGTCAACACCAATAACATAAGATATTTGTTCCATAAAGCGTGCAGTACATTTCTTGTAATGGCTAATGTACTAAACATTTTAGAATAAGTGTAATTACTACGTTTAAATATTTGATCACTTTATTTATTGGCTGAAGGACTATTGTACTTCCAAATGGTTTATTCTGACCCCGTACTTTTTCAGAAGGAGGGATGTATTATTTTATAAGCTCTTTATTCGCGTATATGTGTTCAAACCCTCCCCCCACAGGCCTGAACTAAATCTGACTCTAATGATTATAATGTAGGAATTTCAATAGTTGGTAGTCTATTTTAGACCCATAACAAGCTATTTTGAAAATTAGCTCTTTTCCCTTGGTAATCAGTCTATTTTGGCATGATTGAACAGTTTTTCAGATTAATTGGACAAGAAAATCTAACCTAACAACAATAAATTTGAAATTATTTTCAATAAATAAACGCTGTATGTGTATGAAAAAAGTAGCACTTCTAATTATAGCTGTCATTGGTTTTTTCAACTCCATTGCCCAAAGCAAAACTGTTACCGGGGTAATTAGAAATGAAAATGCCCAGGTTTTGGAATCCGCTACAGTACAAAATCTCACCACCAAAAAAGTAGTATTGGTAGGCAAAAATGGTCAATATTCTATCGAAGCATCACCTAAAGATGTGTTACAGTTTAGTTTTACTGGCTATGAATTGCAAACAGAAACTGTTGGTTCTAAATCTGTAATTAATGTTGTTTTAACCCCTTCGGATATTTCTTTGGATGCTGTTGTAGTATCTGGTTATGGCATCAAAACATTTAAAAAAGACCAAACATCAGCTACCTCAAAAATCGATAAAGCATCTTTAGAGAACACAGCACCGGTAAATATTTCTGAAGTGCTGCAGGGCAGGGCTGCCGGGGTTAATATTGTTTCAAATGATGGTACACCTGGTGCAGGATTCAGCATTAATATCAGAGGCTTGGCAACTATAACAGCAGGTTCCAGTCCTTTGATTGTAGTTGACAATATTCCCTATGCCAATAGTGCCGGCGATGCATTCAATCCACTTGCTGCAATTAACCCCAACGATATTGAATCTATAGACATTTTAAAAGACGCGTCAGCAACTGCATTATATGGCGTGGGTGCCTCAAACGGAGTAATTGTTATAACAACGAAACAAGGTAAAACTGGAAAACCCAAATTTACTTTTAGTAGTAAAGTAGGTATTGGAGACCTGGTTCGTACACTTGGCACGCTCAGTCCTCAAGAATATGCGGCATACCGTGCAGGTCTTTACCGATCAGAAGCAGGGGATAACGCAGGTTTTGCCACAACTTATATTCCGAAGCCTGGTGAACCTGGACTTTGGGAGTTATTGTCTAACCCGGCAGAAGTAGCAAAACTTGGAATTGATTCCAAGTCAATCTTAAATAATTTTTATGGGGTCACTAATCTTACAGGTTCAAACTGGCTTGACCTGATTACTCAAAATACTGTTAGACAATTTCAGGACTTGAGCTTTTCAGGTGCAACCAACGGAGGAACATCATATTTTGCATCTCTTGGATACGCAGATGAAAAGGGGACTGTTATAAATTCAGGGTTTAGAAGATTGTCAACCCGACTCAACCTCGATCAAAAGATAAACAATATATTCAGTGCTGCTCTTAAGTTTCAATACACTAATTCTGCTTACAAAGGCCTAATTGGTGATAACAGAGCAGATAATGCGATTGCACAGGCAAATTTTTTAAATCCGTTCATTAACAGGGACAACATTATCGGTAACACAGAAGGCGCAATCAATAACGGAGGCCAGGGTGCCGGTCCGGAAAGTCCGGAATTCAGAGTAAAGCAATTGGAGGCTGGTCGTTCGGCAAATTGGTTTAATGGAAATATAAGCGTATCTGCCAAGCCTTTAAAATGGTTAGAGTTAGTACTGCAGGCTGGTGTAACCAATGAAGACTCTTACCGTGATACATATACTCCAAGTCTCTTGAGGGAAGGACAAAACGTTAAGGGTAGAGTAGATATTACTGATCGCAGGGATTTGCGTTGGGTATTCCAACCAAGGATTGCTGTCAACAAAACATTTGCAAAAAATCATCGTATTAACGGAACCTTTGTATTCGAGGGTCGAAAAGATAGAGCTGATCAGGCGTTTACCCGGTATGAACAATTTGGAACTGAAGTACTTGGTATAAATAGTATTTCATCTGCCCAATCAGTAAGAACTACACCTTTATACACAGATACAAGAGTACTTTCATATATTGGCAGATTTCAGTATGATTTCAAAAGGAAATACATTTTTACAGCTTCTTCTCGTATTGATGAATCTTCCAGATTCGTAAGAGATAAAAGAGGTGTATTTCCTTCTGTCTCCGCTGCATGGAACGTAATGGATGAGCGATTTATGGATTTTGCATCTAAATTCATGTCAACCATTAAATTCCGTGTTGGCTATGGAGTTACCGGTAATGACCAGATACCATTAAATGCCGGGATACCATTAGGTAATATTTCCAATATTTTCTATCCATTCAATTCTGGGCTGACAACTTTAGTTAACCCGACTAACCGCTTTGCTAATTCAGATATCACATGGGAAACTACCAGAGGTTATAATTTTGGACTTGATTTAGGGTTTCTAAAAGATAGGATTACATTATCCACTAATTATTATAATAATACAACAAAAAATATTTTGCTTGATGTACAATTGCCAGGTTATAGCGGCTTTACTTCATCAATAGTAAACAGCGGTTCTATTAGCAACAAGGGATTGGAAATTGAAATTGCTTCATCTAACATACGGAGCAAAAAATTTAAGTGGAATACTAACTTTAATATTTCATTTAACAGAAATAAAATACTTGATTTAGGAGGAGTACCGGAGCTTGGATTTAGAGCAGTTGGTACAGGTGGTTTGCCAAATGATGTACTGCTTCGGTTAGGCCAGTCCATAGGCGTATACTACGGAACCATTCAGGACGGACTAGTGAATACAGATTTTGAACGTTATAATTCTGCTAGAAAAACGCAAGACAATAATAATGGTGAGTTTCAGTTTGTTGACTTGAACGGCGATGGAATTATTGACAGGGATGAATATGTTCCTATAGCGCATACATTGCCAATTCATACAGGGGGTATTGGTAATACGCTTACTTATAAAGGATTCGAATTGTATGCATTTTTCAGGTGGTCGTTTGGAAATGATGTAGTGAATAATAATATCAACAGGGCATTTTATTTACGAGGCGATAATAATCTAATTGACGATGTTTCAAATAGTATCTGGAATCGACAAAACCAGGACAGGAACTATCAATCATACAGCGCCATATTTACTACCCGTATCAATAGTTTATTTTCAAGAAGCGAAATGGTAGAAGATGGTTCTTACTTGCGTTTTGAGACATTGCGAATTGGCTACTCACTACCTGCTAAATGGTTGAAGAATGCAAAAATTTCATCTGCCCGACTTTCTATGACGGGTCAAAACCTTTTTGTTCTTACGCGATACTCATGGTATGATCCTGAGGTAAATAGTGCAACAGGAATAAACAAAGGTTTGTTTCCAGGACTTGACCAGGGAGCATATCCCAGGTCACGGTTTATACTTTTTGGCGTTGATGTAACATTTTAAACAACTAATGAATCTGAAAAAATGAATTATATGAATAAATTAATAAAAATAGTATTTGCAGCATTTATTTTAGCTCAGATACCGGCTTGCACAAAGTTTACAACAGCTGAGATTAAAACGGAAATTGATTTAAATAATTTTGGTAAAAGCCCAATAGAAGCAGGACTTTTGCTTGGGCAGGCCTATAATGAGTTAAGAAATAATAATATTACTGGTTCTCAATTTTACAGGGCTTTCACAACCGATTATAATGTGCCTGCAACAGGTACAACCTTTGCTCAAAGTGCTATAGCCCGTATGAACCATGATGCTGGTGACGGAGAAGTATTCGCTATTTGGGCCGATCATTACAAAGCAATATCAAGGCCCAATTTAATTATTGAACGAGCCAAGGATTTTGGATATATTCCAGGACTCTCTGCTGCTGATAGCGCCAACTGGCGCAGGATTGAAGGGGAAGCCAGATTTCTCCGTGGCTTTTTATATTTTAACTTGGTTAGACTTTACAGAAATGTACCAATTATAGATAAATTTTTTACTGAGCTTTCACAAATAGATAATGTTTCAAATATGCCCTCTTCACAAATGAAGGAGCAAGAAGCAAAAGTTTATAATTTTATTATAAATGACCTTACAATGGCATCTCAAATGTTGCCAAATACTCCCGAGAGGGGCCGCGCAGGGAAGTTTACAGCACTCTCTTTTTTAGGAAAAGTTCATTTAACACGCGCCACCATAGCAAAGTATAGAGATAATTCTGGAAATGGTGTTGAGGATTATAAAAGTGCAATAGCAGCTCTGCAACAAGTAATTTCGAGTGGTCAGTATGCGCTTAAAACATACTACCCAGATAATTTCATTCGTGATAAGCAATATGCAGGTAACAACGAATTTATTTTTACTGTAGAGTTTGAGGCTTTAGACGGGGGCTCTGGCAGATTTGGAGAGAACAGCGGATTTATAAATAATGCTGGGGCAGTTCAGGATCTGATTGGTGCAATAGCTGGTGCAAATGGCGCAAGCGTTGCAAATGATTTCGGATGGTCTGCATTTGACTTTAGTTCACCTGGGGATATTGTAAGACGCTTTTGGACTTTTGAAGATGGTGATTTCAGATCTTTTGAAACGAATGGTAGATTTGGGTTACAAAATACAGCAGTTGATTGTCCGAATGGCGGCGATTGTGAAATATATATCAGGACAAGGGAACCATACCAGTTTACGAGGCCTTATTGGTTCGAGGCAGTGAATAATGCCAACTCTTTTCGTTATCGACCAGCTACAGTTGATATTGTAACTGGCCCAGGGCTGAACAACCGCTGGTTTTCCACTGTTTGGGGTGATGGAAACCCTAACAATACACCAACCATGCAGTTGGTTAAGTTTAGAAGAAATCCTCTGACCCAAGCTAACTCTACAGGAGCAATTTTTGATGCTGATATACCCGTTATGCGATATGCTGAAGTATTGTTAATGTATGCAGAGGCAGGTAATGAATTAAATGGCCCATCAATAGTCCCGGTGGGTGGTAGTTTAACCCCTGTTGCAGCTGTAAATATTGTGAGAGATAGAGCCAGAAATTTTGTTTATTATCCAGCTCTTACTGTTAATTCAAGAATTATTGAAAATAATGCTTATAAACTAACATATGCTGATATTTTCAGAAGGGTGCCAACGTCTAATGTAGTCTATAGTCTTGCACAAGGAGCCACTAACCCTGTTCTTACTCTTGCTCAGGCAACGGATACCATGTCAAAATATTTTAATCAAATATGTGCCTTCAAGGGGATTCGCGAAGTGCCGCCCGCACCAACTATTCGAAATTTTAGAGAATTTTCAGCTACTGCTGGTTTTGTACCAGATTTTTCATCCTCACTGTCGCAAGTCCAATTTAGAAATGATTTGCTGGATGAAAGATGGAGGGAATTAGCGGGTGAGCAAAACTGCCGTTGGTATGATTTGACAAGATATGGTACTTTAATAAGTCGTGTGAATGCTATAAAATCACAAATAAACCCACTCACAAGAAGAACGCTTGCTGCTACACAGTTTGGAACAAGTGTATTAACCGAACCCAACCCCAAGTTTCAATATTTGCCAATACCCAAGCAGGAAATTGATAGGAACAAAAACTTGAATCAAAATGAAGGGTTTTAGTAACATCATTCATTCAAAAATCTAAATGATATGTTTAAAAATAATATTTTTTCAGTAGTGGTTTCAGGGGTATTGTTTACTTCTTGCCTTAAAGAAAAGCTCGAAATAAAGGATGTAAATTTTACATCTAGTAAAACGACTGTAGCTGTAAATGAAGAAGTTACATTCACATTTACCGATGGAGCTGATGCTTTATCTATTTATACAGGCGATGCCAGAAAAGATTTTGAAAAAAGCCGTATTAATCTTGTTGAGCAAAAGGGCTATACCGAGGAACAATTGAAAACCAATGTATATGCACTTAGAATACCTGATCTAAAAGAATATTTATTGTATATACCTAAAGTAAATGAAGTGCCATCAGGCTATACTTTTACAGGCCCCCCAATGGAAATATATAATGGCAAATTAGTGCCCTGGGATTATTCAAACGCTACAAACTCTAGGTATATAAATATGAAAATACCTAACGGAAACCCTTATACGCTAACTATTAAGCCAGGTAATGCAGTTTTGCCGCAAATGCTTAATTATGTAAACACTAATTTAACTAGTTTAGGAGCTTTAAATACAACACCGAACAATAACTTCTCTCCTTATTGTTCTTTTCCAGATGGTTTTACATCTACAAGCACTACTGGTATTGGTATTAAGTTCGGCGTTCAGGTTGTTATTGATGGTGCTGCATCCCCCATATCTTACACAACTATCACAGTGAGGGAATTATTAGACAATCTTGCATTCAATTTGCAAACAGTACTAACGGCATGGCGCACTACTAATATTCCTTTGGGTAAAGACCCGAAAAAAGGGATTGATGAGGTACGCCTTATTTTTAATGCCGATGACCCTATTGCAACAGATGATGATGGAGATTTGCTTTCTTACACTGGAAATGTTTATATGCAGGAAGTAAGGCTGGGAGATGCTGCTAATGTAATACAATCGTTTAGCGAAGGGGTTAAAATACCATTTGTATATTCGAACAATACACAAACATATAAATACAAATATTCTGTTCCAGGTGTATACAAAGCAGTAATGGTGGCTACCTATGTTGGTAGAAAAAAATACAGCGGCAATGGCTATATAACTGGACGCCCGGATGAAATATTGGCAAGTGAGTACGATCTTGAACGGCGTTTCAAAACAATTGAAATAACGGTAAAATAGTGCGTGTGATTCATTACAAAATTGATAATTAAGTATGCAATTTCTGAGGCACTTGATGCTATTCTTTGCTGGTAATTTATTTCTAATAAATGTTGTGGCACAGCAAGAAAAACCGAACATTATACTAATACTGGCGGATGATCTTGGCTATGGTGATTTGGGTTGTTATGGACAACAAAAAATCAAAACGCCGAACATAGATAAGCTGGCTTCAGAAGGAATTAAGTTTACTAATTTTTACTCTGGCGCTACCGTTTGTGCACCTTCTAGAGCATCGCTTTTAACAGGTTTGCATAATGGTCATAGTAGTGTTCGCGGTAATCAACCTTTTCCACAAAAATTAGGAAACGAAGTAACGATTGCATCCATGTTAAAAGATAATGGATATTCTACTGCGTTAATTGGAAAATGGGGCGTGGGGCATCCTCAGCCCGTAGGCGACCCTCAACGCTGTGGCTTTGATTATTCCTTTGGTTATTTGAATATGTGGCATGCTCATAATTTTTATTCAGAATTTTTGTACGAGAATGATAAGAGAGTAGATCTTCCTGGAAATAAACTATTGCCAATAGAAAAATGGAGTAATAATAGTTGGGTTGGTACTAAAGATAACCGTCCAGAAGGGTATGGTGAAGCAATGGTTAAAAAAACTTATGTACCCGATGTAATGGAAGAGAAAATCATTTCCTATATCAACATAAATAAAGACAACCCCTTTTTTATTTTTTTCACACCTACTATACCACATGCCAATAATGAAATTAAGGAAAACGGAATGGAAGTTCCTGATTATGGAATTTACAAAGATGAGCATTGGCCAGATGTGGAAAAGGGTTTTGCGGCTGCCATAACTCGCTTGGACACCACAGTAGGAAATCTTGTAGCTCATTTAAAGCAAACAGGGTTAGATAAAAACACATTGATTATTTTCACAAGTGATAACGGACCACATAGTGAAGGGGGTCATTCCCCGCTATTTTTTAACAGCAGTGGTAACACTCGTGGTAAGAAGAGAGATTTGTATGATGGAGGAATCAAAGTTCCTATGATTGCGTGGTCGCCTTCTTATATAAAGCCTGCTATATCAGATGGAGTTTTTGCTCAGTATGATTTTTTAGCAACATTTAGTCAGTTGACAGTTACAAAATCACATTTTAAGACAGACGGGGTTTCAATTTTGCCAACTTTGAGTAACACCGGAAAGCAGCAACTACATAAATATCTATACTGGGAGTTTTACGAAGAAGGAGGTAAGCAATGTGTTATCAGTTTCCCTTGGAAGTTAATAAAATTAAACACCACAACATTTTCAGAAAATGGCAAATGGGAATTGTTCAATCTTCAAACTGATCCATCTGAAAAAAATAATATTGCGAACAAAAATTTAAAAATAGTAAACAAACTTTCTCGATACATCAAAGAAGCACATGTACCGCATCCCAATATGTCTATTGATAAGGTACGCCCAGGACAATCCGGAAAAACTTAAAATAATTAAATGACCAGAACAATTTCAACCTTACTTTTTCTCAGTATTTTTTTTGGCACATCCATTGCTCAAAATAATGTAAATGGAATAAGCAAAAAAGAGACAATTGGTCTTGATAGAAATATTGCAACAAAACCTCCGATGGGTTGGAACAGTTTTGATGCATATGATTGCCGGATTAATGAGCAAGAATTCAAGTTCACTGTTGATTTTATGCAAAGCAAGCTACTAAAGTATGGCTGGGAATATGCAGTAATTGACTATGTTTGGTTTAATGACGAGCCCGGAAAATACTCAACAAGTATACCCGGTAGCCGGAGATATGGTCATCCTAATATAAGATTAAATCCAGATGGCACCCCATTAGATACATTAGTAATGGATGAGTATGGGAGATTGCTACCTTCAGAAATAAGGTTTCCATCTGCCAAAAATAGAACAGGATTTAAGGCAATTGCTGAATATGTTCATTCCAAAGGAATGAAATTTGGAATTCATATAATGAGAGGTATTCCAAGAGAAGCATATTATAACAACTTGCCAATAAAAGGTACAAATTATACAGCAAAGGATATTGCAGAACCTTGGGACACATGCGGTTGGCAAAATAATTTATTTGGAGTAGACGCGTCAAAGCCAGGCGCTCAAGAATATTACAATTCAATTTTTGAATTGTATGCTGAATGGGGAGTAGATTTTATTAAGGCAGACGATATGATGTACCCGCCATATCACAAGGCTGAAATAGAAATGATAAGTAAAGCATTGGCCAATTGTGGTCGCCCTATGGTTTTAAGTTTATCTTGTGGTGAAGCGCCGCTGTCTCAAGCACATCATGTTTCTCAGTATTCGCACATGTGGAGAATTTCAGCAGACTTTTGGGATAATTGGGAATCCTTGAAGCATAATTTTGATTTAATGAATGCATGGTCGCCTTTTATAAAAAATGGGCATTGGCCTGATGCAGATATGTTGCCAATAGGAAGACTATCATTAAATAATCGTCCACATGGCCCGGAAAGAATGAGCAAGTTTACAATTCCGGAACACTATACTCTTATGACTTTGTGGAGTATTGCAAGGAGTCCTTTAATGCTTGGAGCAGATTTATTAAAAGATACAGAAGGTATAATGCCCTTTTTAACAAATGCTGATGTATTGAATGTAAATCAAAACAGTTCAGACAACAGGCAAGTATTTAAGAATGAGAATTATGCGATTTGGATTGCTTCAGACCTAAAAACCGGAAAGAAGTATGCCGCCTTGTTTAATCTATCCGATAAAGAACGAAAAGTTACTTTTGATTTAGAGCTAGAAAGTTTGAGGGGTAGATATAAAGTAAAAGACCTTTGGACTGGCATGGACAAAGGGTTGGTTGAACGAAAGTTGGAAGCGGTTTTACCCACGCATGGGGCAGCTTTTTTTGAACTCAGTACCCAATAACACTTCACCTTTCTGTTAATTGATATCTTTATATTATTGCAAGGTCTGACCTCATGCAGTTTATAGAAAAGCTGTAAGAATTCATTCTCCGTTGATTCTTTTACATCGTCCGATGTAATCATTCTGAACAGACCTTCTAGACTGAAATATTTCTAATTCAAAAACTATCAGTCTTCAGACGTCAGATATCTAATTGATAATATAATTATGTCCGTCCTTTTATGACGCAAATTCAAATTTTTGTTACTGTCATTAGTAAATGTTAAATTGACATTTATAAACTGATTGTCTAAAATTTGCTGTATGAAAAAGTTTTTACTTTTTAAGATTATTGTAATTTTAGTTCCGTTTTGTTTCTTATATAATATTGTATTTTCTCAATTATCTCAATTACGTTTTCGTCACCTCACTGTAGATAATGGTCTTTCACATACAGACGCAACTGCTATTCTCCAAGATAAAAAAGGCTTTATGTGGATAGGGACTTATTCGGGTCTCAATCGATATGACGGATATGACACAAAAGTATTTTACAATAGATCAGATGATACCAAGGCTGCTTATTTGAACAGGATATCTGATATGAAGTTATGTAATGAGAATTACATGTGGTTAACAACTGAAGGGGGACTTGCATTATTTTCTCTTCCTGCTCAAAGATTTAGTATTATTAAAACAGCTGATACCAGAACGGCCTTGTCTATAAAGGAACCCTTGCAGAAACTTGCGGTTGTAGGTCAAAAGCTTTACACCATTACAGACAGAAAAATACATATTTACTCTATTGGTAACGATTTGTTGCTCAGAGAAGATGTTGCATCTCCATTTGTTCTATCAAAGGGAACTATTTACAATTTAACTGCAGACAAACAAGGAAACATTTGGGGCGCTTATACAAATGGTATTTTAATTATTTCAACAGACAATAGGATCAAGAAAATTAACTTCGATGACGATATTGAAGGAGGTGTTACTGCCTTGAATATAGACAATAAAAGCAATCTTACACTATGCAATAAAAATGGTGTATTTGTAATTAATGCTGCTACCATAAATACAATATTAAATAATAGGGATGAAACCTATTTGTTAAACAAGAGCAGCCTTTTTAGAATAACCAGTTTGCCAACAAAGATATCTCTGCCTAACTATTTGTGTTATGATTCTAAAGGAAACTTGTGGATGAGTTCTGTAAGTGGCGCAATTAAATATTCAACTGCTGAAAAGAAATTAGATTATTATGTAAATAATGAATTTGATAAGACAAGTATTACAGCAAATACTATCAATACGGTTTTTATTGATAAATCTGATTGTATTTGGTTTACAACTTTTGGTGGTGGGGCTAATATTGCTGACCTTAATCAAAAACCTTTTCACTTATTACAGCGTAATCAAAATAATTCTCGTGCTTTATCTGCAAATTACACTAGGGCCTTACATGAAGATGATAAAGGCAATCTTTGGATTGGCACACGTAATAATGGATTAAATTATTATGACTTCTTCACCAATCAATATACTCAATATCATCCAGGTAATTCTGGATTGCACAGTGAAAATATCCGATCACTCTTAAAAGACTCAGAAAATCGGCTCTGGATTGGTTCCGATGTTGGAATCAGCATCCGCTTTCCGAATGGTAGTTTTGAAAGTTTAAAACCTGGAATAGGCACCGGGGATATGTTTAAAGAAGGAAATTATTTTGCTCTGTCTGAAGATAAATTTAATCAGATATGGGCTGGTAGCTGGAATAACGGTCTAAGTAGGATTATTTATAATTCGAAAGGCAACTATCATGTAGAAAGAGTAACTGCAACAACAAAACAGCATTCAATATTATCCAATCGGGTAACATTCATATATGCAGATAAAAATAAGCCCGAAATATTAGTTGGAACCGACCATGGTCTGAATCATATATTTTTAAATGCTGACGGTACTATCTCCCAGATTAAAAATTATACTAACGGGATAAACAATACTGCATTGAGTTCTTCCTTTGTATGGCCGGTTTTGCCTCAGGGGGACTCTCTTATTTGGGTTGGTACACTTGGTGGTGGTTTGAACAAAATTAGATTATACAACAATGATACGTATGAAATTTTTAATATTAAAGACAATTCCAATCAGGAATTAAAAGATATTGAAAGTATGCTTATTGATAATAAGGGTAATTTATGGCTG
>Ga0222712_10002921_pt1 | contig 19124 bp, 29 predicted proteins | sample C33_657DmetaG_FD_165043 | JGI IMG/M metagenome (GOLD analysis project Ga0222712, IMG submission 165043) | Estuarine water microbial communities from San Francisco Bay, California, United States - C33_657D | ecosystem: Environmental > Aquatic > Marine > Unclassified | place: USA: California... | reverse complement strand
TCAATCCAAAATTAAGATAATCCCAAGGAGTCTGCAACACATCAATCCTTCCTTTGTTTGCTGTTCCGTTCACATCATCGTTTAGTTTCCTCTTGATGATGTTGGCTTGCTCAAGTGATGGTTGCGCAGAGATTGAACCCACAACTTTAGGAGTTAATGCACCTTTTGCTCCACCATTGTACGCCATCATCGCAGATGCATCAGCAGCAGCGTTTGACATTCTAAGTGTCTTGTAAGATGCACGAAGTGGAGACAAACCTCTAAGATGCGTTCTCGTGCTTGCATCGAAATCTGGGTTCCATGTTTTCCACTGACATACCCTACTTTTCTCTATGTCAATGCCTTGGTCAACCATTAGTTTATATCCAAGGATGCCATATAGGTCATTTGGGTCAGGGTATATGTCAAGGAACTGTGTTGGCAGAACGAACATCTCCAATACCTTCGTTCCTGAAATTCCGGTGTTGCCATAGATGTTACCCTCACCACTTAGGAAATGATAACCAATTAGGTTCTCAAGGAATTGATCCTGTGCTTGAGATGGATTTGGTCTCTCAAGGAGTTTAGCAAGTGCGCCATCCATCACAATATTTTCGCTATAAGCATTTTTCCTCGCAAGGATGGCTTGCTCGTATGCACCTTGCCCTGCTTGCAATCCACGAGAGAGTTGCTTGTACCTCATTAGTGATGTCCTGGCTTTCTCACCATTGTTGAGTCGGTACACATACCAAGGGATACTCGCCGACTTTCGTGCAAGAAAGCTCACAATGGCATACACATCAGCATTGCCGAGGTAGCCATCCTTCACATAAGACTCTTGATTGTAGGTTTGTAAAACAGAATAATTTATACCTTGAAATGAAGGAGGAACATTTTGGTTCGGATTCAACCCCTTCTTCTTACCAAAAATATCAAATAGACCCATTTTTTTTATATTGCTCCCCAAGTTATCTTAGGGATTGTTAACTTGCTAAAAATGCTATATCTTAGGGCATCAAGTATGTGGTCACCAAACTTTACAGGTGAATCAAGTTTATTGCCGTTCCTATCGGTTTTCCACCGATAATTCTTCAATTCCTTTAGTAAATTTACACTATCTTGCTGAATAAACAAGGGAGTGCCTTTTATAGTACGAATCCCCTCAGTCACATCTTTATTTGCGTGCTTGGCATTAAACCCATTCCTTACCAACTCCTCAATGGTCTTTGGCTCGGCTGCATCGCAAAATATCTCATCGTTGGGGTCAATATTAAGAACCTTTAGCCTATCTACCAAATCATTTGTGGTCAACCTTGTTTCATAGAGCAATTCCTGGGCATAGACAGCACCCTCAACGAACATCACCTTGACCAATGCACTCGGCACGTTAAACCCAAAGTCAAGTCCATACACAACCTCTCCATCCTCAGGCATATGCTCTGTTGTCTTGTAGTGAGTATATATCAAATCTTGGCTCAATCCACGTTCACCAAGTCCATAAATCTGCCAGTAGTTAGGGTCGGCATCCTTTAGCCTTTCCAATTCGTCAACCAGTTCTTTAGGGAGGAATGGGTTGTCCCTAAAAGTAGTGATGTTAAAGTCAGCATCATCCCTTGGAATCACAGAATCATAAATCCAACTCGCCACATCAGAAGGATTGTAGTCAATCACTATCTTACCCTCAGTCCTCATGATCAACTGCATCCAAGCCTCATAAGACAGTTCATTTGCCTCATTGCAGAATAAGTACGTTCTTGCCCTACCCCTAATCTTTTGAGGTTGGTCTGCACTCACAAACTCAATCGTATTGCCGTTAAGGCTGTATATCTGCTCAGTCTTATTGTGGTTGTCCTCTGAATATATGTTAAGTTTTGTTAATATGTCTACAAAGTCTCTGAGAACAGAACCCTTAATGGATGGGAGTGATTGCCTTACAATAGTGAGAGTTTTGTTGTTTTCTTGAAGGAGTTTTACAATGAACCAAATAAGAATATTGTACGTTTTGCCTGAATTGTGAGAAATGATATTATCCTCAGTAACAAAGTAATTGTGAAACTCCTCTACCTCTATATCATAAACTGGTTCGTCTACCTCGTGGTATATAATTTCTTTTATATCATTAAAGTCTAAACAACGCTTTTCCAGCTTCTCCCCCTCAAAATATCCTTTATCGTGCAAGTCATTACCCCATACTTCTTCGCCAAATCCTTCGCCATTACCACATATGGCTTGTATTCCTTCCGTATAGCTTTTACAATACTCTCTGTAAGGATACTTTTCCCATTCTTTTCTCCATTGTTGAAGGTCTGCCTCCCTTGCTTCATCATGTGATCTATATTCTCTCTGAATGTCACCCACTCCAAATTCTCCGCACAATTGTTGGCTCTGTTGTTGTCTATATGGTTGACCTGTGGTTTGTTGTCCGGATTCGGCACAAATGTCTCTGCTATAATTCTGTGCATCTTCACAGTCTTGTAACTGCCATTTATCAGTATCATTGTCCTTAGATACCCATTCGCATCCTTCGCTGGCTTCATTATCCTCACTGAATCGTCTCCTTTTTTCATCTTGTACATAAGTGCCGATAACCTTCCAAGATTGCTCACTTGATACCTCCCACCCGAACCAATGACCTCTTTCCAGCATTCGTTTGGCAATGACATCTGCTTTAATATATCCATCTTCCTGCAAAAGTTTGTGTCCATATGTACAAGTGATTTTTTTGTTGTCACTTAGCACAAATGTAATTACTTTATGCCGAGAATGGTCAGTCTTGTATATGAACTTATCAACAACTTTTCTTAATACTGTGTTGTAATCATTGTCAATGCTATAAACAAGTTGACCTGGTTCAATATCTTTAATCTGCTTATATCCATCATTGCATTTTACAAGCGTTTCACCAGTAAAGCACCTTGATCCTCCTTGCATGACACTTATACGCTTAGTGCTTTCGTTGAGGATTTCGTAGATCTTATTAGTTTGTAAGGTAGCATTCATCTTATTAGTTTAATTGTAAGTCATAGTTGGGTCAACCAAAGGTAGTTGAGTTTGGAGCGAAAAAAAAAATTTGAGATGCATTTTTCGAATTGAAAAGTATGGGTGAGAAGGGGGGCATCGTATATATAAGATTTATAAAGGTTACTTAAACTACTATTATTCTTGGTCATTGATAGGGGCGCAAAATTTTTTTAATTCCTTTAAGTCCCCCCCATCGTGCCATGGTTATGGCGCATCCTTTCGTGTCAACCAGTGCAAAGTACGTTACCCTATAACTAATATTATGTTAAGTAGAGCGGTAAGTACTTATATATCAATACATTATAGATATATATAGTTATAATGTATTAATCCTCTGACTTATTGTCATCTATTTGCACTGTTCTATTATCCTGCAGCAATATATTTGGCTTGATGATCTCAATGGCGATCTGGTTTAAATTGCCCTCTATTTTGCTTTCTATCTTTTGGGTTGGTAGGCCAATGTAGTAGGCTGCGAATAGCTGTAAGGCTTTAATATCCCCCTCTTTAATCCTTTCATGCATCTTTATAAAGAAATCGTTTGCCATTGGATGCAGCTTTGTCATTAGTTCATCTTCAGCAAGTTTAGACTTTCGGCCAGCGTTTGCCCTGGCTCCGCCCCATTTACGCTTTTCTATTAGCTTGTCTAGTTTGTCGTCTGTCATAGTTGAATTTATCTTGAATTAACTCAGATGCGATTTTGTTAATTTTCAATCTTTTGCAACATTGTTGCATTTTTCTTTTTGCTGTATTATTTCCATATTATGTGTGAATCCCTTAGGATCGTCTACTTTCTCAAATATCTTAAACTTGATCCAGTCGCCAGGTTGATCATTAATGTATTGCACAAAGTCAGCTTTAAAGATATTTAGGTATAAACCATTTTCAGCTTTCTTAATATAAAATCCCTTTCTTTTCATTACATAAAATTAAATACAAATTTCATAAAGTATTGATATTTATTTGTTTACATATCATTGAAATAAATATTTAAAAATAATGATATAAAAATGTTGTAATATTGGTATTAATAACATATCTTTGATATATCAATTCAAACAAACAAAAACAAATAAACATGAAACAGTTTACAATCATTGCAATCATTTTCGCCGGTATTGTTCTTTTTAACCTTAGCGCATGGAACTTAATCTAATTTATAACAATTTAAAAAACAACAACATGAAAAAAGTATTTTCAAGCCACGCCAGCTTATCACATGCATGGGCTAACCAAACACACGAAATTGGAAAAGCTAGCGCCATGTTTTTCGAGGGGCCAGTTATTTATTCTTATGGCTATCATTACGAAATTGCACGTTTTATTGACGCCCCAAACGGTGAAAAGGTTTGTTTTATCAATTCAAACGGATATAGCAATTCCACCGGTAAACATACTAACCACGTTAGCCGCGCAATACCCGGAAACATAATTAAATTTCACGTTCCTTTCATAATTGATGGTGGGTATTGGCATAAAAATCAAACAGTTAAAATTGATTATTTACCTGCTATCATTGCTAAAATGATGCTAAATATTGATAGTTTAATAGAAAAGCAATTAAACGCAAGATCAAATTTTCATTATTTTAATACAATATATTCAATATATAATCATGTATTAAATATTTGCGAATTATTCAACATTGAAAAGCCAGTTTTGCCTGTTAATTGGTTTGAAGCTGAAACAAAGGCTAATTTTTTACGCAATACAGAACAAGATAGACAAAAAGCAAAACAACAAAAAGAACTTGAAAAGTCTATTGAATTGCTTGAAAAGTGGCAAAGGCATGAATTTAACGGCCAATTATACAATATCCCTGTTCATTTGCGTATCTCAAAAGACGGCCAATTGATTGAGACTACAAAAGGCGCAAAGGTTGAATTTTCAAAGGCTGTTGAATTATACAACAGACTAAAAAGAAACGAAAACGTAAACGGCTATAAAATTGACGGATTTACTGTTCTTGAAAACAATAGCGAAGCTGTTAAAATTGGATGCCATGTTATAAATTGGCCTATCATCAATAAATTTTTTAATGATGAAAATCAATAAAGACTTATTGCGCCTAATTATAGCGCTTATTATTGCCGGCCTAATTATTGGACAGCTTCAGGATCAATACAGTTTATAAACAATAAAAAACAAATAAAATGAAAACAATTGAAATTCAAATTTACAGTTTTGATGAACTTACAAAAGATGCAAAAGATAATGCTATTGAGCAAATTAGACAAAGGCGTTACAATGATTATGACTTAATACATTGGATTATTGACGACTGTTATCTACTTGAGCCTGCACATGATGAATTGGTAAATTTATGCGGCTTAGAATATGATAAACTAAGTACGCCAATATTTAAAAATAGCCGCGAATTGTATTTTGATTTTGAGCGAAACAGGCATATTGACGCATCAAATGCCATTGAAATAACAAATGAAAAAATGTTTTTTCAGTGGCTTGAAATACCTGATAATATTCATGAAAAGGTATATTTTACTATAAAAAATACAAATTCAAGGTATCCTGATACTTTTATATCATTTGAAGAAAATGAATGCGATTATGAATTTACAGATGAAGAAATTAAAATTTTAGAAAAAGCAAATGATAAATTTTCAAACCACATGGAAACTGTATTAAATAGAATTGAATCATCTTATGAATATTATTTTACTGATGAATCAATAATTGAAGATATTATATGTAATGATTATGAATTTACTGAATATGGAAATATTTATTAAAAAGGTTAACTGATGATGGCTTTAATAGCCGAAATATGGCCCTAAAAAGCCATATATTAACCAAAAAATACATTTTATGCAAACAGTAACTTTTGACAATCTTAAAATTGAAAAATGCACAGATGAATCATTTTACATATCAATTGGCGAATTGGTCGTTTATATTGATATATCAACTGGTGAAAACCATGTCACAGCATGGGTTGAATCTAAAATGTTATTGACAGCAGTAAACGTAATTTAAGGCCCTAAAAAGGCCTTTTTTTTGCTTAAAATTATACAATTATGGAAAATTACGAAAACCTCTACAATTGGATAAATTCCAATTATTCAGCCCTACAAATATCCTATATTAACTACCACAATAGAGAGAATATAAATTTTACGCTCTACTGTATTGCTATGTTTGTCAAGCATCAAAGCCTTTTTTCATAACATCAACAGCACAGCCTAAATTTTTAATCTGTTCAATTACTTGTTGGCTATCCTTTTCACAGGGTATGGCCACCATTATAATTGTAGGTATTAGATATTTTTCTTTTATGCATGAATTGACTTGATCAATGAATTGGCAAGTCATTTCATCCCCTATACTTATCATGTCTTTAACCTTATTAATCCCATGTATTACAGTTGTATGGTCTGACCCAAAAAATGAGCCAATTTCAGTCAATTTAAGCCCCATATTTTGCCTGGCAATGTAATAGTAAGCATGACGGCATAAAACCAAGCCACGCGCTCTATTTTGCCCTCTAATTTCATTCTCAGGTACACCACTAACAAAAGCAATAACAGAAAGTAAATTTTCTTTAGTTAACATATTTATTTATTTAAAATGTATAGTATAGTACCTTGTATAACATAGTACCCTTTCTTTTATCTTTAATGAACCTTTTATTATCAAAGAATATATATCTTATTAAGTAACCATGTATATACCAAAAACCCCAAAAACTCCCAACGCCCAAAAACCCCACAAAAATCCCTAACCAAATGGTAGACAAAAATCCCACAAAAATCCCTGGCAAAAACCCCACCAAAAATCCCCACCCAACTTGTAGACAAAAACTTCTGTGAACGAAGTGAACAGAACCCTGGGTACACGATTACACGATATTTTCATCTTTCCTTCTTTCTCTATATATATAAGAATCCAAAAAAAAAACAGATATACCCTAAAAAATAGAAAAAATCGTGTAAATCGCGTATCCGAATTGATTATCAACCACTTAGCTACCCAAAATCGTGTAAAAATCGCGTACCAATGACGTTCCCGACCAAAAATGACGTACCCAATTTATATGTCATATTAAAATAAATCATCATATGTTTTTTTTTCGCTATTAAAGTTATACATCTTTTTTCCTCCAGCACTTTTTTCTCGCTTATTTAGGTACGCGATATTTAAAATGGTACACGATTCTTCAATTCCTTTGGTGAACCTTTTTACGCTATAATCCTTCTTATCAAACCCACTCATTGTCATAAAATCGTTATATAATTGCTCTAACTTTATCCACCCACATTGCTCCTCCAAAATCCCCAAAAAGTATTCCAAAAACTCCTCTCCAAACTGCACTCTGATCTGTTTCCTTTTAATTTTCTCAGACGATGCCACTTCTAATACCCCAAACTCAAGGTATCCTTGCACGCAATCAAACATCAAATTATAGAACCTATTCCACTCATCTTTGTCCCAATCATCAAACAATTTGTGTCCAAACTCATCTTCTGGTGTCCGCTTCGGCCCAAAATATCCGCTAAATTCCAACACCTTCTGCCTTCTTTTAGCGTGGTTGCCCGAATTAGGGATGGTATAGTTAGTGGTGAACATCACCTTTGGTGAGTCAGAGTAAGGTATAAACAACTCATCTTTGTTCTTCTTCTCTACGGTAATGCCTTCAGTTATAATCGAGTAAAAACCCTCAAAATCCACATTCCTCCTTGTATCCTCAATGGCAAGTATCCTTGTATCGAGGTCAACCCTTTGAAAGGCGAATGACTTGTCGAATTTGAAGTTCTTACCATCCACTCGAACAATATTCAAAAGGTAACCCAATGCCTTCACAAATATCCCCTTCCCAGTGCCTCCTCCATTGGCTTCCTTCTCTGTTTCTTCGGCGAGAATGACTGAGAATGGGCGAGATGGGTCTTTATAATTGTGCAATAAATAGCCTATCAAACCCAAGGCATAGATGTACCGATCCTTGTCTGAGTCACTAATCTTCTCAATAAACCTAAAGTATTCTATCTTTTCTAACTCAATATCTTGGTCAATGATGACAAAATGGTCAATTACTTGCGATTTCCAAACAACTTTTCCGAGTTCACCATAGCTTTTTAGTTCAATCCGCTCTTTCCCAACCACAACAACCCCATTCTTAAACGGAAAAAACCCTTCATTCTTAGTATCCTTTAGAAAAGACAAATCTGCTCTCTCAAAGAACTCAAAAAAAGCATCCGAAAACAGAACAGTAGCCCCCTTATAAATCAACTCAAGTAAGTCTTGAGGTGTGACCCCTCCATCAAACGAGTCAGGTAACTTATCCACATAATCCTTGATAAACCTTTTAATTTGCTCCGTACTCGCCTCCTCAACAAACCCATCTTTAACCCTAACAAGCCTGTAAATGGTTGACCCACTATCGTAGAAATAAAGCCTAAACCCACCAACTGTGGTGAGAAATACTTGCAACTTATACCTGTTGACCGATGCCTTCCCTTTGTCATCAACATCCCAGAACGTGCAAATCTCCTCTCCCCACCGAGCATCGAGTTCATCAACCATCACCTTGGCATCATCCAAACTCTTGTTGTGCTTCTTGACAAGCAGAGTGACCATATCATCCTTACTTGCCCCATCATTCTTCTTGGAAAACAACTCCCTTTCTACCCTATCACCGAAGGATGTTTTTTTTTCTCCGAATCCTTGATCAAGCAACTGCCTTGCTGCCATCTTAAAGTCTCCTCCACATTCCAATATCGCAAACACAGCAGCCAACTTATAACCCTTTTGCACCAAAAATGGGGTATTGACCGAAAAAACGCTGAAAAGTGAAAGTTCTTTGTTCCATGATCCACTATGCTCTGCCTCCGACCCTGGTCGTAAAAAGTAAATCCTCTCACTATTCTCCTTTACAACCCTCCATCCATGCCTACCCATCAGTTCAACTATATCTCCTCTGCGATTATAGTCATCAAACGGACTAACCCCATAATCTTTGGTTGACGGCCTTTGGTGTGCCTCAATGATCGCCTCCTCAAAGATTTCATTAAATGAGCGCATTATCTCAAACAACACCTCACGTTCATCCAATGATATAATGTTAATACCTTCCTGTTCGATTTCGTAGCCCGAAGTAGGCGGAGCAACCACATATCCTGCTTCTCCCCTTGTCTCAATAATGCAATAAGATTTGATCGAAGGATTATTTTTCGATTCTTCCAATGTCGGTAGTCTTTGTGCGAGTTTCTGATTCTTTTCAATCGCCTCGCATTTATAGATGAGGTGTTTGCCATTACTTCTTGTTTTTACGATGTGCAACTTCTTGTACAAGTCTGGTGGAATAGCTGATTGAATCGCCTCCCATAGGTCATATGTCTCATACTTTGTATCTATGTCAATGACCTCAAGGTTGCCACTCACCGCTCCACAAATAATAGCCACTCCTTTTGCCCTATTATCTGCCATTTGACGGCTTAATTCCTCCTCCTTTATCATTTCCTCTTGGTAGACCTTCCAAGGGAAAATAGCCTGCTTATTTTCATTTACAGCGATAGTATTGATGCCGAGTTGTAAATAGTTCATTTAAGTTGTTTTAATTAGTGCAAAATCCAGATGAGCAACCAGCACCAGTGCCAAAGTCAAATTCGGACTGCAATGGTAGGTTTTTTATCTGATCATAGCTCATTTCCTTTTTCCATTTCTTGCTTTCCCCCTCCTGGTCAGCAAACCATTTCATCTTTTTCTCATTGTCATCCCAATTTTTACGCAGTTGCTGAAGAGGTTTGTGAAAGCAACCAACACAATTTGAGTCACTTGGGAACTTTAAACCGCTTTGAGTTGCCCATTTTACTACTCTTGGATGGATAATTTTATCTTCAATAAGTGGAAATGATGCCTCTCTCCATTCAATTTCTTCCCATTTATTGCGTGTACCTCTTTTACCGACTATACCTTTGAATGAGTTTCTAATATTGTCGGCACGTTCCATCTCATCATATCTTATGCCTATGTTCATAAGAACCTTTTCATTTATATTTTTGAACCACCAGTCAAATATTGGTCTCATTTTTAGTTCAGTTGTGCAAAATCTCCACATCATATTTGGTAGACCATTACCTCCTGTTGCTTTTCTATTTACTACCTCAAAACTATTTCCTGCAACCCAAGTGATTTCTTTTCCTATTAATTGCTCAAGGTCACGCATCGCATATAGTGTCGCATCATCTTCAGCAGTAGCAATAAACTCTTTACCAATCTTATCGCTTACATATTTTATAAGTTCCTTGCCTAATGGTTGACAATTTGCATCTTCAATTGTAACAAGGGCAAATATGTTGTAATCAGCAGGATAATGCACCGCCATGTAAGATGATGTCTTGCCTCCGCTAAGTGAATTAATTATTTTCATTATTGTAGTTTATAGCAAAATACATCCACATCGCTAACATCCCTAACCACACGAGCAAAGATGCCCATGTTGTTCAGCTTGTCAATCATGTATTGTTGCAGTTCAGACACAACCCCCTTGTCAGTCTTAACCTCAAGCATTATGACTGTTCCTTTGCGTATAGCCATCAAGTCGCAAATCCCAGGTGTTGAAGTGCTGATCAGCTTTGTCACAAACCACCCATTATCTTTTAATCGCTTAACTATTTTTGTCTGGAGTGTTGATTCTTTCATTTTATCTTACTTTTATCTGGGTTTGTTCCTTTGTCATTAAACTTAACGTACTCATAGCTTGGGTAAAACTCATCAAAAAGTTCCTCTGATGCCCAAATGCCTTGTTGCATTTCAAATAACCATTGCCCATCTGCTATTTTCCACCGAGCATTTTTCCTTAATTGGTTGCCTTGGATGTACTCAGTAATTGAGTTAGTCTTTTTTTGATGCATTGTGTTGTAGTTTTAAGTGTATAAAATGTGTGTAAGGCGATAAAAATAATGATAAAAATGGGAATAGATACGATGAAGAAATAAAATACCATTAGGATATAAAAGAATGTTTTCATATATTAAAATCCTTTTTAAAGTGATAAGTGGTGTAGTCTTTCTTGTTCATCACAGCTTCATATATCTTGTCCTCAATGCCATTCTTGCTGAAAATCCAATAAATATTTGCTTCTTTGACCCTATCCTTTGTTTGGATTCTTGCCCTTGCCTGCCAATACGAAACGGCCGAAAAGTCAATATTTAGGAACACAAGTGCATCAGCAGTTGAGATGTTGACCCCTTCACGACCACTTTGGATTTGTGATATGAACACAAAATTGGTTGACTCATTGAACACAGTAGCCTCGTTTGTCAAGTTTTCTGAGCCAAAAACATACCTAATTGCCATCTCCTCTGCAATAAACTTATAATATATGGCAATCTTTTGACCTACAAACTTGTCCTTAATATATTGCACTTTATTATAGTCAACAATCTTTGCCATTCGTTCCGGCTCATCAACAATGACTGTTCCACTATAAATCTGGTGTAGCTTCTGCATCAACTTGACAGCCGTATCCCCAAGCACAATTTGCCCTTCTTTGTTCCTTACCACTTTATCAATCCTAAGCCTATTTGCAAGTGTATAGGTTGACTCAAGCATCTCAACGTGGTGGATGTGTTCGTTGACAAGTGACTCGAAGCCTGCTTGCTCTTGTGTAAATGTGAGAAACAAATGACCACAACCTTGCATCACAGCTTTCTGGTCAGCGGAGTCGTAGTTGTTGAAGGACTGACCATTTATTTTCATCTTCTTTATAGTCACAAATTGTTGCGCCCATTTGTAGAAGTTAGGATAGTGGTCAAATGGAGAGTAACTGCTCACCCAAAACTGATGGTAAAGCTGAGAGAACGACTCAGGGTTTGGTGTACCACTTAGGTAAATTATAGGCTTTCCAAAGCAGATGCGTTTCAACTCCTTTGCTCTGCCAGATGGCACCGGAAAGGCAGCCAAGCTATGCGCCTCATCGATAATGATCAAGTCAAAAGTCTCATGCACATTGCCAAGTTGCTCATAATTGGTGACATAAATCCCCATCTCAATTGCACTCCCACTAAATTGGTTGACAATGTCACAAATGGCTTTCTTCTTGGTAACGAATAGAACTGACTTAGCACCAAACTTATAAGCCGTTGCCATAGCAGTAAGAGTCTTGCCTGTTCTTACTTGCATTGCGAGGTAAGCAATTCTATACTTATTTAGTAGACTAACTGCCTTATCACTTATCTCCTCCTGGTAATCCCTTAATCTCAAGGTGCTTTTCATTATAATAGTTTTGTGCGACACTTATTTTCCAATCTCCTGTGTGACCATCTTCATCGAGGCCGTAGATGACGGCATCTTGGATTTGTTGCATTTCCATTTTTAAATACTTCGCAAAGTCAATACGAGTGCCATTTTGCACCAAGTCATCCATTAATGCTTTTACTGCTGATTGCATTGTTCTTCATTTTGAGGTAAGATAATAGACCTAACATACCCAAGCATTCTGAACTGCTCAACTTGTTCTTGTAGGTGTTGGACTGCTTCGCCAGAGTAGATCATGGCATCGATAAGTTCTCCTAAGAGTTTGTGCCTTTCGTTGATGTTGAGGTCACCCCATTTAGGCAATTGCATTTCGGACATAGTGATTGTTTTTTTAAAGTGATAGTGTATAAAGATTTGCAGAGTCTACATTTAATCCAACTCGGCGTCATGTTGCGTTTCATCTTCTTCGTAATAGTTGCCATAAGTTTCAAGTTGCCATTTTTCATAAGGAGACAAATATTGCTTCTCCATTTCTTTTGCTTCTGCTATGTCATTTTGAGAAAGATAACCTTGCCTGTGGTGGTATCTGATTGCCAACCATTCAACTGGTGTTTGTTTTTTCATTGTGTTTATTTCATTATTATTTCAATTGTCTTTCCTTTAAGAATATCATCAAGCAGTCCATCAAGTTCCTCACGTTGGTCAGGGTTGAGTAGTGCTAATTTCTCAGTCAGTGAGTCATAAGAAAAAGCATCAGATGCTATCTCTTTTCTCATTCCTTCCCTCACCTCATCTCCAAAGTGAGGGTAAGTTACAACATCTCTAAGTATCCAATTTAGCTTTAACGAATAATTGGCAAATATTGTCGCTCCACGAGTTCCAGGGTTTTGCCTCGCAAAGTCCTTTGCATACTCATCAGCTAACTTCAAATGATGGATACATGATACAACTGAACTACCCATTGATGTCTTTTTTCATACGTTCTAAATAAAGGATGGCATCCATTAACTCCTCTTGCAAATGATTCATCCAATCAACCACATCAAGGTCATTTCTCTCCAAGGTTGACCCATACTTTGTGATGCCTCTTTGAGACCTTTCGTTGAACTTCTGAACCACTTGCTCTACAATTTTATCCTTCATTCTTCTGATGTGTTATTTGGTATGATGTGCGCTTTGGTTTGATATCATCATTGATTGACTTCCATAGTTTAAGTGTTGTTTGGAATGTATCCCAATCCTTTGCGTTTTCCTCAAGTGTTCTGGTGAGCAATTGCCAACCCACTCCTTGAATCGCACCGCCTTTTCCTGCTGTCCTTGTCTTGGCATTTAGCCAAAGGATAGCCACCCCTTCAACCTCGTAATTGTACTCAAGTAGGAGTTGGTTGTAGGCTGCGAGTTGCAACCAATACGACTCGTGCATATTGTTGGATGTCTTAATGTCAACAAGGTACTCTTTGCCATTTATTTCAAGCACTCTGTCAACTGTGCCTGCGAATCCAAGGATATCACTTGAGAAGTGCATCTCCATCATTCGCATTCTTGGACTCTGTGTATTGCAGAAATCAACATACCTCTCGAACATCGCCCACTCAAGCATTTTGTACTTAGGCTTTCCGTATTGGTTGACAAATGTCACCTCTTGGTGTTGGTCGTATTGCTCAGTCAGTTCATGGACAAGTGACCCTCTGCGACCTGCCTCATCCCTAATGGTGTCAGCATCTTGACCCACATCCTTGAGCCATTTAAAGAAGGCTGCATCCTTTGGGTATGCCTCTAAAATTGTGGTGACTGATGGGACATAGTTGCCATTCTCTGTTGCATAGAACCGATTGTCCACGAACTCAATACGGCCTTTGTTAATGTCAATGTTGAAATTTTGCATATAGTATTTGTTTAAAAGTGAGGACAAGGTATGGGATTCGAACCCATATCCAGTTGCATTATTAAGTGATACTATCACCGCAACTACGCTACCCAAGTCGGTATTTATTCCCGATTACGCCAACCTTGTCAATTAACTAAAAAGGAACTTCATTAGATTCTTCTGCCTTAGCAGGAGTTACTGCACCAAATAATCCTTTGGCATAGTTCTCAAGGAACTCCATCCTATCACTATCATCCCAAGTATCCTTTCCTTTTACTTTGATCTTAACCAGGTCAGGCATCCCATTTGGATTATCCTTTGTGAATGCCCATTTGAGACCACCACCATTTTGGCTCAAAAAGCATACACTTTTCTTTTTATCGCCCTCGATGGTCAACTTGGGTGTAATTACTACCCTTGTTGATAGGTTTACATTTGGCAGAGTCTTGAGGAAAGATGCAGAGTAACCAGATGAGAAGTTCATCTCAAGCTGATAGTTCACACCATTTGACTCGACTTGTACGACAAGGAACTTGCCATAGTCGCTTTCCTTTGTGCCTACCCCTGTGATTGTTCCCTCAAGAGAGTCGTAAAACATCTCATACACTTCACGACCTGCCTTGTTGATGCGAGAAACCGCACCTTCTGTTTTCTCTTTGAAACTCCTCACGAGTTTACCATTGCTAATGCTTAAAAACACTTTTGATCCGCCTTGACTGTTAGTTAGTCCCATTTTGTTTTGTTTTATTGTTTAAAAATTCTTGCTTCATTTGGTAACTCTTGAGTATCTCTGCCATCCTATCATTGTACACCATTTGGTCAACAGTTTGGCTGTACTTATACTCAAAGTCCTCAATCTTGTACCTAATGGCTTCTGCGCTTGCGTTTGACATATAGTAGATGTCGAGTGTGAGTGAGTTGTACTCATCCCAAAACGCTGAGGGTATCTGGTATAAGGTTCTGCGTTGTACCATTTCTTTATTGGATACTTTGTCATATTTAATCATTGCAACACCAACCAAGCTACAAGCTATTAGTAGAAGGCATAGATACAGCATCTTCCAATGTGTTTAAAGTGTTGACCAATTTGATGTAAGTTGATTGCCTCATCTTACCAGAGTTTTCTGCTCTGTTAACCGTTACTGTGGTGACACCACTTAGGTATGCCAACTTTTCTTGGGTAATCCCCTTTTGTTTTCGTAGTTCTCTAATTTCTTTCATTGCGATTTGTTTTTGTTTATAAAGCAAAGATATATAGGATTTATATACAAAACACAAATAAGATATATATTTTTTTTAATAATATGAAAAAACCCCCCTTATAGACATAAGAGGGGAGAAAACAATCATCGAACCCAAACTGCTATTCGTTAAATAATGCCTGGTGCATGGATTTTACGGAAAATTCAAGCATCTCGAAGCACATTTTTCTTAAACTTTCTACCCTTTTCACTTCACTCTTAGTCATAGGGTTAGCACTCTCAAGCATTGTCAATACCTCAACTGATGCGTGTATGTATTCTGAATATGTAATTTCTTCTATAAACTCCTCAACCTCCTCCTCCTCATCTCCTAAAACGAGGTCATCTTCCATATTACAAAACTTTACCGTTGTGAATACGTTTGTTTCTTACTTCAAATTCTTGTCCATCAATGTCAACTATTGCAAACCCATGATTCCATTTGTTGATGGGTAGGTATGCTGGGTGTAATTCACATAAACAACCAAGAGACCAGGTAGTTGTAATTTGACCATTCATATTACTCTCGGTATGCTCTGAGGTCTGGTGATTATGGCCTTGCATAGCACTAACCTTACCCCTCAAAAATAGACCCCTTGCAATATTCACAGGACTAAATACTGATCCACCAAACTCGTGACCATGAATGATATTAAGATCGCCAGCTTTCATTATACGCTTGTCCTTAATTATCTCAATTCCTTCTGCTCTTGCTTTGATAATATTCTCCAACTCAAACTCCTCCACTCCAACAATTTCATGTGCCTTCATCCAAAGAAAATGGAAATACCTTTCCTCATGGTTTCCGACCTTAAAATAAATCTTGGCATTGAATGTTTTTTTAAGGATGTCCATGAACTCCTTAAAGGTCTTTAGTTCATGTGCAAATGACCTCGCCTTTGGGTCTTTAGCAAATCTGCTCAATCCGAAGAAGTCAAGTGTATCTCCATTTAAAAGAATAGCATCAGGTTTCTCTTTTTTTGCATAATCGAATGTGCAAGTCAGAGAATCAATGTTATGGTATGGTATATGGATGTCGGAAAGAACCAACAAACGCTTCGCTTTTAGTTCATAAGGTTGGTATATTGCCTCATCTGATTCGGGAAGGTTGTATGGATTCTTTGGTCTTTCGGGCATTTGTTTTCTTATTTTAACTCGGTTTTGTGTCTTTCCTTCAATGCCTCTTAGCATTGAACGTGCATTGTCAAGGTTTGAAAATAGCAATGGATTCTCTTTGTAGACAATTCTTGCCAGTTTCAAGGTAGGCATATCCCATCCATACTTCTCACGATAATCGGCACAAAGTTGTGCTTTGTTCATTTGAAATATAGATTTGCTTCCGCTTCCCTTCTGCGTGTAAGACCTGCAAGTACCTTGCCGTTTGCCTTGTTCCACTTTAGGAACTCTGCCCTTATTGTTGCATCATTGTTATTAGCGATAACCTTTTTAAGCAAGGTTGATTTTTGTAAGTTGACTACTCCGCAATTATATGCAAATGATACCAATGCTCCGAATTGGTTAGGAGTTATATGCGATGGCACTAATTTTGCCACTTTAGAAGCAAACTCATCAGCAATTAATTCAAACAATTTATTTGCTTTGTCTTGAGTAATTGCATGACCTGGGAGAACTGGTGAACCATCTTCGTAGAATGTATTGCCGTACCCAATAGTCCATTTTTTAGCAGAGCATTGGTAGGCTTTTAGTTTACATCCCTCAAACTCTTTAATAAGGTCTGCACCTTCTTTGTTAAGTTTCATAACTTGGATTTAATGTACAAACTACCTGCAACTACTACAATGATAAAAAACAACCAAAATTGCCTTCTTTTTGCCTTTCCTTTCCATTCTATCACCTCATTACTTAAACGTGCTGAATCGGTCTGTAATAACCTCACACGAGCATTGTCTACAATGTATGACTTCAACGTATCATGAATGGATATTGATTTGACAATATCTCTTGTTTTCCACTTGGTAACGTAAACAAATTCGTTTACTTTTTGGGTATCAATTTGAATATCTACGTTTATTATCGTATCTATCTCAACCAATGTATCTGACTTTGTTATGAAGGTAGTATCATTTGCACACCAACCACTTCTAACCACTACCTCTGCAACTTGTGCCAATTTTTCCGTATCTCGTAAAACCTGCTTAACAGGGTTGCACGAAACAAGTAAAAGCAATAAAAGACTAATTTTTGTTTTCATCTTTCTTGAATATTTTCTCAGCTGATGTCAACCCCAAACAACCAAACGCAAGTGCGGACACCGAGTAAACCAATGCCTCTGATGGTTCAGTTTCATGGAAGGAATTATGGTACATTGTAACGCAAAGGATGGCAACGCAAAGAAAACCGCAAAGTCGCTTCATGGATAATCTGCCGTTTTCCTCACAAAAGAACTGCTTCATTTTTTATTATTTATGAAATATTTCCAATGGAAATGTACTGCCCAGGAAAACAATAATGCCAAACCTATATTTAAAAGTATTTCGGTTATTGGTGGATGAGATAATGTAAGTACATTAAACAATGAACCACACGCCGTTGCTGAAAGTGCTACCCTTATGAATAGTTTTTCGTATATGCTTAATGCGTTGACTTTTTTATTATTACTGCCAAATAAGGCAATTATGAAAAAAATAACTGTTATTGTTATTGCAATATTTGCAATTGCGTTTATAATTATTTCCATCACTTTGTTTTTTTGGTAGTTAATTTATTTAATAGATTTTCACCAGCAACCTCTACCAACTTCAAACCAAGGAAACCAATGATGAATGCTAACCCATTTTGCAATTTAGTATTGCCCATATTGGTCATCTCAATGATTACCGGTGTCAAGTAGTTTGCCGATGCCATCCCACAAATAATTGATAAAATGGTTTGTTTGATATTGTTTGCTGATGTTTTTGACACCATCAAGATTGCACCAAATAATCCACTAATTAGGAATCCAACCTCTATACCGATTTCTTTTAAATTCATTACCCTTTGATTTCTTTGTATAACCTATAAACGTTGTACACTATAGTCGATATTCCTGCAATAATAGCAACAACCACACCGACCTCGGATAAGGCAATATCTGCCCATACCTTAATCAGTATGGTTGCTACACACATTCCAATAGATTTGCTATCCATTCTCGTTGTTCTGCTTTTGAATTTCTTCGCCGATCTTAGCGTTAGTCTCTTGTAGTTGCTTTTGCAAATACTCAATCTGAGCGAGGATGTCGTAGGCTTGTGCTTTGAGTTCTGTCAAGTTCATAGTATTTATTTTTTACAAATTTATATATTATTTCTCATCCAAGGCAAAGGAAGCGATACTTCTTTTGGGTTCTTTTGGTTCTCAATCTGCCCATCAAGTGATGCATCAATTGCCACCACATCAAGTGCGTTCTCCAACCATCCCTCTACCTGTGCCTGTGTCAAGTCAGCGTATGGGGTGAAGTTGTCTGGTGATGGGGAAGGGATGCTTTGAGCACCATAGGTCTCAGCGAACCAAGTCTTGTCTCCATCAATCTGCTCTGCTTGTCGCCTCCAATGTACGGTGAACACCACATCAGTTAGGTTGTCAGGAGTTGTAGGGTACTCGTTCATTTGCGAAATGACCCATTTGTAAGTCGTTGTTGCCATTTTTATTTGTTTTTATTACATTATTAAATAAGTAAAACTAAATGTATAACCTAAAGTTGATGTTGTGTTTGGATAAGAATCTAAATAAACTACACTTGTGCCAAATGCACCTGCTTGTATAGCACAAACATTGTTTGTAGCAGATGCCCCACCACCTCCACC
>Ga0222712_10002920_pt1 | contig 19128 bp, 22 predicted proteins | sample C33_657DmetaG_FD_165043 | JGI IMG/M metagenome (GOLD analysis project Ga0222712, IMG submission 165043) | Estuarine water microbial communities from San Francisco Bay, California, United States - C33_657D | ecosystem: Environmental > Aquatic > Marine > Unclassified | place: USA: California... | reverse complement strand
ATTCCCTCATAGCTCAACGGCAGAGCAGCCGACTGTTAATCGGCAGGTTCTTGGTTCGAATCCAAGTGAGGGAGCAAGATCCACCTGGGTCGCTCAGTGAAGTCACAGAGTAATTTCAGCATCGAGATACAAGATGGTGAGTATGAAAAATATTAGAGTGAAGAGTTCTGCCAAGATCGTCAGTGCCTTTCTCGCAGGGGCGATCATTGCCGGAGGAGTTGCAACAGCGGCAACCACATCCCCTTCATCTGTGATCACCGCGTGTGCCGATAAGCGCACCGGGGCGCTCTTTCTTTCATCAACCGGAACTTGTTCGTCTACCCGCACTCTGGTTGAAATCGGGAGCACGGGTATGAACGCTAAGGCGATTTCATCCCTTGTCACACCTTCAGTTGTTTCGATTTCAGTTACTTCAACCGGAGGAAGTGGAACAGGCTCGGGATCTATCTATAAGAGCAGTGCAAGTACTAGCTACATAATTACTAATAATCACGTCATCGAATCAGCTGCCACAACCGGAACCATCAAAGTTGAATTCACCAATGGCGATCAGGTCACTGCAACAATCGTTGGGCGCGATCCGATGTATGACTTAGCTGTTCTCTCAATTAAGACTGGAAATCTTCCAACCATTGCAATCGGAGATTCTTCAAAGGTGAGTGTTGGAGATCCAGTTCTTGCAATCGGTTCCCCACTTGGACTCGCTAGTACCGTAACAAGTGGCATCGTATCGGCACTCAATCGCCCAGTTACAACAGGAGACGAAGTGAGTCAGTCATATGTCAATGCGATTCAGACCGATGCTGCAATCAACCCAGGAAATTCTGGCGGTGCACTCGTTGATGCACAGGGCAGAATCGTCGGTGTTAACTCAGCGATTGCAACTCTCTCTTCCGGTGGTACAAGTGGATCAATCGGACTCGGTTTTTCAATTCCAATCAATGAAGCAAAACGAGTTATTGATGAAATTATTGCGACTGGAAAATCAACACGACCAGTTCTTGGAGTCTTCTTTGATACCGCCTACACAGGAATTGGCGCGCGCATTCTTCGCTTAAGTCCTGGTGAAGGTGCAGAAAAGGCTGGTATTCCAGCGGGCTCAGTTATCCGCTCCATTGATGGTGTGAAGATCCCTGACGACATTGCCGCGATCGTAAAAATTCGTTCTTACGCTCCTGGAACAACGATTACCGTCGTTGTTGATCTTCCAAATAGTGGCGGTAGTAAATCATTTAAGGTCACTCTCGGTACTGCTCCATCCATGTAGAGTGCATCTATGGCGCTCTATCAACTCAAGATTTCATTGCCAGACCGACCTGGCTCACTTGGAACCATTGCATCTGCAATCGGTGCAGCCGGATGCGATATTCGCAGCCTAAACGTTTTGGAATCAAGTGATGGAGTCGGTTATGACGACATTCTCGTTGCAGTACCTGGTACCGATCCGACCGATCTTGTAGATGTTCTCTCATCAATTGGTGGCGTTACCGTTATTTCTATCGATCCAGTTTCTTAATGACCTTTGCACCCTCTGCAGGGAGCGATGTGAAGAATCTTGGCTCTGCGAATTGAGCTAACTTAAAAGCATCTGTAATCGCACTCTTGATTGCTTTAATCTGACCATGTTCGGCAAGCACGATCGCGCTTCCGCCAAATCCTCCTCCAATCATTCGCGCACCGAGTGCCCCATGGGCCAGAGCTGTATCGACTGCGCAGTTGAGTTCAGGGCAGGAGACTTCGTAGTCATCACGAAGTGAACTATGTGAATGAGTGATGAGTGCGCCAAGTGCGACAAAGTCTCTTCGCTTTAAGACAGCGACAGCTTCTAGTGTTCTTGCCATCTCCGAGACTGCGTGATGAGCGCGCATAAACTCTTCATCACTAAGTAACTGCTTGCTGCTGACCAATGCCGTGATATCTATATCCCGAAGTGAAGAGATATGAAGTTTTGCAGTAGCACTTTCGCACGCCTGTCGGCGTTTGGCATATTCGCCATCGACGAGTGCGTGGTGTGCTTGGGTATCAATAATTAGAAGTTCCAAGCCTGATGCACCTAGATCGAGTGGAACAAGAGTGGTGGAGAGATCACGACAGTCGAGTAGAAGTGCTGAACCAGCCTCTGCCATTATCGACACTGATTGATCCATGATTCCGCATGGAACGCCAACATATTCATTCTCAGCTTTTTGCGCGAGTAGCGCCAATTGCTTTTTATCAAGGCCAAGTGAAAAGAGTTCGTTGAGACCAGTTGCAACTGCGCATTCAAGCGCTGCAGAAGATGAGAGTCCGGCACCCAGTGGAACATCGCCATCAATTTCGATATCAACGCCCTTATTAACTCCAAGAGCCCAGATAACGCCTAAGACGTAGCGCTCCCACCCGCCTTGAGATCCAGGCATTAAATCAGGAATTGATGAGGAGATCACATCAACAAGCTGTTGCTTTGAACGAATACGAATAACTTGGTCATCTCGCCTACGTATTTGGGCTGTGGTGCGATAAGTGATTGCAAAGGGAAGAACAAATCCTTGGCTGTAATCAATATGTTCACCGATGAGATTTACTCGACCAGGAGCTGATGCAATGACATCAGGGGCTAACCAATCTGACATTTAAAGAACTACGTCACGCAATTGACCAGCAGATTGCTCTGGCTTCAGGTCCATAATGAATGCACCCATCGCTGATTCACTTCCTGCTAAGTATTTAAGCTTTCCTGGAGCTCGTCGCACACTTGTAATCTGCCAATGAAGACGTAAAAGGTCACGACCTTCTCGCACCGGTGCTTGATGCCAGGTTGCGATGTAGGCCATTGCAATTCCAAAGACGCCATCTAATCTGCGCATAACCTCAATTGAGATTGCAGGAAAGGCATCAGCTTGCTCTGAAGTGAGCGCTGCTAAATCAGGAACAGGTGAAAGAGGAGCAACATGAATTTCAAACGGGTAGCGTGCTGCATAAGGAACAAAGGCAACCCAATGTTCGTTTCGAGCGATGATGCGTTCTTCGTCCTGAAGTTCCCGAGCAACGACATCATCAAATAAAACTCGACCAGTCGTATCAAAATGCGCCTGTGCAACATCTAACATCTTGATGACTCGAGGTGGAAGGTATGAATAAGCATAAATCTGGCCGTGTGGGTGAAACAACGTGACGCCGACTTCTTCGCCGCGGTTTTCAAATGGCGCAATATGACGAATATATGTCTGTGTTGAAAGTTCGCGCACACGATCTCGCCATGCTTCCATCAGAGTGCGCACCTGACGTTCTGAAAGTTCACCAAATGAGCCACCATGGTTATCGGTAAAGCAGACAACTTCACACTTTCCCGCAGCTGTACCGGGATCTGTATCGGTTCCGACTAAGTCAGGTAGCGCCCAATCTCCTTCCGGCGCGCGCAATGAGGGGGAGCGGTTATCAAATACAACAACTTCATACTCTTTATCCGGAATCTCACTTAAGAGATTAGAGCGGGTAGGGCAGAGTGGACACAATTCCTTTGGTGGCAAGAACACACGTCCTTGACGATGAGCTGCCATGACAACCCACTCATTAAGCAGCGGATCTAGACGAAGCTCTCCAATGCCAGGTTGTTCTTCTATTGGCCGCAAATCCTTGGCTTCTCGTAGACGATTCGTGCTGTCGTAGTAGCGAATAACGCGACCATCTGACATCGTAAGATCGCTACGTACTACACCCGCATCGAGACTTTTGGGCTGGCTCATAATGGCTCTACTGTACCCGTCCTTGACTCTGGCACCCTTTAATTCTTGATCTGTTTGGCGCAACCATCTGTAGCAGGCTTTGGAGCTACAGGCTTTTTAGTCAGAGTTGGCTTTGGCGAAGGAGTAGGACCTTGAGTAATCACAAATTCAAGTGGAGTACGAACTTTTGCATGTGTTCCAGTTGCATCAACGAAACCAATTTCACCAGGCCACGTGCCGGCTGGTAGTCCCTTAATTGTGAGAGTCCATGCACCACTTGTTGAGCGAACAACTGTCTGCACCAACATATTTTCTGGACGATTCTTCGGATCAGGATAGAAGCGAACTGTGCCTGTTACAACTGGTAGTCCAGTTGGTCTAAAAACTTCGACCTTTACAATTGTGTTCTTATCAGTAGATGTTGCATTGACGGATTTAATTGTCACAGTTGTTGATTCGTTCTTCGGCATGAAATCACTTTCAGAGGGCTTCCATGTCCCAGTTGCTAGCGCAATAAATTCTTCTTGTGTACCTCGGAAGACATTCAAATCCAAACGATTTCCCGGAACTCCATATTTTGGTGCAATTCCACAAGATGAGTACTGCCAAATAATCCACTGTGATGAACAGTTTGCAGAAGTCCACGAGTGTACGTAGCAACCACCTGGCTTTAGCCCAGGTTGGGCAAGTGGATCTGCTGGGTCAATTGCATACTGCGCAAGCCACAACGGATAAGTTGCTAGTTCGTCATCGCGCACCATGGCATTTTCAAGAAAAGCAGGGTATGAATAGAGAATAGGAGTACGTCCTGTTTTCTCTTTCACAATTCTCAAGAAGATCTTAGCCCACAGAGTTACAGACTTTTTGCTGGCATATTTTGTGCAACCAGCGTTGTCATATTGCACGCAGTTGTTTTCAAGATCGAGCGCGTAAGGTAGATCCATCTCGTTATATCCACCAAGGGCAGCCAATCGCCACAATACTTTCTGCGCCTGAGCGGTGGCATCTCTTTGAATTACAGCAGTATCGTTTGAATCTGGCAGAACTGCGTAGTGATAAAAACCGGTGTAAATCCCTGCAGCTTGCGCAGAACTTCTATCCATAATCACATACTTAAGTGCCAGCGCATCAGCATCATCACGTGAGTCGGAAGCTTTGATCATTACAAATCGCAAGCCAGCCTTATACTTCTTTACGAAATCTATCGTTGCATCATTGGGGTGCTGCCATCTACTTACATCGGATCCATGTATTCGCCCGCCTGGTCCGAGTGGATCAACGACAAGTGAAACTCCATCTGCCATCTCTGGCACTGGCTTAATGACAATCACTCTCGTTTGAGAATAAACAACTTTGCCAGCGACGTTGGCCTTAGCTCGATACTTCATCGTTGCATTGAGCGCGGTTGCTACTGCAACTACTCGCCACGTTCCCACTGCAGCTGTTTTTCCAATAAAGCGGGTATCTTGCCATTTGCCTTTAAGATAAATCTGAATTGTGATGGGTACGGCCTTTTTTGCCGGTTTGAGTTGACCAAATAATGTAACTATCGGCTCAGATCGCCCAGGAGTTTGGTTGAGCGACATAGTTAGATTGCTTCCAGCAGCATAGGTTGGTGTTACATAAAGCAAGCCTGCTACAAGAGTTAAAGAAAGCGCAATCAGAGTTTTCTTCACGGGCGCTGCTCAACTTCAATATCAACGCCACAGACACTTTTAATAGCAGCCTTCAACAGATTGAGCTGACGTTCACGAGTTTTGGGAAATTGGTGCGAACCACCAAATTTGCCGCTATCAGAGTAATCGAGTGTTAAAACTTTGCCATCGAAGGCAGCTAGCCGGGCATCGAAAAATGCCATCCACGTGATGCGATCTTCTCTCTCAACGCAATCAAGAACGTCATTCCACTGCTGGCGAAGTTCATCCAAGGTGAGTGGAGTATCCATACCCCAACTCTAGCAAGAGCGATCTCACTAATTGTGTCGAGGGGCACCGATCCATTTAAAGTACTCACCAGTGATTACAACACGAAGATTTCTTGTTCGATCTGGAGTTACTTTTAAGTGTTGGGCTATGCGAGCAACTATTTGTTCTACCGACTTTTCGCTGACAAATCTGACCTTAGCTATCTCTGAATTACTCAGACCCTGTGCAACTAAGCGCAGGGTAGCAACCTGAATATCAGTGAACTCACTCAAAATAGTGAGAAAAGCATTTTCGTGCAATGAGGCGTGCATTGTTACCCACTGCGCACTTGAGCTCATAGAAGAAGATTCTAGAGATTGTATAATTGCGAAACTCAAGACGGATAGATCAGCGACAGATCTTTTAAGAACGAGTTGGACCCCTTTCGGAAGGTTTTTTTCGGATACCCCCAATAAGCGAAGGTCTGGGCATGCAGTCATAAGAACTATTCCGAGACCAGGGTTAGTTTTTCTAAAAGCGGCGATAATTCCAACCGCATCTGCGCTTGCAAACATCAAATCAATAATGAGTACCTCTGGCTGCAAGGATCTAAATGTATTTTCAGCAATTGCTTTATTACTGGCTTCTCCTACGACATTGATTCCGTGAAGTCGGAGCGCTGCACTCATCGTGGTTAACTCAAAAGCGTCATCGCTTGCAATCATTACTCGAGCTAAAGTTGCGGTGCTCATAATCTAAGGTATCGCTCTTCCACTCAGGACGCGCAGTGGAATCATCATTTACATGATTTTTCTAATTGCTTCAGGAATGTATGTAATAATTTGTGTGGAAGAGATTGGGGCATCCCTAGATGCCAGAAGCGCTGCAGAGTTATGAATAAATGCAGCACTTGCAGCAACTTCACTCAACCGATCTCTACCATTAAGAATCTCAATGTAATTAGTTGCCACAAGTGCGCCAACAATTCCAGCAAGCACATCACCTGAACCCGCTGTCGCCAACCACGGAGTTGAAATTGGAAGCTCAATGATTGAGTCACCATCTGCAACAACAGTCTGCGAACCTTTAAGTAATACGACAACACCAAGTTTCTCTGAGGCCGTTACTACCCATTTCTTTGGGTTACCTTCAATTGCCTCTGAAGTCACCGTGATTCCACGCTCTGTCAGTAGTCGCGCGAGTTCACCCGCATGCGGTGTAATCAGCGTGGGTTGATCAAACTTTCCTGCCAGATGTAAGGCACCGGCATCGAGAATTGTAGGAACACTCTGCTTGGATAAGAGTGAAAACCAACGATGACGTAACCATGTAGTGACATCGCTGTATCGCTTGTCATCGATTCCAGAGCCTGCCAGCCATGCTGTGACAGCACCAGGCTGAACAACGACTTCAGGATTTGAATGAAGAACAAGATGGGCAAGTCCAGAATTACTGTGAAAACGGATCATTCCAAGTCCAGTAGCCGATGCACTTGCAACTGTGAGTACCGCAGCACCGGGATACTTAGCCGATCCTGTAATTACACCTAAGACTCCACGAGAATACTTGTTATCTAGTTCGCTCGGAATCATGATGCACTTCTTTACATCGCGGGCTCTCCACACTTGCGTACTCATTTGCTCACTCTAACTCTGAAAGTAACGAAGTGCTAAATCGACCTTTCAATCTGCCCGCTTGATCTAGCAAAGAGCGGTTATTCCTTCGCCAGAGGCGCAAAGCCCTTTTCCTGTGGATATTGAAGAGTGTTGGTTCTCAGGTATAGCATGAATGAACTTTGTCGAGTGAGGGAGTCCTGAAGTGAAAAGGATTGCTATTGCAGGAATTTTGACCGAATGCAATGATTTCACAAGCGCATTAATAACTGAAGATGATTTCGAACGAGTTGAATTGCTACGTGGTCAGCAGATGCTGGAAAGAACTGATGGTGTTGTTGGCGGAGCATTGAGTGAGTTAGCCAAACATCCTGACTTTGTCCCAGTGCCTTTGCTCTTTACTTCTACAATTCCTGGAGGAGCACTCACTGATCAGTGCTTTACCAAATTCCATGACGAGATAATTGAACTGACAAAAAAGGCCGGCCACCTCGACGGAGTTTTGCTGTTGCTACACGGAGCTGCAGTATCGGTGAGCGTGGCTGATATAGAAGGTGAACTTCTGCAATCAGTGCGCAAAGTAGTTGGTCATCAGATACCTATTATGGTGACTCTCGATTTGCATGCCCATATCACTGAAAAAATGGTTGCCTTGTCGACTGCGATGTTTGGTTGGGAAACTTACCCACATATGGACTCATTTACGACAGGTGCTCGCGCAGCTGACCTAATAGTGAGAACAATTAAGAAAGAAGTATCTCCAGTGCAAGTCATGGCACGCGTTCCGGTCCTCACAAGTGCAATTAATGCCTCTACTGAGAGGCCGGGTCCATTTTTTGATTTGATGAGAAAAGCAAAGAGTTGGGAACATGCAGGAAGATGTCTGTCCAGTAGCGTTTTCCTAGTACATCCATATATTGATCGCCCCGACATGGGCAGTGGTGCACTTATAGTCACCGATAACGATCCAGATAGCGCTGCCACAATGGCGCGAGAGATTGCACAGGAGTATTGGGATCGTAGGCAAGAATTCGAACCAGAAGTGTGGAAACCCGATGCTGCAATTCGTGATGCAATCAAAAGAGGGTCCAGTAGGTCAGTGCTTACCGAAGTAGCCGATACCTGCGGTGGTGGATCAGCCGGGGATTGCGTTGCAGTACTTCACGCATTACTAGAGATTGACTCGAATATAAAAGCAATCTATCCGGTCGTGTCACCTCAAGCGGCTGCTACAGCGATAGCCGCTGGTGTTGGTTCAGAAGTCGAATTACTTGTTGGAGCAGAGATAGATAAGAAGTGGGGACCACCGGTAAAGATTAAAGGCCATGTTTTAAACACAAGTGATGGAGACTATGTATACCAAGGTGGAGTGTGGGATGGCGCTGCCGGGCATATGGGCGCAACAGCTGTAGTCCGAGTGGGTGCCATTGATATCGTGATCGCAACTTTTCCAACGTATGAATGGCGTGATGAACAATATCGTTCAGTTGGATTAGATCCAGCTGATTATCAGCTGATAGTGGTAAAGAATCCGATGAATTACTTTATGACATATAGTCCAATCGCAGATCACTTTTATGTAATTGATTCTCCTGGGCCAACCCCTGCAACCTGTAAATCACTGACCTACACTCAGATGCAAAGACCCTTTTTCCCTTTTGATAATTCAATTCCTGATGATCCAGTAAAAATCTTTGGGGCCTCATCCCACCAATAGCTTCAATGAAGCGTTAAATCTGCATCTCCATGAGCCCAGTGAGTGAAGGTAACTTCTAGCGATCTGCTTATTGGACTGGCGCAATGCGGGCCAGCACTCCATTTGAGAGTGGAATCAATAGGAGCAAGACGTATAAGCAGATTATCTTCGCCACAACGTGCACGAATGGTGAGTGCATCTGTTGTTCGACTTGCACGAATCGTTACTTGCTTTCCCATCCACTGTGGTATCGGCGCTAAGGACCAATCAGAATTAATAGACGTTACAACCGCTCCCACTTGTGGCGAGCCATCAGCGCTCTCTACGCCAGCCTTAATCCAGCGTTGGCTATCGCTGTGAACAATAATTCCAGCTTGATCGAATTGCCCAGTGTAATCTAGAAGAAAAGTTACTTCCATTGAAGAGTTGGCGGGAAAATCCGTTAAGAGTGCGTGACCGGAATCATGAACAAATCCGTAAGAAGTGTTTCTCCAAAAGTCACTTTCATGAACGGATGTAACTTTGAGTTGACTATTTTCTTGTAGCGCACTTACCGGTGGATTGAGCCAGATACCTTGACTCCAAGAGATCGCTTTCATTGTTTGATCTTACCCATGTGAACTTTTCATGGCACTATTGGCCCATGCGTATCGCCGTATTCTGTTCAGCCTCAACAAAAATTGATGACAAATATGTCGATTTCGCCTTTGAAGTGGGTAAGGCGATCGCCGGCCAAGGCTGGGATGTCGCCTGGGGTGGGGGCACGCTCTCCATGATGGGCTCAGTCTCACGCGGTGCACGCAGCGTTGGTGGAAAAACTTTTGGTGTGATTCCACAAAAACTTGTGGGAAAAGAATTTGCTGACGAGGAGGCAACTGAACTATTTATAACCGAGTCGATGCGTTCACGTAAGGCGATGCTGGAAGATCTCTCCAACGGGTTTCTTATCTTGCCGGGTGGACTCGGAACAATGGAAGAGTTCATGGAGATCTGGGTGGCTAGACACCTGGGTTACCACCAAAAACCAATCGTTGTCTGCGACCCTTTTGGCTTTTATAAAGATTTGCATACCTTCTTGCATTCGCTAAAGAGTGAAAATTTCATTAGCGATGCGCACGATGATCTAGTCTCCTGGGCCAGCGATATTCCTGCGGCAATGCGGGCCTTTAAGCTCTCGATAAAGCCCCCCAACCTGATCTAACGCGGGTCCGGCTCCTCTTTAGATCCTATATTTTAATAAAAAAATCCTATATTTTTTACCCCAAGTCCATTGACAGCCCCTCAGGTCGACTCTACCTTTACCGCATGAGCACAAAGACGCTTGCTGGTGCGCCGCTGCGCGGATTTAAATCAATCCTTGAAGGCAAATATTTCGCATGGATATTGCTTGCTCCAAGCCTGGTCCTTGTCGTCACCTTTATTTTTTACCCACTCTATCGAGGTATCTACTTAAGTTTTACTAGAACAGTTTTGCTTGAAGGACCTGACTCAACATTTATTGGGTTAGAAAACTTTAGACAGATGTTTAAGGATGCACTCTTTCTTCTTGCGGCTAAAAATACTCTGACTTTTATGGTTGTTGGTTTGACAACTCAATTAGCAGTCGGTCTCGGTGCAGCGATGCTATTGAGCCAAGATCGTAAGTACATTGGTGTTATTAGAGTGTTGGTTGTTCTCCCTTGGTTTACGCCTCCAGTCGTGACTGCTTATATGTGGCGCTTTATTCTCGATCAGAATTCGGGTGTTTTGATCAAAATGTTGGATGGCATTGGCATCTCCTTTGGGCCAGCTGGTTTATGGAGTAACCCAGAGCTTGCGATCTATGCCGTGCTCTTTGTGGATCTGTGGGCTTCTTATCCATTCTTCATGCTCTTCTTACTTGCAGCGATTCAAGGAATTCCCAAAGATATGAGAGAGTCAACTGCAGTTGATGGCGCAAATAGCTGGCAACACTTTAGATATGTAGTTCTGCCTTTAATTTCTCCAGTGATTGTCGTTTCATCAATCTTGGGAGTTATTCACCTGATTAATTCACCAACCTTAGTTTTGTTGATGACTAATGGTGGACCAGGAGATGCCACAACAGTTCTACCATTACTGGCATTCCAAATAGCCTTCCTCAGTTATGACTTTGGTTATTCTGCAGCTATTTCTGTGGCTGTCTTAGCTGCGATCGCTGGCTTTGCGATGGTCTACATCCGATTTGCTCGTTTCGGAAAGGAAGACTAATGACTGCCATCAAGAAGAAGCGTCCGATCTCTTACCATCTAGTTAATATTGGAATCGGATTCTTAGGGCTATTCGCAGTTCTTCCATTGGTATGGACTTTCTACACTTCGCTACGAACAAATGTAGATATAAATAAGTTTCCAACAAAAATCGGTCTCTCAAACTTAAGTTTTGATGCCTACTTCGGTGTCTGGCGCGACACCAATTTTCCCATGCTGATGAAAAACAGCCTTATCGTTAGCACGATGACTGTGATTATCAGTTTGTCTCTAGGAACTTTTGCTGGCTATGCCTTATCAAGAAGTAAGTTCCGAGGGCGACAAGGTGTGCTCCTTGTCTACCTAGCAATTCGATTGGTCCCTGGAGTTTTGCTACTGATCCCTATGTATCTCTTTATGAATAGGTTGGGACTTCTTGATAGCTACATAGGACTAACACTTGCCTATACAACCTTTACCTTGCCGGCAACAATTTGGTTGATGAAAGGTTTCTTCGATTCCCTGCCACCAGATTTAGAGAATGCCGCTCGCATCGATGGCTGCTCGCGCATGGGTGCAATGTGGCGTATTTCTATTCCGTTAGTGCTCCCTGGCCTTGCTGCAACGGGTACGTTGACGGCCATCACCGCTTGGAACGATGTTCTCTTTGCCATGCTTCTCACCTCATCAGATCGCACGCGAACCTGGCCAGTGGGCTTGCGCGAGATGATCGGGGAGTTCCAGTTGCCGTGGGAGGCGCTCACAGCCACCTCAATTTTGAGCCTCTTACCTGTGGTTATTGGCTTCGCGCTTGTCGGGCGCAAGATGGTCGCTGGAATTACCGCTGGAAGCCTGAAGGATTAGTCTCCCCTTCTACTTTGTCGATCCTATAGGTTTCTTAAAAAATCCTATATTTTCTCCCAAATTTGCTTGACGATCGTCAAGGGGGTTATTAACCTCATTCCAAGCCTTACAACGGGTGGGGCCACGCTTAGAAAGTTGATATATATGCAGGACTTTATCGGCAATCTTTCCCGCAGAACTCTCTTCAAGATAAGCGCCATTGCCGGCGCAGTAGCTTCAGTGGGATCGTCAGCAACATCAGCATTTGCCGCTCGTACCAATAAAAAGGGCACAGGCAAGATGACGTACTGGAACCACTTTACTGGTGCTCCAGAGCGTGCAGCATTTGCTGAAACAACTGAGGCATTTAAGAAAGCTTCACCAGCAATCGAAGCTGATATTCAGACAGTTACAAACGATGACTGGATGGCTAAATACATCGCATCGACAACTGCAAAGAGCGGTCCAGATGCTGTGATGGTCGACGTCAGCCGTTTCATCGACATGCAACGTATCGGTGGATTGCGCGATATCACGACCTACAACAAGCAGTGGCCAGGTGCCGCTTCTGTTGCAGGTGATACCACTGCATTTACCGCAGCGCGCAAGGTTTATGGAGTTCCATTCTTTACATTCATCGACTGGATGTATTACCGCAAAGATTTCTTTGAGGCTGCTGGAATCAAGAAAGAGCCAACAACTCTTGCTGAGTTCCGTGAAGCCGCAATTGCATGTACCAACCCAAGTAAGGGTCAGTACGGCTTTGCGATGCGCGGAGGATCAGGTGGCGGTGGATTTATCGTCAACGTACTTCACGCATATAACGGTCCGCTCATTTCACCTTCATACAAGGCAACCTTGTCTCTTGATGCCGCTGTTGAAGCGATGCGCTTCTGGGTCAATTTGGCTGTCAAAGATAAGGCTGTGGTTCCAACTGTCGCCACAGATGGATACGCACAGATCTTTAGCAATTTCTACACAGGCAAAGCAGCGATGGTCATGCACCATGGTGGAAGCTTTATCGATGTTGGCAAGAACCTAAAGTATGGAACCGAAGTTATGACACTTGCACGTCCTAAGGGTCCTAAAGATCAGCTCGGTTTCCAGGCTCCTCTTGCAAATGGTGTCTTCCAGCATACGAAGAACCCAGATGCAGCCTTTGAATATATTTCATTCCTAGGTAGCCCAGCTGCCCAGACCATATTCCTCAAGGCAACAGGTTACTTCCCAACCTCAACCGATGCAGCAAAAGACAAGTTCATCGCCGACAATCGTCAGTTCGATACTGCGATCGCAAGTCTTGGAACTTTGTCAAAGACATATACATTCCCAGGTCTTACAGCTTGGCGTGATCTCACATGTCTTCCTGAGTTCCAGAAGTGCCTCACAGGTGCACAAACTCCTGAAGGTGCTGCAAAGGTTATTGTCGACAAGCTTAAGGTGGTTGCTAATGCAGCAGCCGTTGCTAACCGTAAGTACTATGAGAGCAAGCGTTAATCCGTAAGTAGATTAAAAAAGAACCCCTCGCGCATCAGCGTGAGGGGTTCTTTCTTGCACAATTCCTTAAGCCTCAGCCGAAATTGCAGCTGCTAATCCGGGAAACGATCCGAATTCGGATACGTTCATTCTCATGATTCTGACATCTTGCGCTACAGGGGTTGTGATTTCATCGCCAGCGCCACCTGTACCGATGACAAGAATCTTTTTCGCAGCCACTGACTCTCCTTCAAAACTCTCCCAATCCTTGAGGAAAAATCCCGACTGGTTTGAAACGAGATCAATCAAGAATGAGATGAGAATAGGGTTGGCAGGAATAAGACAGATTTCATTTGGATCAGATAGATCATTGAGTATCGGTAGGTTAGATCTAAAGAGTGGTAGGTGTATTCCTAGCGCTTCACTGATGGTGGGAATCATTCCAAAGACTTCCTGAACTTTCTGCACAATCTCTGCAACCGAGCTCTCATGGCTGAGATCGAACTCAGTAGAAATCTGCCGATGGAAATCAGAATCGCCTGCCACATTGATAATTGGCGTAACTACTGTGCCGGCCGGATATTGGTCTAGAGCAACAAATGACAGGATTGCATGCGAACCTTCCATGGCTAATGGAGGTATCTCACTATCTTGCGAACCACTCATCTGATGAACGCGCAGTGTAAATTTGTTTTTTTCCAAGAGGCTTACGACTTCAGCCAAGCATGCGGGCTCATCTTGATAGACAATGGTTAGTTCACTCTCTTCAATACGATCTATACCTGAAAGCGCCATCGTCTTTAACTCTTGCGCTGTTGCTAAAGCTAGATTTGTTGCCATCCCCATATCCGGAAAATCTGTAATGACTAAGTACTCACACGGTGTACCAAGAGCTTGAATCTGTGCGGCAATTTCCTGAACAGGTGTGGGTTCATCACCGACTGCAATCAATAAAATACCTGCCGTATGCCGATGTTGGGCGAGCTTGGGCAAGAATATTTGTGTCACCGCGGCTATTGATGCAGGGTCACTTGATTCGGCTTTATTCTCGATCAGTATCATATGTGCATCTTCAGCAAGAGCGCGAGTAAATCCAGAAGCTCCGCGAGAAAGTGGAATCACGTAGTACTTACTCCTAATACCAATGCCATGTGCATGCCTAAATCCGATAAAGGACTCTGCGGTTTTCTTGCTCCTACCAAAGAATTTCATAGTGAGAAATTATCTCACGACTGGTTCGGTAGAGAGTTACTCCTTGACTGCGCCGCTGAAAATTCCTCGGGCAATCGTTTTTTGTGATGCTAGATAAAGCAAGACCGAGGGAATTACCATTACGAGTGCGATCAATGTCGTTCCTTGGCCATAAAACGCTTCAATTCCAATTGACATGATTGATTTTGATGGCTCAGCGAGAAGCACGCGCGGCAGATGGTAGCTATTCCATAAACTTACGAAACAGAAGAAAGTCACTACTGAGATGAGGGACTTCGAAAGTGGAATGCCAAGATGCCGATAGATCCCCAAGTCTCCGAGACCATCAATTCGTCCCATACCCACTAGGTCTGGAGGAAGTACTGATGTGTAATAGAGATAAGAGAGAAGAGCTCCGAAAGGAAAAAATGAGGACGCGAGAATCAATCCAAGCAGAGTGTTATTGAGACCAATTCGATCAATCATGACATAGAGCGGCATCGCCATCGCAGTTATTGGAATTAGCATCGTTACTAGGGTGGCAAATAGCAGGAATCGACGGAATGGCACATCCAAGACGGCCAAGACAAAGCCTGCAGTGATACAGCAAATTACTGAGATGCTCAGGGCAGATCCGACGAAAATTGAAGTGTTCTTCAACCAGGTGAAGAAGATTCCGTTGTCGTAGTAAATAACGGGGGCGAAGATCATCCGTCCTACATCTCGAAGAATCCAAAACATGGGGATCGAAGCCCCAAAAGTCATGAAAAGTAGTAACACCTTGATAAGACGACTATTGCGTCGTTGAGTTCCTATCTCCATGAGTTCTTACTCTTCTTCATGAAATCGGTATTTACTATGAAAAGGAGCGCCAAAATCACATTGGGAATAAGCATGATCAGTGATAACGCCACTCCGCCAGCAAAATCTGCATTCTTGAAGGCATATGTGAATGCAATCTGACTAGGCGACCAATCTGTTGTCATATTGGAATACATCAACAAATTTGGCTCATTAAATATTTGTAGGGCACCAACGATAAGAAGTATCACCATGTAACCCACGTATCGACTGATCATAGGTAGTTTTAATCGCCATGCTAATTGGAAACGGTTACACCCATCGACAATCCCTGCTTCAAGGACTTCTTGAGAGATCGAGCGCAACGACCCATACTGGATGACAATCCAGCTGCCGATTCCCGTGGAGAATGAAATAGCACCAATCATCCATCGAATGTTTGACTTATCCCACACCACATCGTAGCCAACCACTGCAGACCAGAAGAGGACTGCAACGGCAACAGGAATTAATCCTGGGATAAGAAAAACTAAGCGCGTAGCTCTGTCGTACTTGAAATTTATCGAATCAAGTAACAACGACACCGTTAAGACAGTGATGATCATTAAGGGCACAAACACTACGAGTAAAAATAAGACATTGAAAATTGCTGGCCCTACTCGAAAATCCTGAAGGACCAAAATGAAGGTCTCATACCCACCCTTCATATTTATCCATGAGGGGTTGCGCACTTCGAAAATTCCATAAACCACAGGAATAATTCCACAAAAAAACATAAATGCTACATAAGGAAGAATTAAAAGTGAGGGGACGACTCTACTTTTTTGTTTGAGCCTCACCGATAAAGTATATCGAGTGTGCACCAACTAGTGTCGGCCACATGTGGTTCTCAAACATTCCAGTGGGGCAGGTCGGGCTCGAACCGACGACGACCGGATTATGAGTCCGGGGCTCTAACCAACTGAGCTACCGCCCCCAGCAACATTTGCTGTGGGCAGAAGTCTATCCGTTTACTTATTACGCTGGAATCCGCGACGGCCCCAGAACTCCCAGAGCCCCATGACTGAAAGAACTAGGGCGAAGCCAAAGAGAAGGTCTTCAAGCGGTGCTGCTGCAATCCGAGTTCCAATAATTGAATTGGGGTCATACATCACGATCGCTTTTCCATCTGCGCGTAAATGGGTTAGCCACCAATTGGTCAGGAGTTGAAAGGGAAGGATGATCGAATATGAAATCCAGAAAGCTGTACGCGTCAAAAGTGAATTCTTAAATACGAAGAGATCGACCATGACTGCAACGAGGACGGCAGCTATCGCTATATCGCTATAGATCACTTCTCGTCCTTTCCGAACTCTTTCTCGCGCAGATGAGGTTTTACTGTCGTCACGCCTTCAATGGTCAAAATCGCCGCCATCGGAACAATTATGAAAAAGAGAAATTCCTCGAGTGGAATATTAAATGGGCCATAGATGCCCAACATACGATCACGATTAAAGAACCAATGTCCCTGAGCGATTGCGTATGCATCCCAAATCAAAAAGAGAGTGCTGATCGGCAGAATGCTTATCAACGCACGTTTCCAACGGCGCAAGACTCCAGTCTTGAGAAAAATCTCGAGCCAGAATGAACCAAAGACAGTGAAGGCGAGCATCGCCATGTAACCGAATTTCTCCACACCCGATCTTCTCACAGAGGGCTTTGGTATGGTTGGCGAAAGGGGGTGCGTCATGCGCGATCTTGAGTATCGACTATTTTCACAAGTGCGTAGCTTCTCTTCAACCGCTGTGATCTCAGCAATCTTTCTATCTTTGGTACTCTCTCAATTCTTGGGAGAAAATTCTATTCATTGGCAGGTAGTCATTGCAGTGATTGCCCTAGCGGTTGGCATTCCGCACGGTGCGCTGGATCATCTTGTGACCCTACCTAAATCAAATCCAACCATGATGTTTCTCTTCATTACCGTTTACGTTCTGGTTGCAGTCGTCGCGGTGATTGCAATCCTAGAATTCAACGTCTTCGGATTCATCTTTGTATTGCTTATGAGTGCCATACATTTTGGTATCGGAGATGCAGCATTTATCAACGAGATGGATCGACGAGGGGGTAGAAAAGCCAAGCTACCTCGAGTGATGTATGCAGTAGCCGCTGGTTCGATTCCAGTGCTTATTCCACTAGTAAATCGCGCCAGCACCGATGCACTCGCGCAAGTTAACCCGGCACTAATCAATTGGCATCAGGGAATTGATCAAGAAATTCTTGGGGGAGTCAGTGGCTTTGCAGTAGTTGCGATTGTGGCTCTGTTCTTCCTCCGCCGAAAGAGAGAGTCACTTGATCTTGCGCTCTTGTTAACTCTCGCACTTGTTGCACCGCCGCTGATTGCATTTGCCGTCTACTTCGGTTGTTGGCATGCGATGCGCCATACAGCTCGGTTGACTCTTTCGCTTGAATCTTCCCAACGCGGCTATAGGGAAGGAAACCTTAGAAAAGTTTTCTTATCTGCTGTATTGCCTGGCACCCCAGCGTTAATCGGAACTTTTGTGATTGCAGGTGTATTAGCGCTTCTTGGTAATGATTTTAGTGATGACTTCTTCTGGATGGCTTTAGTTGTTGTGTGGGCGCTCACAGTTCCACATATGGCAGTTACGGCAAAACTCGATAGGTCGGCGTTAACCTAAATACATGAAACTTCGGTTCCTCACAGCAGCGTTACTCATTACTTCTTGCCTACTTCCGAGCTCTGCTCAAGCTGCACCAATCTATGTCTTTCCGGTAGCAGGTTGTGAAGTGAACTATGCACGCGCCCATCACGATTATCCAGCAACAGATATTTTGGCTAAGGCCGGATGTGCCTTTGTGGCACCTATTGACGGTGTGATCGATGAAGTCAATCGAGTAGATACATGGTCTGGAAAAGTTAACGCTGGTATTACTCGCGGAGGGCTATCAGTCTCACTCATTGGAGTTGATGGCGTTCGATATTACGGATCACATTTGAAATCGATCTACAAAACTATCGAACCAGGGCTAGTTGTTAAAGCTGGACAAAGATTGGGTTCTGTCGGCGCAACAGGTAGCGCGCGCGGAACTTCACCACATTTGCACTTTGGAATCTCTTGGCCGACACCAGCTGACACATGGTGGGTCAGACGCGGTGCGGTATTGCCGTGGAAATATTTAGATGCGTGGAAAGCCGGAAAAGATTTATCTCCCGCCAAGGCAGTTGCTGCCGCGCTTAAAAAAGCCGGGGAAGTTCCACCCGAACCAAAGAAATAATTAAGGTGTAAAGAAGAAAGCCCCGCACAATGTGCGGGGCTTTCTCATAAAGCTAGCGGTTGCTATTAGTTAGCGTTCACTGCATCGGCCTGAGGACCCTTTGGACCCTGTACGACCTCGAATGAAACTGACTGACCCTCTTCAAGGCTCTTGTAACCGTTTCCTTGGATTGCTGAGTAGTGAACGAATACATCTTGTCCGCCACCATCAACTGCAATGAAACCGAATCCCTTTTCAGAGTTGAACCACTTAACTGTACCTGTTGCCATGTTTTACTTTTCCTTCGATATGTGGGTGTGTGAGAAATCCTCAAACACGGTCTTCCTCTTGCGCCAGCGATACCGAGCAAAGCACTACTGCCATGAAACGGGTCCTGATTAAGCGTCCGACTGGTCCCTAGTCTAGCCCTATTTACGCCTA
>Ga0222712_10002919_pt1 | contig 19129 bp, 16 predicted proteins | sample C33_657DmetaG_FD_165043 | JGI IMG/M metagenome (GOLD analysis project Ga0222712, IMG submission 165043) | Estuarine water microbial communities from San Francisco Bay, California, United States - C33_657D | ecosystem: Environmental > Aquatic > Marine > Unclassified | place: USA: California... | reverse complement strand
CGCTGGGATATAGGCCGCAAACTGGGCGGGCTGGTCAGCCACCGGGTCCACACCCAGGCCGGCCAGGGTCTTGGCCACATCCGCATCGCGCAGCGCAAGAGCAATCGAGCGCTGCACCCGGGCGATGCGATCAGCAGCGGTGCCCGCCGGTGCAGCCACGCCAAACCAGTTCTTCACATTAAAGCCTGGCAGGGCTTCAGCCACCGTAGGCACGCCAGGCAGCACGCCCATGGGCTGCAGGTCGGTCACAGCCAGGGCGCGCAGTTTTTCGGAGCGCACATGCGGCAGACCGATGGCCACCGCCTCGAAGGTCAGCTGCACCTGCCCGCCAATGACGTCGGCCACGCTAGGCGCGCTGCCCTTGTAGGGCACATGGGTCATGCGCAGGCCGGCAGCCGCGTTAAACATCTCGCCCGCCATGTGCGGCAAACCGCCGTTGCCGCTGGAGGAAAAGTTGACCGCCTGCGGGTTGGCCTTGGCGTAGGCAATCAGCTCACGAACGTTTTTGACCGGCAACTTGGGGTTGACGTAGAGCACAAAACCCGATGAAGCAACCTGCGTGACCGGCGCAAAGTCCTTTTGCACGCTGTAGGGCAGGTCCTTGACCAAGGCCGGCGTGATGCTGAAATTGCCCATGGTGCCCATGAACAGCGTGTGGCCGTCCGCCTCGGCCTTAGCCACCGACTGCATGCCAATCACGCCACCGGCACCGGCTCGGTTTTCCACCACCACCGGCTGGCCAAGGTCAACAGACATCTTGGGCGCCATAGTGCGCGCAATGATGTCAATCGCTCCGCCCGGCGGGAAGCCGATGATGATGCGCAGCGGCTTGGACGGAAAGCCCTGAGCCGCCACCGTACCGGCCAGCAGCAGCATCGCTGCTGCGAGCGCATGTCTAAAAATTCTCATCGCTGCCTCTCCTAGGGATGGTCCTTAATCTGTCCGTCTTTGCGCCGGCCCGATTTTGCTCTACGATCAATTATTCTTAGGTTGTGAAAGAAAAACAAGGATGCAAACCCGGCCATCCCCCGCGCCTTGGCATGCCGAGGTCTATGCCGGAACCGCCGGCCACTCCGCCTGGTTCAGCGCCGATCTGGGCCAGCACTGGGTGCACCCTAACAGCCATTCCGGCATGTACCTCGAGGCGCGGGTCTGGGGGTTTTCCAGCCACCCGGCGCGCCCCCGTGAGCTGCTCGCAGCCACCGATATGGGCGTCTTCCGCTGGAGCGAAGACACGGCGCGCTGGACACCTCTGCCCTCACCCATGAACGACGTCTGGGCGCTGGCCCAAGCCCCCTGGGACGCCGACTGCGTCATTGCCGGCACCCGCCCAGCCGATCTTTACCTCTCACGCGACGGCGGTACCCGCTGGCAAAAACTGGACGTACCCGGCATCGCGCATTTCTCAAACATCAATATGGGTCCAACCCGGGTCACGCAGATCCTGTTCGACCCGGTCGACGAAGGCACGGTTTGGGCCACCATCGAGATCGGCGGCATCTTTCGCAGCAGCGACGGCGGCCTGAGCTGGCAGGCCTGCTGCGAGGGCTTGGTCTCGCAAGACGTGCATGGTATTGCTGCGGTCAATGATGGCCAGGGCGGCAAGCGCCTGCTGGCCACCACCAACCGGGGCCTGCATATCAGCACCGACAACGGCGCGCATTGGCAATTCCAGGCCCTGGACGCGCCCTGGCAATACTGCAGGGCGGTGGTGCCGCAACCGGGCAAGGACGCCGTGGTCTACCTGTGCAACGGTGATGGCCCGCCCGGCAGCACAGGCCGGCTCTGGCGCAGCCAGGACCACGGCCGCAGCTGGTCGCCGCTGGCGCTGCCCGGCAGCTTCAACAGCACACCCTGGTGTCTGGCCCTGCATGCCCACGACCCGCAACTGATCTTTTTGGCCACCAACCTCGGCCAGCTCTACCGCAGTCAGGACGGTGGTGAGCACTGGCAGCGCCTGCCGCATGAGTTTGGCGAGATACGCGCCCTGCACTGGCGAGCGAGCGACTACCCGCCTGACCGCCCCGCCCACTCCATCACCGTGCGCCCTCCTGTGGTGGCGGCTTGACACTTCCCAACGAGCACCCATGAGTATCCAAACCGCCAAGGAACGCCCTTTAAAAGTGGGCCTGATGGTCCCGGCCAACAACACCACCATGGAGGCCGAACTGCTGGGCTGGCTGCCCGCCGGCTCGCAATGCCACACGCTGAAGATTCCCCGTGGCCCGGGCTTGCTCACCCAAGAGAGCTTGCCGGCCTACAAGCAGGCCGCGGTCGAACTGTCGGCGCAATTCGCTGCTAACGGCATTGATGTATTGGCCTATGGCTGCACCGCAGCCGGCTTCATCCTGGGCCCCGATGGCGACCGCGACATTGCCCGGCAATTGGGCGAGAGCACCGGCGCGCCGGTGGTCACCACCGCCCGGGCCATGATGGTGGCGCTGGCCGGTCTAGGCGCCCAGCGCATTTCACTGCTCACGCCCTATGCGGATGAAGTCAACCAGCGCCTGCGGGCCTTCCTGGCCTCCGGCGGCATAGAGGTGATTCACTTCTACAGTTTTGAAGCGCCCGATACCGCCGCGCTGGGGCGTATCACCGAAGCGCAGGTTGAGCGCGAAGCACGGCGCCTGTGCCGCCCGGACGTTGACGCGCTGTTCATTGCCTGCTCACAACTGCCCACCCTCCAGGTGGTCAAACAGCTCAGGCAGGAGGGCGCACTGCCGGTGCTCTCTTCCATACAGGTCACGGCCGAGCAGGCTCAGTTGGCCCTGGCTTGAACAGCCAGCCCTCCAGCCAGCGGGCTCGGCTGGGGTCGGCAAGCAGGCAAGGCTATCTCATCAATCATTAAACAGGAGACACACCATGAACAAGCGAATCCTCTTGACTTTGGCCGCGAGCATGGCCGCGAGCCTGACCTTGAGCACAGCCGCCCAGGCACAAGGCGCATGGCCGAGCAAGCCTATACGTATCGTCGTGCCCTTTGCGGCCGGCTCCTTCACCGACACCGCCGTACGGGTGGTCGGGCAGGAGCTGAGCACCCAGCTGGGGCAGCCAGTGCTCATCGAAAACCGCGGCGGTGGTGGCAGCACCGTCGGCACCGATCTGGTGGCTAAGGCAGCGGCCGACGGCTACACCTTGCTGGTGACCGACAACTCGTTTGCAGTTTCCTCGGGCCTGTATGCCAAGCTACCCTATAACCCGGCCAAGGACCTGATGCAGGTCTCGCTGCTGGCTGACGCGCCGGCGGTCATGGTGGCCAGGCCCGGCCTGCCGCACAAGAACCTGCGCGAAGTGATGCAGGAAGCGCGCAAGGCGCCGCGTAAATTCACCTTCGGCTCGGGCGGCCAAGGCTCATCGGCCCATCTGGCGATGGAACAACTGCTGGCCCAGAACAATGTGCAGATGACCCACATCCCGTTTCGCGGCATCGCCGCCGCCATGGTCGATGTCATGGCCGACCGGGTCGATGTGGCCATAGGCAGTGTGGGCTCCACCTCGGCCCAGCTCAAGGACGGCCGGCTACAGGGCCTGGCCATCAGTGGCGACGCTCGCCACCCCCTTTTGCCGGCGGTGCCCACCTTCGCCGAGGCTGGTTTTGCCAACTACCGGATGATGTACTGGTTCGGCATGATGGCCCCCGGCGGCACGCCTGCTGCCGTGGTCGAGCGCCTGCAGCAGGAGGTGGCGCGCGCGGTCACCACAGCCAAGGTGCGTGAGGTCTTTAGCGCAGCTGGCGTACGCCCGACCGCCAATACGCCAGCGGCCTTCGCCACCCTGGTGCGAGAAGAGACGGCACTGTGGACCGAGCTGATCAAGCGCAGCGACATCAAGCCTGAATAAGCGCAACTGGACGCACCACACCCTATCCCATCATGAGCCTGCGACCCGACGAACAGCCCGCCTTTGCCACCCCAGCGGGCGCCTGCGACGCGCATTTCCATGTCTTCGGCCCGGCCGAACGCTACCCGGCCGATGCGTCGACGCCGCTGCGCTACGCACCGCCGCTGGCGCCGCTGAGCGACTACCTCTTGCTGGCAAAGCGGCTGGGCATCCAGCGCTTCGTATTTGTGCAGCCCAGCGCCTACGGACGCGACAACCGCTGCATGCTCGACGCCATGCGCGAGATCGGCCCGGCGCGCTGCCGCGGCATCGTCGACATCGCCGAGGACGCGCCCGATGCACAACTGACCGAGCTGCATGCCCTGGGCGTGCGCGGTGTGCGCATCAATGTCAGCCCGATACACCCAGCCCAGGCGGGGCTGGCCGAGGCGATGCTGCCGCGCATACGCACCCTGGCAGCGCGCTGCGCCGAGTTGGGATGGCAACTGGACTTTCTGCTGCCGGGCTGGCTAACACTCGCGCTGATGCCCGAGTTGCGTGCGCTCAGGCTGCCCTTTACCCTGGCGCACATGGGCATGAACCTGGCCAAGGACGGGGTGCAGGCCCCGGGCTTTGTGGCACTGCTGGACCTGCTCAAGCATGGCGAAGGCTTTGCCCATGTGAAATTCACCGGCATTTACCGCATGTCCAAACAGGCGGGCTTTGCCGATGCCGATGCGCTGGCTCAGGCCCTGATCGCCCAGGCGCCCGATCGCATCATCTGGGGCAGTGACTATCCCCACCTGTCCTTTGCCGACAACAGCTCGGTCGAGCTGTTCAACCTATTAGGCCGCTGGACGCACAGCGACGAAATACGCCGCCAGATTCTGGTCGATACACCCGCGCGCCTCTTCGGTTTCAGGGACTGATCGCCGACGCGGCCGGGCTCAGTCCGCCAGCTCGAACACCGCCATGCTCTCCACATGCGCGGTATGCGGAAACATATTCACCACCCCGGCCGCCAGGCACCGGTAGCCGGCCTCGTTGACGAGAAGCCCGGCATCGCGCGCCAGCGTGGCGGGGTTGCAGCTCACATAAACAATGCGTCGGGGCGGGAGCCAGTCGGCCGGCGGGGTGACGGCCGGAATGACGAAGGCATCGGTCTTGACGCCGTCCTTGTTCACCCGCGCACGCGCCTTGCCCTGCGGATGCAGGGCCACCAGGGCCTTGATGAGTTCAAAAGCGCCCTCGCGCGGCGGATCGATCAGCCACTTGTCGGCCGCGCCGTCAGCTGCCAGCAGCTCGGGCGTCATCTCGAACAAATTGCGCGCCGCAAACGTCGTCTCGCACAGCGAGCCCAGCTCAGCGGCCTGCCGGCGCTGCTGGTTGAACTGCAGGTTCTGGCGGGAACGCTCAATCAGCGCTGCGCTGCCCTCGATGCCCAGCACCGATCGGGCCTGGGTGGCCAGCGGCAGTGTGAAATTGCCCAGGCCGCAAAACCAGTCGATCACCCGCTCGTGCTTTTGCACCTGCAGCAGCCCCATGGCCCGCTCGACCAGGACCCGGTTGATATACGGATTGACCTGGGTGAAATCGGTGGGCTTGAAGGGCATCACGATGCCAAACTCAGGCAAGTCATAGGCCAGGGCCGGCACCTCAGCGTCGAGCAGGTGTACCGTATCGGGCCCCTTGGGCTGCAACCACCACTGCAAGCCGGGCCGGCTGGCGGCAAAGGCGCGCAGCTTGTCGCTATCGCCCGGGCTCAGCGGTTCCAAATGCCGCAAGACCAGGGCGGTGATGCGCTGGCCGCCGACCTCACCGCAGGCCAGTTCGATCTGCGGGCAGGTCTCACGCGCCTGCAGCGAGCCAATCAGCTCACGCAGCGGCATCAGCATGCGGCTGACGTCTTCCGGCAGCACCAGACACTGGCCGATGTCGGCCACATATTGGCTCTTGCGCTCATGAAAGCCCACCAGCACCGTTTCCTTCTTGCGCACATAGCGCACCGACAGCCGGGCGCGAAAACGGTAATGCCAGCTCGGCCCTTCCATAGGCCTGAGCATGCGCTCGGCGCGCAAGCGGCCGAGGTGTTCAAACTGATCCTCCAGCACCCGCTGCTTGACCGCCACCTGCGCGCTGGGGTTGAGATGCTGCATCTTGCAGCCGCCGCAGGCGCCCTGATGCAGGCCAAAGTGCGGGCAGGCCGGCCGCACCCGCTGCGAGGATTCGTGCAGTACGTCGAGCACCGTGGCTTTTTCAAAGCTGCTCTTCTTGCGGTTGATGTTGGCCGTCACCCGCTCAAAGGGCAAAGCCCCTTCGATGAATACCACCTTGCCGTCGGCACGGTGGGCAATGCCCTGGGCGTCCATGTCAAGCGACTCGACGGCAAACACCTCAGGGCGATGGAAGTCAGGCTGCAGATAGGCGGGAGCCGGAGTATCAGCCTGCACATCCGCAGGCCGGGAAGTCGAGAAGGTCATGGCCCAATTGTCGCAGCCCGCTTACTCCCTTCCCCCGGTTGCCGCACCCGCCTTGCTCCCTTCCCCCGGTTGCCGCACCCGCCTTGCTCCCTCCCCCGATTGTCGGACCCCGTCTTGCTCGCCCCTCCGATTGTCGGACCCCGTCTTGCTCCCTCCCCCCCTGGGGGAGGGCTGGGGTGGGGGCACGGGCCTTCATGAACGTGCGGCTAGGTTGCAGTGAGCCGATGCCCCCACCCTAACCCTCCCCCAGAGGGGGAGGGAATGGAAACCAGGTGCAAATGCGCTGACCTTCACACTCCCCCGAAGAGGCGAGACGCTCAGCCCCAGGCCGCTAAATACTCCTGCCAGTGCGGCTCATTGGACGCAAGCTGGCCCAGGGCGCTCTTCACGAAATCGATCTCCTGGGCATATTCGGCCTCGAGCAAGCCGCCGCGCATCTTCTGGAAACGGCAGTACAGCAAATAGGTGTTCATCACATCGGTTTCGCAATAGCGCCGGATGTCTTCGAGCTTGCCGTCGCGGTAGGCGCCGTAGACCGCTGAGCCATCCATACCCAGCTTGCCCGGAAAGCCGCAGAGCTTGGCCAGCGCATCGAGCGGCGCGTTGTTCTTGGGGCTGTACATGGCCAGCAAGTCCATCAGGTCCAGATGGCGCATGTGATATCGGCTGATGTAGTTGTTCCACTTGAACTCGCGACTGTCATGGTCGCCGCCATCGCCCATGTCCCAATACTTGCTTGCCACCACGCCATGCTTGAGGCCACGGTAATGCAGCACCGGCAGGTCAAAGCCACCGCCGTTCCAGCTGACTAGCTGGGGGACATGCTTTTCAACCGTGTTGAAAAACGTCTGGATGATCTTGCCCTCCTGGCTGTGCCCGTCGGACTCACGGTCAACAAAGGAATGGATGCGCAGGCCCTCCGCATTGCGAAACACGCAAGAGATCACCAGCACCCGCTGCAAATGCAGCGGTGCAAAGTCACTCTTGCCATCGGCCGCCCGCTGCGCCGCCCAGGCCGCATAGGCCTGGGCATCGTCCTCGCCCTGTGCCAAGCCCAGGGCACGCATGCCGGCGATATCGGGAACGGATTCAATGTCAAACACCATCACTGGCCAGCTCATGGGACGCTCCTTGTTGTCAGGTCGTCAAGGATAAAGGATGTGGGCGCTGCCCACTCGCGGCGATGCAGCGCTTGATCAGAAGCCTATCGCGCCGAGGCGGCGCTCCCACAAGGTCTCAGCGAGGCTTTGGTAAGGGCTGTGGGAGCTGCGCCCTCGCAGCGATGCAGCGCTTGATCAGAAGCCCTATCGCGCCGAGGCGGCGCTCCCACAAGGTCTCAGCGAGGCTTTGGTAAGGGCTGTGGGAGCTGCGCCCTCGCGGCGATGGGGCGATGCCAGAGCCCTGGAGCTTTACTTCTTCTCTGCGGCTTCATTGGGCGCTTCCTTGGCGGCCAGCTTGGGCGTCTCGGGCTTGCATTCGGCCAGAACTGCCACCTTTTGCCCGCCCAGGGCCAATGCATTTTGCGCAGCGCAGATGACCTGCTTGCGGCTGCCCCAGTCGGCGGCGGCCAGGGCTTTTTTCAGCGATTCAACCGTGGCCTCGTCGGCTTGCCCAGAAGACAGCAGGCGCAGCACACCGACCCCCAGGTGACGCTCAGGGCTGAGGCTCTTTTCCTTGGCGTAAGACGCCTCCAGATCCTTGGCGGTGACGCCGTTGCTCAAGGCGGCGCGTACCGCACTGAGCTGCTGCGACTGCAGGCGCAATGGCTCGAGCTCCTTTTGCGCGACTTGCAGGGCCTCGGTGACTTCCTCGAGCTTTTTTCCAGCAGTTTCGCCGCGCTCGGTCATGGTCTGAACCTTGGCGGTATCTGTGCCCACCTTGCCGTGCAAATGCCAGGCATAGCCTGCACCCACGGCAGCTGCGATGAAGAGGAACAGTTCCAGAAAAAGGCGTTTCATGGTGCGGTCCCGGATCAGTTGGTCGCAATTGGCCGGCCGTTTTGCGGCTGTACTGGCCGCGAGCTGATCTTGAAGGGGTACTGCATGATCTGCTCGCGCGAAATATTGATCGGCTCCTTGATCACGTAATAACGCATGTTTTCAGAGCAGGGCGGGGCGGCCAACGAGCCATCGTAGGTGAAAAACTTGAGCTCGCGCGGCAGCAGGTTGGCCGGATTGAAGTTCACGCCCTCGGGTTGGACTTCAGGCCCCTCTTTGGCCGGTGCGTGGCTCCACAACTGCTTGATGCCGGGATTCTCATTGCCCTCGCGCAGCAGCACCACCACCGTCACCTGCTTGCCGGTTTTGTCGCGGTGCAACAGATGGATGCCCATGGGAAAGGACTTGCCATCGATCTGCTCACCGCTGGGGCGTTGAAAGGTCATGCTGATCAGGTCATAAGGCATGCTGTCGATGCGCATCTTGCTGCCGGGCGCCACATTGACCTGCCAGGTCTTACCGTCATTGACGATGGCCAGCGGACCCGGCCGGTAATCATGAATCAGCTCGTATTTGACGCGCAGCAGTGGCCCCGCGATGTTGATGGGCGACTGATTGCGTCCGCGTCCGCACATGGCATAGCGCTCACCCCAGTTGTCCGGACCCAGGGGCCCGTCGTAAGCCCAGGGCGGTAGCGTGCTTAGCGCTTTGACGTCCTTTTTCTTGGCGGCCGCCTCTTCCAGGCGGCGCTCGGCGGCAGTCTTGTCGTCCGCAGCCGGCTTGGCCGAAGGTGCATCCTGGCCGCTGGCATCCTTGGCCTGGGCGTCGGGCCCGGCAGCCACCTTGGCATCGGCAGCGCCCTGTTCTGGCTTGGCCCCGGCCTCTAGGTTTTGGCAGCTCGAAAGCACCTCCACCTTTTGTCCAGCCGATGCCAAGGCATTTTGGGCTGCGCAGATCACCTGTTTGCGCGTACCCCAGTCGGCCGTATCGAGCGCCTTTCGGAAGGCATCGACCGCAGCCGGATCGGCGCCGTCCTTGCTGAGCAGACGCATAACCCCCAGACCCAGCTGACGCTCGGGGCTAAGCGGCCCCTTCTCCTTTTTGTAGGCGGCTTCCAGGTCACGCAGGGACTCGCCATTGGCAAACGCCGATTTGTAGGCGCTCAGCTGCTGGGCCTGCTCGCGCAGCGGGGCCAGTTCGTCCTGCAATTCCTGCAGGGCTTTCTCGGACTCTGCCAACTTGGTGACAGCGCCCGCCGTCTTGGGGGTGAGTTCAGCCACCTGGGCCGCCACCCCAGCGCCGGCCTGATAGCGCATCCAGCCAAAGGCAGCGGCAGCGCCCAGGGCGATGACGAGCAGGAGGTCGAACAGGGTGCGTTTCATGGTTCAGGAAACCGGGGTTGGTCGTAGAAGGTCGGATCGGGGGGGAAAAACTTGAGGCCTACTAGCGGCTGGCACTGAAACTGATGCCTTTGCCCAATGGGTCTGTCGCCATCAAATCGAGCTGCCACACTTTGCCGGGGACGGCACTGGGCCTGAGTATTGCCACGCCACTCAGCTGGCTTGCGTGCCGAGTGCAATTGGTCGCCGCGGCAAATTTAAGCTCCACACTGAAGGCGGGAAGGCTACTTAAGCGGGTTATGCGCGAGATACTGTTTAGGGCCTGGGTGCAATCGCTGAAAGCTGTAAAACTCAGTTGCCCGCTAGCTTCTATGTTCAAAGTGGCATTCAAATCAGAATCGGGTCCATAGCGCCAACTGCCGGTCCAAGGGCCCACCAAAGGCGTCAAACCGACAAAAGTCGCCGGGGTCTGAGCTGAAAGTGTGCCGCTATGCACTTCTTCGAACAAGACGGGAGATAGCACACGGTTGAGGCTAAGACTCGCAAAATAGCCGCTGCTTGAAATACCAGTGAGGCTGGCCTGACCGGTTCGCGTTGACTCGTTCTTGAAGGCCACGAGCGAAGAAATGGACCCGGTGGGAGGGCTTTGAGCCCAGCTCCCCGAATACAAAGCCACCTCGCCGCCGGCGGTCTGCTCCCAGCCATACCACTTGTTACCGGACGTGGAATCGGTGGTCAAAAGCGTCACCCACGGGTGTGAGGACGCGGTGCCCTGGACCGTGAGACTACCGCTATAGATGCCCGCCTCAAGTGGGGAGTACACCGTGACCGGTGGGCTGGATGGCGCAGGCCCTCCACCCCCGCCCCCTCCCCCACCGCAAGCGGCCAGCAGGCAAGCCAGAGCTGCCGCAGGCAAGGCTTTGAAAAATCGAGGCGGAAACAAAAAAGGAGTCATGCTGAAATTTTAGGAGGCTGCAGGCACCGGACCGTGGCATTCACACCCCGCTACTCAAGTTAAAGCGCATGGTGCCCATCTCGTCGAGCTGGCGCTGCTCGCGCAGTCGAGTGCTGGCCTTGACCTGCTGTGCATCCTGATCGACCAGGGCCTGCATCTTCATGCGCTCGCGCTCGGCCGTGAGCAGGCGCGCCCGGGTTTGAGCGGTGATCTGCTCGACCTGGGCTTTGTCACGCTCGACCCGGTCGATCAAGACCAAAATCTGATCGGCAAACTGGCGACGGTTGAGCGTCTCCAGCATGCCGGTGCTCACCTCGCCGGCCTGGGGCGGCCGCAGATAGTCTTGGTGCAGCTGTTGCAAGCGCTGGGCGCTGGCCTGCAAACTGAGCATGCGCTCGCGCAGCGGCTGCAGTTCGGCCTGGATGCGGCCGACCTCCTCCTGCGCCTTGTTGAGCAGCACACCCCAGCAGCTACGGACTTGATTCATGAATGGCTTTCCTTGGGTTCAATCGGATTCATCGGGCCTCAATGGCCCATCAACAAGCGGTGCAGACCTTCGCGGGTCGCGCCTTCGTTTTCGCCCAGGTGCATGTCCTGGCGCAAAAAGTTTTCCATGGCCGGCCGCAGCTGTATGGCTTCGTCCAATTCGGGGTTGCTGCCCGCCTCATAAGCGCCCACCTGAATCAGGTCCAGGTTTTGTTGGTACAGAGACCAGAGGCGCCGAAAGCGGTTGGCTGTCTTGAGCTCGTTGGGCGCCAGCAGAGACTGCATCAGGCGCGAGATCGAGCCATTGAGGTCTATGGCCGGGTAGTGCGCCGCATCGGCCAGCTTGCGCGAGAGCATGACCTGTCCGTCCAGCGATGCACGGGCGATATCCACAATCGGGTCCTGCGCATCGTCGCCCTCGGCCAGCACTGTGTAAATCGCGGTGATCGAGCCATGACCGTGTCGCCCGGGGCCGGCCCGCTCAATCAAATTAGGCAGCAGCGCAAACACCGAAGGCGGATAGCCTTTGGCGGTCGGCGGCTCGCCGATGGCCAGGCCCACCTCGCGCTGCGCATGCGCCACGCGGGTCAGGCTGTCGACCAGCATCAAAACATCTTTGCCCTGATCACGAAAATACTCAGCGATCAGGTGCGTCATTTGCGCCGCTTTCAGGCGCAAAACCGGCGAGACGTTGGCCGGCGACGCCACCACCACCGCCTTGGCCAGACCTTCCGGGCCCAGGGTTTCCTGGATGAAGGCTTGGACCTCCCGGCCGCGCTCACCGATCAGGCCGATAACCACCACATCGGCCTCGGTAAATCGGGTCAGCATGCCCAGCAGCACACTCTTGCCGACACCAGAGCCGGCCACCAAGCCGATGCGCTGGCCACGGCCCAGGGTCAGCAGACCATTGATGGCTTTGACACCGACGTCCAGCACCTTGTTGATCGGGCCACGCTCCATGGGATTGACCGGCAGGCCATGCATGGACAAACGGGTATCGCACTTGGGCGCAGGCAGGCCGTCAAGCGGCTCGCCGCGGCCATTGATCACCCGGCCCAGCAACGCATGGCCCAAGCAAACCTGGCCAGCGCCGGGCATGATGCGCACCGATGCGCCCGGGCCTATGCCCACAGGCTCGGTAAAGGGCATCAGGAACAGAGTCTTGTCCTGAAAGCCGACCACCTCGGCCTCAATACGCTGGCCATCACGGCCCATCACCTCGCAGCAGGTGCCGATCGGCGCCATGATGCCGCGCGCCTCCAGCCGCAGGCCAACCAGCCGCACCAGGGTGCCGCAACGCTCAGGCCGAGGCGCACGAATGGTGGCCAGGCTGCGTTCGACGTCTTCGGCAAAATCCATCATGGTGTCATGGGTGGTTAAGGGCAACAGCCGGTTTTAATGAGGCGTGTGAAAGCTGCGCCGGGATGAGGGGTGTGGGAGCCGCGCCGGGATGAGGGGTGTGAAAGCCGCGCTGGGATGAAGGGTGTGGGAGCCGCGCCCTCGCGGCGATGCGGCCTCTGATCGAGCGCTGCATCGCGCCGAGGCGGCGCTCCCACAGGATAGTGAAAGCTGCGCCCAGATGAGGCATGTGAAAGCTGCGCCCAGATGAGGCATGTGGGAGCTGCGCCGAGATGAGGGGTGTGGGAGCCGCGCCCTCGCGGCGATGCGGCCTCTGATCGGGCGCTGCATCGCGCCGAGGCGGCGCTCCCACAAGAGGCGCTCCCACAAGAGGCGCTCCCACTAGAGGCACCCCCACATGAGGCGCTCCCAAAATTGAGGCATTCACAAGTCGGGCTTGCACAACTCATGGGGCCGAATCCGGGTCTGGCTCATGCAACTCGGGGCTGGGCAAAGCCGATTCGGGATCTACCGTTTCGACGGTGGAGGCCTGCGCATCGATCACCGGGCCAAAGCGGCTGCTGCGTGGCGCAGGGGCCATGCGGGGCTGGGCATCGAGCACCTGGGTCACCTCGGCGCGCCGCGCGGCGACGCGATCGCTGCGCATGGCCGACTGCTCACTGGCCCGCGCAGGAGAAACCAAAAGCTGACGCGCCAGTGCATCGAGCCTGTGTTCAATCAAATCAGACACCACCGCGTCATTCGCGCTGGCCCTGACGCTGCCCGGGATGAGTGCGGCATTGGCCTGCAATATCCAAGCTGGGGCTGACTTGGCCGAATCGCTGGCATCAGCGCCCTCGGGGTGCGAAGACTTCATCAAGGCCTGCATGGCCGCGAGGTCGTCCGGATGAAGCTCTACCACCACCTGAGAGCCGCGCTGGACGTCGAGCTCTTCTACGCAGCGCCGCACCAGCCTTTCGATGGCCTGGGGCGACACCGACAATTCGCCAATCACCAGTTGCTCAGCCAGATGCAGGGCCAGCCGCTTGAGGGGCTCGTACATGCGCTCGCCAGACTGGGTCAATTCCAGTACCCCGCGCTCGAGCGATTCGACCCTTGCGACGGTTTCCTGTTGCCGGCGGCCGGCTTCGTTGCGGGCCTGATCCAGCGCCTCGCGCAAGCCGTGCTGCTTGCCCTGTTCATAGGCTTCGAGCCGGGCCTGCTCCAGGTCCTCCTGGCTGAACTGTCCGCTGGCTTGGGCAGGCACGTCGACCGGGGCCGGCAGCGCCAAGGCTGCTTCGGCCAACAAGGCGTCTTGAGCGCCCGCAGGCTCCACCGGCTCTTCTTGCGCCTCAGGCGGTATCAAAGAAGGCACCGAGAACCGGGCCGCGTGACCTGAGCGCCAGGCATGGGGCTGGAACGCGGTGCCAGCGCTGCCTCCACGCTGAAAGTCAGCGGACTGCCAGACCCGAGCTGTACGCTCGGGCGTGCGGTCCTTGCGCAGTACATCAGACAAAATCGGCGCCTCCACCGAGCATCAGCTCGCCAGCATCGGCCAGCTTGCGTGCAGTACGCATGATCTTCTTTTGCGCCTCTTCCACATCGGTGATGCGCATCGGACCTTTGGCCTCCATATCGTCCTTGAACATGCTGCGTGCACGCTCGGACATATTGCCGAAGAATTTTTCCTTGACCATCTCGGTCGCTCCCTTGAGCGCGATCATCAGCTGGTCGGTATCGACATTGCGCATCAACACCTGTATGCCACGGTTGTCCACGGTCGTCAGGTTCTCGAAGGTGAACATATTGTCCTGAATGCGCAGGGTCAAGTCGGCATCCAGCTTGTTCAGGCCCAGCATGACCGAAGCCTCCAGCTCCGTCTTGGTCAGGTTCATGATGCGCGCCGCAGCCTTGACACCGCCAAAACTCGAGGACTTGCTCGACGAGTTGTTGGAGAACTGTTTCTTCATGATGGCTTCAAGCTCGGTCATCGCAGACGGCTGCACTGTCTCCAGGCTGGCCACCCGCTGCATGATCTCAGGCCGGGATTCGTCGGGCAGGTAGGTCAGCACATCGGCCGCCACCTGGTTCTCGAGCACCGACAAGATGATGGCAATGACCTGCGGATGTTCGCCAAAAATCATCTCAGCGATCGAGCGGGCATCCATCCACGACAAGATGTCCAGGCCCTTGGTGCTCTGGCCGGGCATGATGCGGTTGAGCACCGACGCGGCCTTGTCGTCGCCCAAGGCGCGCTTGAGCACTTTTTCCACATAGTCGGTGGTTCCCAAGCCCAGATTCGTCTGCTTCTTGATGGTCAGGACGAATTCATCAAGCACCGCGTTGACAGCCTCTTGAGAAAGGTCAGCCACCGACACCATGGCCGCACCCAGCGCCTGGACCTCCTTGGGGTTGAGGTAGCGGATGATTTCGGCAGCCTGCTGCTCGCCGAGCAAAAGCATCAGGACCGCAGCGCGCTGGGTGCCGCTGAGCTCAGACATTTCCTTGTCCAGGGCCAGTTGCAACTCCTGGGCCTTGGCGTCTTTGACTTCATCTGCCATAACAGTCTCCGCTGTGGGCAGGCCTTAGCCGGCCTTGATCATGTTCTTGAGCACGCTCGCCACCCGCGCCGAATCTTCGGCCACGATCATGCGAACCAGCGCCACCTTGTCGTCATAGGAATTGGCAGTGTCCAACATTTCCATCGAGATGGTCGACTTCTTGGGTTTGAGCTTGGCCTTGAGCTGCTCCAGGGTCTCGCCCTCGCCCAGCTGGATGGCGTTGATTTCATCCGGCGTCAGCTCGCCGTCGGCCATCGGCTTGGCCAGGGCCAGCGCTGCAGCCTCCTGGGCTTCCTTCTCGCCGTTGATGGAGTGCATCACAGCCGGTCGCACCACCAGCAGCAGGAAGGCGACGAAGGCCAGGCCCAGCAAGCCGCTCTTGAGGTTACCCATCACGCTCTCGTCCTTGTACCAGGGGATGCTGTAATCGGGCTGCACCTCGGGCTCGAACTTGGCCGCCATCACCGTGACCACATCACCCCTGGCCTCGTTGTAGCCGACCACGCTGCGCACCAGATTTTGCATGCGCTCCAGCTCCTCGGGCTTGTAGGGGTTGGGCTGGGGCTCGGGCGACTCGCCTTTGTCGTTCTTGGGGCCTACCGTCGGCGCCCGCTCATTGATGATGACGGCCACCGTCAGGCGTTCGACGGTGCCGGTGGCACTGCGCACATGGCGCACCGAGCGGTCGAGCTCGTAGTTTCGGCTCTGGCGCTGCGAGGTCACATTGCGCTCCTGGCCAGCAGCCGGGACACTGGCCGAACTGTTGGTCGATGTGGTGGGCGCGGCAGGCGGCGTGTTGGACAACGCGCCGGGCACGCCCATCGCGTCCTTGGATGCGTTTCGTTCCTCAGCCAGTACCTCAGAGCGTGTCTTGGGGCCTTTGTCGCGGTTATCAAAGGCTTCGGTCGTGGTCTCGGACTGGCTGAAATCCAGCGACAGATTCACCTGCGAGCGCACATTGGCTTCACCGGCCATGGGGGCGAGCAGATCATTGACCCGCTGCCTGAGCAGATCTTCCATCTTGCTTTTGTGATCGGCCTGGGCCGAGGTCAGGCCCAGGGGCTTGAGGTCGGCCGATTCGGTAATGAGTTTTCCTTGGCTGTCGACCACCGCAACATGCTCGGGCGTGAGCAGCGGCACACTGGAGGCCACCAGGTTCACAATGGCCTGCACTTGCTGCGGCGTCATGACCCGACCTGGATGCGGCGTGACCACCACCGAGGCCTTGGGCGGCGTGCGGTCGCGCACAAAGGCCGATTGCTTGGGCATGGCCAAATGCACGCGGGCGGTATGCACCGCCTGAATGGCCATGATGCTGCGCGCCAGCTCCTGCTCCATCGCTGCCACATAACGCACCTGCTCCATGAACTGGCTGGTGGTCATGGCCGACTGGTCCTTGAGCGATTCCAGGCCGGTCGGTGCCGACTTCGGGATGCCCTTGGACGCCAGGAGAATGCGGGCCTCGTGATAGCGCTGACTGGGCACCGTCACCTGGCCGGTGGCAGGGTCGAGCACCGGCTTGAAGTCAGTGCCCTTGAGGGCTTCCATCGCGGCCTGGGTGTCGGACTCGCTCATGCCGGCGCTGATGGAACGGTAAGTCGGCGCGTTGATGGCCAGGTAAATCGCCACAAACAGCATGATGATCACCGCAACGATCAGGAAGGGCAAAGCCTTCTTAACCGCAGGCTGATCGACCACCTGGCGCAGCGGACCGAAAGGACCATCCGTAGCGAATAGTCGCCCGGCCAAGCCGGGCCGGGCGGCAGATACGTCAGCGGCGGGCGCATTGGGCCCGGTGGTGGTCAGGGCGCCGCCTGTGGCTGCGGGCGCGGCCATGCCGGGCATGGGTGCGGTAGCGGTTGCAGAAGTGGCCATGGTCAGTGATCTTTTCAGCGTGTGTCAGTGGCAAGCAGAGCTCACACCGGCATATTGAGAATTTCTTCGTAGGCCTTGAGCACCTTGTTGCGGACCTGCAAGGTCGCCTCAAAACTCAGGGAAGACTTTTGCATGGCCAGCACCACGTCGGTCAGCGGCACTTCCTCGCCGCGCTCATAAGCTTCTGCCATGGAGCGCGACTTGGTCTGCGCCTCGTTGACCTGGTTGAGCAGCGCCTTGACCGAGTCGCCGAAGTCGGCTTTAGGTATTGCCGGCGTCTCCAGCGCCTGAGCGCCACCGGCCGCTTGCGTCTGATGAGCGCGCAGCGTGGCCAGCATGGACTGGATGTTGGCGTTTGAAGTGGCTTTTTCGATCATGGCGTATCTCCTGGATCAGGCCTCGAGCGCCAGACCGCTCTCGCGCAACCTGGCAATCTTGTAGCGCAGGGTGCGTGGGCTGATGCCCAGCTTGCGGGCTGCGTCCATGCGGCTGAGCGTGCTCTGTATGGCCGACAGGATCAGCTGGTGTTCATTGATCTGCACCGCCTGCTGCAAGCTGGCCGGCTCAGTCGCTGCTTCGGCCGCTTGAGGGCTGGCCGCACTGGGCTGCCAGGGCGAAGACTGCGGCTCAAAAGCCGCCGGCCGTGCGGCCATGCCGCCGTCGCTGTAGGTAGAAGGGGTGGTAGGCTGGGACGGAGCTGCTGCTTGGGCCGGCATCATTTCAGGGGCCGAGGGCACCTGCAACTCGGCTGGCTCGTCAAACATCAGATGGGCTGGGGTAATAACCTCGCCGGTGCACAACACCACCGCTCGCAGCACCACGTTCTCAAGCTCGCGCACATTGCCCGGCCAGCGATGGGCCTGCAGGCAAGCCTGTGCTTCGGGGCTGACCGCCAGCACCCGCCCGTCCTGGGCGTGGCGAGCCAGCAGGCGCGCCACCAGGGGCAAGATATCACCGGGCCGGTCGCGCAGCGGCGGCACGCGCAGCTTGAAGGTCGAGAGCCGAAAGTAAAGGTCTTCGCGAAACTCGCGTTGGGCCATGGCCACCCGCAAATCCTTGTTGGTCGCAGCCAGCACCCGCACATCGAGCTCAATCCCGCGCTCGCCGCCCAGGCGCACCAGCTGGCGCTCCTGCAACACACGCAGCAGCTTGGTCTGCAGATGCATGGGCATCTCGGCAATTTCGTCCAAGAAGATGGTGCCGCCTTGGGCCTGCTCAAACAAGCCGCGGTGCTCCTTGACCGCACCTGTAAAAGCGCCCTTCTCGTGGCCGAACAGCATGTCTTCAATCAGATGGTCGGGCAAGGCCGCGCAATTGAGAGCCACGAAAGGCCCGCGCGCCCGGTCCGAAGACTCATGCACCACCCGCGCCAGCACCTCTTTGCCAGCGCCTGTGGGGCCTTCAATCAAAACGCTCACCGGTGCCTTGGCCACCCGCTGAGCCAGTGCCAGCAGATGACGGCTGGCCGCATCCACATACACCACGGTACGCGGTGCAGAGACCTTGGCCAGCACCTGCGCCGCGGCCGGCGCACTGCTTGCACGCGGGCTGGCGGCCTGCCAGGCCGGCGCAGAAAACTCATCGGCGGCAATCACATGGACTGCACCGGCCCGCATGGCAGCAACGGCCAACTCCAGGTCGCGACGCTCGACCCGGCAAATGATGGGAACGCTAGAGCCCTGCTCGGCCAGCAAAGCCTTGACCTCGGTCAGCAAGGCTGTGCCGCCTTCCAGGCGCAAAGCGACCAGATCGGCATGCGAGCCGAGTTGCTTGAGCTCTTCCAGCGTGGCCACAGCCTGGGCCACTAAGCCAGCGGCAGCCAATTGGGCCTGCTCAGGACCGCTCAAACTCCGGAAGGGATCGAGCCACAGCAGCTGTTGGGTGATCGGCGAATTGCTCATAACAGGTGACCTTAAAGTCGACAGATGCAGCCTGATGTGCAAACTCTGTGCCACCTGCGGCAATCCCCTTCCGCCCTGCGGCAAAGCGGCAATTCGACGGAAACCCGACAGCAAGTCATTGCCGCTGGGGAGCTAAGGACCGGTCAAGATGGGGGTGGGAGCTCACACCGGCCAGGCACAGCGTCTGGAGGGGGGGGGAGCTCACACCAACCAGGCAGAGCGACTGAATGGGGGTGTAGGAGCTGCGCCCTCGCAGCGATGGGGCGGTCGATCAAGCAACTGGGGTCATTCAAATGCCGCATCGCGCCGAGGCGGCGCTCCCACTTACTCCTCACAAAATTGGGCAGGTGTGGGAGCCACCACCAACTCTCACCAGATCAGGCAGGTGTGGGAGCTCCCACTCAATCAGGCAGAGCGGCTGAATGGGGGGGTAG
>Ga0222712_10002918_pt1 | contig 19133 bp, 30 predicted proteins | sample C33_657DmetaG_FD_165043 | JGI IMG/M metagenome (GOLD analysis project Ga0222712, IMG submission 165043) | Estuarine water microbial communities from San Francisco Bay, California, United States - C33_657D | ecosystem: Environmental > Aquatic > Marine > Unclassified | place: USA: California... | reverse complement strand
AGTTCTTGCATGCCAAGAATATCTCTGGCCACGCAGGTGTTGCTATTGCAGAAGAACTTGCAAAGCGTACCAAGCGCAAAGTTGCCGACCTCATCAAGAACGGTAGCCAAACTAAAGCGGCCTAAACGGCGCTCGCCCAACGGGGGCGGGCAAAGCCCCCAACAAATTTCTAAAGGACGCACATGACAGCACAAACCACTTTCGTTATCCATGCACTTGAAACACACAACAGTCGTTTGGATAAAGAAGCCATTGTACTGGCCGAAGCACAAGCAGGGAACGATGTGTTCTTTGAAGGTGTGCGTCTTGCACTTGACCCAATGGTTACATTTGGCGTTAAGAAGATTCCCAAACACTCTGGTCCCGATGGTCAAGGTCTGCCCTGGGCCGCCTTCCGTGTTCTTGCAGATAACCTTGCACAACGTAAGCTGACAGGTGATGCCGCACGTGATGCCATTGAGCTTTGCCTTAAGACTGCAAAGCAAAGCGAGTGGAACGACTGGTACATGCGTATCCTGCAAAAGGATCTACGTGCTGGCTTTGGCGAAAACACCATCAACAAAGTTGTAGGTAAGAAGTATGCAAAATATAGTATTCCTATTTTTTCTTGTCAGCTTGCTCACGATAGTGCTAATCATGAATCGAAAGTATCTGGAAAGAAACTTATCGAAGTTAAGCTCGACGGCGTCCGTGTTATCACTATTGTGTATCCAGATGGGCGTGTTGATCAGTATAGCCGTAACGGTAAAGAGCTTGTTAACTTTCCACATGTAAAAGAGCAGTTTGCACGAACCGTTACAGGAGTTACCGAGCCTGTTGTTTTTGACGGCGAGATCATGAGTGGTACCTTCCAAGACTTGATGAAGCAGATCCATCGTAAAAGCGATGCCCAAGCACAAGATGCAGTTCTTAATGTGTTTGATATTCTAAGTCTTAAGGACTTTGAAAGCGGTAAGAGCAAGCGCACACAAACAGAACGTTCAGCTAAGTTGCTGGCTTGGAAAGACTTGTGGTCAGAAGAAACGCCTAACATTCATGTTGTAGGCCAAGTGCTGGTTGATCTTGATACCGCAGAAGGTCAAAAGCGTTACCGGGAAATCAATGCACAAGCAATTGCCGGTGGATACGAAGGCATTATGCTTAAAGATCCCGAAGCAGGTTATGAGTGCAAGCGTAGTGTTGCGTGGCTGAAGTTGAAGCCCTTTATTGAAGTTTCATTGGAGGTCACCGATGTTGAAGAAGGCACTGGCAAGAATGTGGGACGACTTGGAGCACTGGTTTGCTCCGGAGTTGACGACGGGAAAACTATCACCGTCAATGTTGGTAGTGGCTTTAGCGATGATATGCGAGACAGCGTTTGGAGTGACCGCAGTAGTGTTATTGGTCAAATCGTTGAAGTACGTGCTGATGCAGTAACACAAAACCAAGACGGCTCTTACAGTTTGCGATTCCCTCGCTTTAAAGGCTTCCGTGGCTTTGAACCCGGAGAAAAACTGTGAACGAAGAACTAATTCAAAAACTTGTAGATCAATGTGTAGATAAGCGAGAGCGGTACGGCAGAACAGTTGAAGTGTTACAATCTCGTAAGTTTGCCGAGTTGATTGTTCGGGAATGTATGGAACAGGTTTGGTATACTCGTGAAGATGGTATCAACGGCAATGTTTCTGAAGTTATCAAAGACAGGATGAAACAACATTTCGGAGTTGAAGAATGAACATGCAAGAAATTTTTAAGAGTCAAATTGACAGTGGTGCTACAGAAATGTGGTTCTATGGCTTAGAAAGACCCGAGCCGCATACTATCAGTATTATGCGGCACAAAGGATCTTTAGACACCTTTCCCGCCAACTTGGAGTTTGTTAGATATTTGACTCCTAGTAATCCATTGTTCAAGGAAGTAGAATGATGAACGAACGAACTCGAGAACTTGCTGAACAGGCTAGAAAGTATGCCCGTGATTATGTAGCAGAGTGTAAGCATTATGGTCATTATATGGAGCATAATGAACATGAACTACGATTTGAAGAAAAGTTCGCCGAGTTGATTGTAGAAGAATGTTGTTCCAAGTTAAAGGAAATGGGTGAAAGTTGGCACGAGTTTGCCAAGAACCCGCCTGATGGTCAAGCACATAATGCAAATAGGGCATTGTTTGCCGCATACCGTTTGAAAGAAGATGCGGTTGACGAGATTAAACAACATTTTGGAGTTGAAGAATGAAAACAGTATTGGCTTGCATTGGTGCCTTCACTGTATTCCTAGGATTGCTAGGAGCATTTGGTGTTGGCAACTTTGTTTTTATCTACACCCCCGATAAAATTACCTGCACCAAGGAACCGGCATGAACGATACCATTGTAAAAGTTGCAATATTGTTATATGACTTTGCCTTGTTAGCAGGCACAGCATATTTGGTAGCGGTTCACAATTGGTCTATGTGGACCTTTTTGTTGGCTGCTATCTTTTTTATTACCACCAAGAAATCAGATTAATGACTAAATTTGAATACTCAAAAAGCGGACTATGGTACACACTAAGTCACAAAGGTGAACAGGTAAATCATCTCTTTAGGCTTGGTACTACGGCTCGTGACGGTGTAAAGATTTATGAAATTATCATTGGCAAATTTAGACTAGCTTGGACTTAACATGACTAACCAACATTACAAACGATTAGAAGATGGCCCCATGGATGAGATTGACGCGGCTGTTTGGAGCGGAGACTTGTTTCATAACCGTGCTAACATTGCCGCGTTTCGTGAAATGATGGCACGTTGGGAACGTGGTCTAAAGATGTGCGAAGATATCCTAAGCGAAGTACCGGAGGACGAAGAATGATTATCTTTGATCGACACTATTCCGACGAAAGCCTTGTTGATATTGAAGAGGACATTCGTTGGGCATTGGAAAAAGACTTTGCAGAAATTCCCAAAGACGAGCATGGATTTCGTCAAGGAGAGTTTCGTGTAACTATTACATGGAGTAACGAAGATGTTTGATTGGATTAAAAGTCGTACCGCAAAAGATTACATTGACGCTTCTAAGGAAGCAAGTAATGTGTATAAACTTCCAGAACCCAAATTGGTACCACCTATGCCGCAAGTTGAACCACCTAAGCACGATCCTGTTGCATACCGCATTGGTAAAACAGAAGAAGGTAAGGTTACACTGTCGCTAGGCGACTATCCACAGACTACGGTTACAATGAACAACGCTGGTGTTGATCAACTTATTCGTATGTTGGAAGCCGCCAAGAATGTCGAAGGGGAATTTGATGATTCTAATCTGTGACGACTATAATGAAGTATATGTTTGGGTTGATGACAATGATCACGACCACGAACTAAGCCCGCACTTTGATTACGAAGAAGATGCGATTGCGTGGAAAGAACGCATAAAGCAGGAAGTTACCAAATGACTGGCTTTACAAGTAAACGGGCAATGGCACAAGACAAGTTAAAGCCTGTGCAGAATTTGCCAGCAGATCAAAAATGACAAAAGTACTACGGCCTGGCCACAAGCACTTTCAGATTGTTGATAAGTTCACAGTCACGCCACGTGCTGGTTTTGAGATTAGCAATAACTGTCCTGCAGAATACAAAAGCATTTTTATTACTGCGATCAATGCAGGGTGGCTCAAGCCTGTTGCCCATGTGTCTGACGAGGAATACATGGTCATGCAATTAAGCGAATAAACGATATGAAAGACGTTCAAGGATTTACATTCACAGTAGGTTGTCGGGTAGCAAGGGCAGTGATCTGGGGCAATAGTCCACGCCTTGAAATTTGTACAGTAACCAAGATCGACGGTGGCAAGCTGTACCTAGATAACAGTAAGCAAGCAATACGAGCTCTAGACCGATTAGTAATCATCGAACACGATCCGCTAATTAAGTTAATGGACGAACATGAAAAGGATACAGTATGACAAAAATTGTAAGCATTGACCCAGCGGGTGATGAACGCGAGCGCACCAAAGCAGACTTGTTAGAGGTGCTCAACGAAATGCGCGAGCAAATTGAAAGCGGCGAGATAGTGCAGTTTGTGGCTACTAGTCTACTCGACGATGGAGAAACACAAATTCACAGCATGGTGTCAGACCTACCAACAGCAGTGGGTCTATATGAAATTGGCAAGCACATGATTATTCAACAAGAGGCTTACGAGTGATTGCGTTCAGCTTTGACTTTTCGCCGCTTACTCGTGAGTTTAAAAACTACTGGAGTCGGGCTTGGGACACACCATTCAAGCACAAGTTTGTTGAACTTGAGTTGTATGCTACTGAGGCACTTGTTGGCTTTAACTTACTGTGGACTACCCGTAGCGACCATGCTGGCTTAGATCTACAGTTATCCGTGTTTGGTTTCTGCGTACACTTTAACTTTTACGATAACAGGCACTGGAACTACAAAGCAGGCCGCTACTACAAATACTCCGAAGAGCTAGGCCAATACTAATCTTCCAACGCCCAGTGTACTACACGAATTGACTCGCTGTTGACCATCCATTCGGTTAGAGTATCTGCATCCCAGTTGATTGGTGTGCCAATAACACAATGCCCGCCAGAGTGTAGTGGTGCTCGACAATCATAGCCAAATTGATCAAGTATGCGATTGTCATCACACCATTTGTAATATTGTGCAGGCTCCCTTGATTCAAGTTGTCCTGCTATGTAGCAGTTGGTAGCTGAGCTTAGTGTCAGCTTTGGTCTAATCATTTGTTGCTTTATTAAGTCTATGTCATTGTCAGTGTAGCAATGGTATAGGCTTTTTCCAATGGTGTCGTATCCAAGAATAAGCATTCCAGGCTCAATACTGTACGTATCAAATTCCAAGTAATCCTCGGGCAGTAACGGTGTGTTGGCAAACACATTAAAGTTGGTAATCAAGTTGCTGAACTTTTTACCCCACCTAATATTTGACAAGCAAGACTCTGCATTATGAACAATGTAGTTAAGCTGATTGACATCTGAATCATTGGGACTTCGTTCTGCTAACTCGTGAAACTCCAAGTGCAGTTGATTAAGAGATTCTCTTGTTACGTTTTCAAACCAATGGTCAGGAATGTTAAATCCCTTTTCAGCGTTTAGTTTTTTACAAATGCTTGCCATGTTGCTTACTATTTTGTCAAAATGAGATTGCGTGTGGCCAGCCATGTACCAATCAAACTCCGAATGATAATGTTCATTCTGTCGAGTATTGTTTTTAAGCAACGCGGCCCAACGAGTTGCAAGATTAGAATCGCCAATGCTCCACTGCAAAATTTTGACCTCATTGAGGTTGTTGCGTAAAGTAACAGTTAGTTTCATGCGTGTACTTATATGGGAAATCTACTGAAGTTGTATCAGATATATAACAGTATGAATCCATCAAACATTCCAAAGTCATTTTGTATCCTTCCTTGGATACACACTGCCATTGACCCAGACGGCACAATTCGACCATGTTGCATGGCCGACTTTGGATTCCGCATGGGCGATTTAAATGAAACACCCTTGCTTAAAGATATTTTTAACAACGACAATTATAAAAAATTTCGCATAGAACTACTTAATAGCCCCGAACTTCCAGCACCTTGTAAAAGTTGTAAAATACAAGAAGAAACAGGAATAGAATCATACCGTACTCGAAAAAATAAAAAGTATGCTAAAGTAATTGAAAATCTTGATCCGAATCCCGACGGCTCAGCTGAATTTTTACAGTTGTACATTGACTACAGGCTATCTAATAAGTGCAATTTCAAATGCATTACATGCGGGCCGCAATTGAGTTCTAGTCATGCCGTCGAGATCAACCAGTTAAACAAAAATTTAAAGGACTTTCAACCTAAAAGTGCTTATATTGAAGTTGACAATTTTACTGAACAGTTTAAAACATTTAGTAAAGACATACGAGAAATTTACTTTGCTGGTGGCGAGCCACTAATTATGGACCACCACTATGAGATTTTAAATTTGTTCATTGAATCTCAGCAGCCAATAGACGTATCTTATAATACAAACCTTAGCGAACTAAATTATAAAGGTATAGATATACTAGATTTGTGGGGCAAGATTAACGGTCCCGTCGGAATTGGTGCTAGCATTGACGGATTTGGTCCAGCAGGCGAAACCATTAGATTTGGATTAAGTTCTGATGTTTTTAAAAGTAACTTGAAAAAAGTAATCAATGGTCCAGACAATATTTACATTAGCTTTAATATAACGTTTGGCATCACTAACTATGAATCGGTCGTGGACACTGTTCGTGAGTTGTTACAAATACTTCCCGACAGTAAGGAATTTCACATAACATTCAATCCAATCTTTGGCCCTTATGAATATTCAATGTATCTTTTGAGTGCCCAACAAACTGATCGAGCAATCAACTTAATTACTCATCAAATTGATCAACTTGAACTTGAGTTGCAACAAACCGGAAAGTTGAACGGCCCGCCGTGGACTGGATATAATGCAGTAAAACACCTCAGAGGTGAATTTTTAAAAGTTGTCAAAGAATCTCCAACGAATCGAATAAAAATAGATAGGAAACAATTATTAGAAACTGCAATACAACGATTAGACGCTCGAGAGACTATTAGAAAAACAAACTGGAGGCGCGATTTGCCTTCGATGTATCGCGACTGGCAAGAAATTCTTCAAGAAGAAAGTAGCAAAAATGAGCAATAAGCAATCACCACAGATGAAACAAATGGATCAATTTACAAAAAACATTGTTGAAACAGAACAAAAGCTAAACGACATTAGCCCGTCTATGTGCATGGCTAAGTGGTATCAAGTTACGATCCATTTGCAAAACGGTCACACACATTCTTGCCATCACCCAGGTACGCATCAAGTTCCGTTAGAAGAGCTAGAAGCAAACCCATCTGCATTGCACAACACACTTCACAAAAAGAAGTTACGCGAGGAAATGGTAACAGGCGTGCGTCCTAAAGAGTGCGACTATTGCTGGCGCATTGAAGACGTAGGCGAACGTTCTGATCGTACATATAAAAGTGCTGATTCGTGGGCACGTTCGTACATTCCCATCGTAGAAGAAGCAAAGAAAACTGGCACATTGTTAGACTTTGCTAACGCAGACGTAAACCCAACTTATGTCGAAGTAGTGTTTGATCATACTTGCAACTTCAAGTGTGCCTATTGTGCTCCTAACATTAGTAGCTCTTGGATGGAAGAAATTGAACAGCATGGCCCTTACCTAACTGCTCCTTACTTTAACGACCTACGTTGGATCGAAAAGCAAGGTCAAATGCCTATTCCCCGCCGTGAAGAAAATCCTTATGTAGAAGCATTTTGGAAGTGGTGGCCAAGTCTAGTGCCTGGTTTGCATACATTCCGTATTACCGGCGGCGAACCTATTCTAAGCAAGAACACGTTCCGTGTTATGGATGACATCATTGAAAACAATCCTAACCCCAACCTACATCTTGCTATCAATTCTAACATGTGTGTGCCCGACAAGTTGTTTGATGACTTTGTTGTCAAACTAAACCGTGTGCGTAATAACGTACAAAAGGTCACAATTTACACTAGTATCGATACGTTTATCCCCAAGCATAACGAATACATTCGCTTTGGTATGGAGCACGACAAGTTCTGTGCGTCAGTAGAAAAGCTATTAGACACAGTTGAGCAAGAGATTACACTGAGCTTTATGATTACTATTAGCGCATTATCCGTTTATGGTACTCGCGAGCTAGTAGAGTGGATTTACAAAATGAAAGAAAAGTACAAGGGCAAGCATCGTTTGATGCCCGACTTCCCTTACCTGCGTCACCCAGAGTTTTTGTGTGTGGATATCAATCCCGAAGACGCAGTTGTAGAACTAGAACGTGCGTTAGAGTTTGTTAAAGAAAAGTCTGTAAGCGAAATGAGCAAGACTTGGGAACAAGAAGAAAAAGACAAGTATGCGTTTAATTGGAAGAACTATGCGTTCTTTGACGACTTTGCAGTACAGCGACTAGGCCGTGTTATTGAGTTTGCTCGTGACAAGATTGCTAACCCTAATCCTGAATTAAAAACACGCATGGAAGACTTTGCTATGTATGTTGATGAATACGATTACCGTCGTGGCACTAACTTTGTAGAACTATTCCCGCAAATGGACAAGTTTTATAACCGTGCCAAGACTATGTTGATCGCAAGTGGTCGCCAGCGTAATGCACGAGAAGGTGCAACAGACGCAACAGTAAAAACAGTTTCTATCCCTGTCAGTAGCATCAAGCGACTAAACAAAGCCAAATCTTTATTTGATCAATGAAACAGTTTGTAGCGCATTTTGAAAACTCTGATGAAACACCGGCCCCAAGTCATGTGTTTCATCTATTAGAGTCCCCGTTAGCTGAAGCTTGGTTTGAATCAGTTAAAGCAGGAGTAACACATATTGCTTCTGCTGGCGCCCCAACTGACACAAGAAAATTACGCCAATGGCAAATCATTCGTTATCATATTAACCAAGCAAACGAAGACCATTTACTTGATGAATGGATTCATTTCCCTTTAGAAATAGTCGAAGACTTTCAGCCACTGTTAAACAGCATTCGCCTTCGTGCTCATGCATTTGAATTGTATGCGTCTGCTAACAATCAACAAAGTCAAACGCGAGTCAGTTTATTGCGAGTAATACAAGCTATTGATGCATTTGAAGCAACAGTTGATCCAGTAGGCCACCAATCGTACCTGCGCTTTCAACACAATCGTGTAGAATTCACAGTGGCAGAAAAGACCAACACAGTAACTCCAGGCACAATTGTATTAGTACAGCCCCCGCCGAAGCGTACAGCATATCAAATGTATCGTGCAAAAGATACTACATTACTTGAGAAAAGACTAATGCGTCCCTGGATTAGTACAATGTCTGAATATTCGATGATTGTGTTAAATGAGCACAAACAATTAATTGATCCCGATACAATGCCCTTATGCACTGATAACTATGTTATGAACAACACGGTTCCAGTTGCAACATTAGTCGATACTGGCAACATGGAATTGATTTCAACAACAAGAATAGTGAGAATAGAAGAATGAAGACCCGGGTAATTATTGTAGATAATCAAAATTTAAGCAACGAAGACTTTGAATTTTTAAGTCAGCCGATAGCACTTCAATTCAAAGATGCTTCGGTTGTTAAACTAAATGGCAATAATACCGGATGGCTAGGACGCGAATTGCGTACAGCACTTGACGAGTGCGATGAAGTGCTTTGCGTTCCAATTAACGCACTTGAAGTTGATGTGCCAGCAATTCGAGCAGTCAGTATTGCTAACAATGCCCCGCTTGTTGTTAGTGAATTTGAAACGGGGCCAGGGGGCTTTTTTGCAATCAACAAATACTTTGTGTATATTGATTTGTCGTTTTTCCGAGCCAACAGCATTAACATGGACTGGGGTCCAGAATGGGTTAGCGAAAATGCAATTGGTTATCCAACTACTACATTAACTGGCAACATATTAGAAAAAACAGGCAGTACCGAATACTCAACATCTTTTGGGCCAGGCTGGATAGTATTGTCTAGTGTGCTAAATGCCAATGGTCGTGTTTTAAAATATCCTGTAGAATTACTTGACAATATTGCTAGTGTAGCAGATAGTGCAATTCGACAAACTGCCCCATGTGCGGCAGTTGATCGTTGGATGCAGTTTGTACAAGATACTCGTCCTTCTTATAATGGAACAATACCTTCTCCAGAAAGCATTGTATCAGCGTTTTCAAATACAGCTACGCCTGTTGAGAATCTATATACTACAGCAGATTCACTGGATGCCTTTAAGGTACCATTATCTGTTAGCCGAGAATTCCGTGCAGTATTTTTCTCAAATAGTCCCGAAAACATTGAACACATTAAGACTATTGTTGCTAACTGGACAGGTACTAACCAAGCAGAACTAGCAGTACCGCCGCATTATCAAACTGCCTTAGGCGAAATCAATTACTCAGTATGGCAATCAATGACGCAAGGTTATGTTGCTTATTTTGTGTTTGATTCCGCAGAGCTCATCGAAGACTTAGAAACACAGCGACATGTCAATAACTTTATCTTTTTAGGTAATTATTCGCTGTCGGTGAGGTCGTTTATTTTTGCTGGGACTACACTGGCCAGCACAGAAATTTGCCACCAAAACACCACTGGATACTACATTGAAAATAAGTTTTCTACAGGCCCTTATCAACAAGACTTATACAAGCGTTTTAGAATTACATACAGAAATACTCAGACTGGATTTGAATTGCCAACTGAGTATGATATAATGCCGCACTTTTTAGCACAAAAGTGGGCCCGCGCCATGCGCCACGATTACTTAGATGTTGAAACATACAAAGTAGAAAAGAACTACATGCTACAGCATTGGGAGTATGACGAAGCAAATATTAACGGACGTTCATTGACACAGCTTTGTTCCGAAATGAATCGTTATGTGGCTTACATTAACGCATACTTTGATGGCAGTAGCGAACGCCGTGTACCTTATCAAATTACACAGTACTTTGATCCTGCTACTGTGGATCAGCAAATTCTCAATGAGATTCACCATCACTTTGAGTTGCTAATTGGGCAAGTATGGAGCGTAAGCGAATACTACAAATTGGCCGATGGTGGCACTTGCTTTGCTATTCGACAGTTAAACAACTTGTGTCACGAAATGGAAAGTTTATTACGCCCAAGTTTTAGAAACTCCACCTGGTGGAGTGCTGGCGTATATTTCCCTTCTTTAAGAGTTACTCGCTACAAATTCATTGACAGCGATTATGACCACTTTAGTCAAGTACAAAACTTTGGCGATTTAATTTTGCACTATTCACAGTTGGGCAAAACGCCAATGGAAGCATTTGCGGCCAATGATAGTGAAGTATTTGACGATAATATCACAGGGCTTCGCTATCTAAGCGGGGAGTTTGACATCAGTTTTAGAACTGATACACCATTGGCAATTCAACAAAACACAATTGCCAAGCACAATGCACGAGCGTTTCCCTGGATTAGAAGTCGCGGACAAGACCCCGAAAGTAAATACACAGGCATTGGGTTTGTCAAGGTAGCTGACTTTGATAGATCACTGTTCCCGGGCATGACTGCTGAGCAAATCATGGGTGAGCTAGTCAAATGCGATGACATTTACAAATTAGAATTAATCGACGGCGAAGGTAATGTAGTTAAAGAAGCAGTACTAGATTACACTTGGCGAGATATTTTAGTACTAACAGACCCAACATTGCCTAATTACACAGGCGAATTCCACTGGTAAAAATATGAAAACACTATTAAACTTTTTATTAAAACCGTACCACAAGTACTTGGAATGGAAGCGTATTCGCGCTCGCCGCAAAATGATTGCGGAAATGAAAAAGAACGACCCGTTTATCTATTAATATGATACTGGGCATTACAGCACAAAACCATGACGCTAGTATGGCTCTAGTAGATGGAGACCGCATAGTATGGGCAGGTCATTCAGAACGCTACAGCCGTCAAAAAAACGATAGCTTAATTCATCCCGACCTGGTTGATGAAATGTTTGAACACGGCTTCCCTACTCAAGCAGTATGGTTTGAAAAGCCGTTGCTTAAAAGCCTGCGTAGAATCTACTCTGGTGAACGTCCTTGGTATTCTAATCCAGCGGGACACTTAGCTGATCATGATTTATATCACATTCCTGTTAGCTATGTAGGCCATCATCATAGTCATGCGGCAGCTGGCTATTACACATCCGGCTTTGATGATGCCGCAGTTGTAGTAATTGATGCTATAGGCGAATGGGACACAGTAAGCATTTGGGAGGGTCGTGGAACCCAACTTAAAAAGCGTTGGGGTGTTCGTTATCCCAATTCGATTGGTTTATTTTACAGTGCTATTACACAATGGTGCGGCTTAAAACCTAACGAAGAAGAATACATTTTAATGGGCATGGCTGCTTACGGCCAACCCAAATATGTCAATGAATTACGCGAAACATTCTTTAGCGAATGGAACTTGCCCAACTTTAAAACACGTCACAATTTACACCGTGGCTGTCGCTGGTGGCAACCCAAAGATCCGGCGGCTACCAAATATGACATTGCGGCTTCAGCACAAGCACTGGTAGAAGATTATATGGTAGCAGTGACTTCTTATGCACGACTATTAGTTGGCAGTTCTAATCTTGTATTACAAGGTGGCGTAGCACTTAATTGTGTTGCTAATACACTTGTGGCCAATTCGGGTGCGTTCAAGCGTATGTGGGTTATGCCTAATCCTGGAGATGCTGGTAGTGCAATTGGTTGTATTGCCGCACACACTAAGACGCATTTAAAATGGGAAACCCCATTCTTAGGAACCAACATTGATCGCGAATTAGACATTGATGGTATTGTACGAGAATTGCTAGCCGGCAAGGTAGTAGCAGTAGCAAATGGTCGTGCTGAGTTTGGTCCCCGTGCCTTGGGCAATCGTAGTTTATTATGTGACCCCCGTGGTCCCGGAGCCAAAGACCGTATGAATGAAATTAAAAAGCGTCAAAAGTTCCGCCCATTTGCGCCAGCAGTATTAGAAGAACATGCAGAAGCCTACTTTGAAATGCCAAGTATTGTACCATCGAGTCCTTATATGAGCTATGTTGTTCGTTGCCGTACTCCTGACTTAATTCCAGGCGTAGTGCATCACGATGGAACTAGTCGTGTGCAAACTGTTAATAGCCAAGACAATCCTGTATTTCGACGCCTATTAGAAGCATGGTATGCGGCATCAGGTTGCCCTATACTAATGAACACTTCCTTAAACATCAAAGGCGAGCCACTGGTTAATACATGGGAAGATGCCCTACGATTCCAAAAGCGTCATAACGTGCAGGTGTTTTAATGAAACGTATTTTAGTGTTAGGCGACAGTATTACATTTGGTCATGGTTGTTCTGACCGACAGTTCTACTGGGACAATAACAACAGCCGATATATTGGCGATTCAGATTCCTTTAGAAACGGCCCGTCTAAGCATTGTTGGGCTCAATACATACAAGATGAACTAGGGTACTTTGTTGTTAACCTATCAATGAGCGGTAATAACAATACAAACATGGCTTGGCAATGCATACAAGCAGTGCATGAAAATAAGCAACAGTTTGATCATATTATTGCGGCATTTTCCTACGATGATAGATTAGAGTGGGCACACCCAGATTCTAATAATGCTATCAGTGCAAGCGTATTGTCACCACCACCAATGCTGTTAAACAAATATCCGCAGTGGGATTGGGCAATTAAATTATTTGCTGACGAATTGTATCATCCAGACTGGGGAGTTAAACTAAGTCACATGGCCATTAACACTGTAGCAAACATAGCCCGCGAAACAGGCGCACAATTTAATTGGTCAGCGCCCGAATTTAACCAAACTGAATCCGGAAGTAGCATAAGCCCAGCATTACGATCAACACAAATACCATCAATGACAAAACATTTTGGATTATGGTATAATGGACGTATGCTGACCGCTGAAGATACACCATATACTGCAATAGACGGGCACCCAAGCGAATTAGCACATAAAGAATACTTTAACGCTGTCATCAAGCCTATTATATAAATAGACTTATGAAAAAACTATTGTTAATTTTAATTGCGGCTTTCTCAATGTCCGCACATGCATGGGAACAACGTGCCCCATTGCCACTTGCCGCATGTAAAACTCATGCCCCGTACGGCTTTGCTGATACTACACGCAAAGCACAGCCAATTTGTCGCGAAGCATATCTAGTGGCATTTGATACACCTGCTAAGATTCCTGCTTATGTGTCTTATACATTGCTTCCACAAAATGCGTTGGGATGCTGGCCACGCACAAATGCGTTCGTTGCGGATCGTTCAATCCCAAACGGACCGACCCCGTCGGATTATGCGAACACTGGTTACGACAAAGGCCATGCGGCACCGGACGGGGATTTGAGTTGGAGCGAGATAGTCGAGTACGAGAGTTTCTTAATGACAAACATGTACCCTCAGCATGGCAGTCTAAACCGTGGAATTTGGAAGTTACTGGAAACTTCAGTTCGTGGTTGGGCCGTCCAGAAGAAACAAAGTTATACAATATACGTTGGAGCTATGTATGGCGCTGGTAATGAAACAATTGGCAGCGGTGTTGTTGTGCCCCACGGCTACTACAAAATTGTAATCAATAATGCCACTAAGGAAATAGCAGGTTGGAGATTCCCGCATACTAAACCTTATGTTAATCTTGGCAATGACTTGACCAAATTCCGTGCCCCTATTGTTGCAATACAAAAAGAAGCAGGTGTTAGTTTTGAATACCCAGCTGGCGCAAAAGAGCTTGCAGTTGGGGCAGAATGGCCCGTAGATTTTGGTGCTTTGACCAACGCAAAACGTGCAATCTGCAAATAATTTGCAAAAATACAACAGAAAATAGGCTCTAAATGGGCCTATTTTGCTTGACAAGTGGTCCAAATACCAGTATAATACATACATACACAACAAATAGGGACTGTATGTTAAAAGAAGCTTCTAAATTTAATTTAAAAGAATACAACGAGTTCAAGCAGTATACCCCTCTCGTTATCACTTACGAAGACACTGGTGAAACACTTGACTCTGACGACTTTGTTGATGTCAATCAAACACTAGACTGGAACATCACCGAGCTTGACATGAATGACTTTGAGTATGAAGACATCATGGAAATCTTAAATATTGATCTATTACGTATTGCACAATGCCTGGCGCCACATGGCGTACACTTTCCGGAGTTTAGCCAGCCCATTAAATTTGACCGTAACGGTCGTTTAATCTAATAAGGACTAATATGCGATTACATAAAACCCTTCTCCCTACTGTTCTTTTACTGGGTCTGCTGACTGCATGCGGCGGTGGCGGGGCAAGTACTGCTCCAGTTGAACCCCCTGTTGTTCCGACTCCGCCTGCGGTAGTTTCGCAGTTGAGTTACGAAAATCGACACCAAGCATATTCATATACAGCCACCTTGCCCATGATCAGCAATGCACGAGCAGTTTTTAAATACGCCGACGGGTCAACTGGCTACGTTTTAGTTAAACTAACAAACGGGCCTTGGAACGCTACATTAGAAAACGCATTGCCATCTACTGTGAATTTTTACAAGCAAGTAAATGGACAATGGGTTGCAAATACAGATACAGTGTTTGATGCGGCAAATAGCGTTCCTGGGTGTCAGCATCCACGCAAGGCTATTGCCGCAGATTATAATCAAGACGGTATTGTAGACTTTGCTATTGCTTGTCATGGTTGGGACGCACCTCCTTATGCTGGTGAACGCAGTCGTGTTCTACTAAGCACACCCGACGGTCGATATCGATTAGACTATTTGTCAACTACTGTGGGATTCCAACACGCAGGCGCAAGTGCTGATATTAATGGGGACGGATTTCCGGACTTGGTTCTAACCAATAACAACGGTGTGGACGTTTTTATTAACGACCGTACTGGACATTTTACAAAGTCCAATGATTTAACTATCCCGCAACAGCGTCGAGCATTTCACGTTGAATTTCTAGACGTAAATGGTGACGGCAAATATGACTTTATTGCTGGCAGTCACGAATGGGATGACGCTACACGGATTATTCTAAATCCTGGTAATAACGACTTTGGGGGTTCTTTGTTTAATCGCCCTACAGAAATTATTATCCCCGCAGTGCCTGGAGGCGGTGTTATTACAGACTTCTTGTATGTTAAATCTGTTAATGCATTGTACATTACACGAACCGGTGATGGACGTTCAAATGGTACTGTATTTTATGAAGGCTTGTGGGTACAAAAGTTTGATTTAACTACCCGTATTAGCACAGTGGTCTATGCTAACCCAGGTTGGGTAGATCCCGGACGCTCAAATAATAGATGGATTGATTGGATTGTTGAACGTGATGGAAACGTTACTGGCGATTATGGTAATTTAATTCAAATCCCAATCCAATAAGGAATTATAATGAGTGATGGCTTTTTACTATTGCACGGAAAGGGGGCTGGTCCAGAATATCCAGCCTGTGCAATGCGACCACTGTACAATCAAATGGTAGCTGACAGACAAATTGTTGATTATGTTGCACACTCTTGGGCACTGGGCAAGTTATATCAGCAACCATTTGAATATTCCCTTCCTGACGTTCGTCGAGGTATTGATAGATTGGTTGAAAAAGGTGCAACACGAATACACATTGTAGGACATAGTTTAGGTGCTAATGTTGCTTTCTTTTATGCTACTCATTTTGATAACTTTAAAAGCATTGTAGCACTAGCGCCAGCACATAATACACACTTGGCAAAGTTTAATCAGTGGTCTTTATGGAGTCGTAATAAAGCTAAAGCCTTAGCAGATAGTGGCAACGATCAGCTTGCGGACTTTGTTGATGTAGCAATGGCCGAAGTGTATATTACACAAGGCATTCCTGGCGCATACTTTTCATATCTCAATCCCCAAGGGAACACAGTTATGACTCGTAATGTGCGACGATTTTTACAGCCAATCAATTTGTTTATTGGCACAGGCTCCGAAGATGTTACACAAGTAAATGTCAAAGCACTGTTATTTGATCCTGCACGTCGAACTGAAGCAAGTCAATTACTGCAAACCGCAGACGACCATATCAGCGTAGTACTCAAATCTTACCCAAATTGGAGGCAATGGTGTGCGAATTTGGCAGGTTAAAACTGTAGTTAAAGCGTAAAAAACTTTGGTGTTTGGGCAAATCGCCTCATACGATACCGCTAGACAGGGCACATTGGTAGCCCTGTTTCCTTGACTTCTTATAAGTATTTTGCTACAATAATAAGATGAAAGTAATCAATGTTATTGCCGGCCCCGGAACGGGTAAAAGCACACTAGCGTCAGGCTTGTATCACGAAGCAAAGCGCCGAGGGTGGAATGTAGAGTTAGTTACGGAAGTAGCTAAGGACCTAGTTTGGGAAGGACGACATTGTGCGCTGAGTAATCAGGCCTATGTATTTGGACGTCAAGTTCAACGAATACATAGGTTGGAGGGACAGGTTGATTATGTTATCACCGACAGTCCATTTTTATTGAGTGCTATCTATGCCCCAGTGGATTATCCACCAGAGTGGGAAAAGGTAGTTGTAGAACTTTGGAAACGTTACGACAATGTTGTAGCATTTCTAGAGCGCGGCCCGTGGTTTGATGATCGCGGCCGTGTGCATAGTCTCCAACAGAGCGTGGAGATCGATCAGAAGATCGCGGTGCTACTGCAAAAGCACAATATAACCTACACCCAGGTTGATTGTGGATACAGTAACCCAGGTGAAGTATTAGACAGCGTTTTGTCAAATGCGTAACTGGAGGCGGTCTCGATGAAAGGAGGTGTAGTATGCACATGACCTTGAATTATAACTTGGGCATGTCTGAGCGAATGGGCGACCGTTTGCTTGTAAGGGTAATCGCATTACTCTTAATTTTTACAATATTGTTTTCTTCTGTAACAGAAGCTAGACGAGTTGTTGTAGAAGAAATAACTCACGGATTAGAAACAGTTGATGACTGGGCTTTTGCTAAAGTTACCAATTACCGAAAGGAAACGTGGGATCAGCGTATCAATCGCTTGATGAATACAAATATTCAAAATGCAGGCGGCGTATCAGCCGCAGTAGCCGATCGCGAAACACGTTGTTTAGCAGAAAACATTTATTATGAAAGTCGCGGAGAGCCACTGAAGGGTCAATTAGCAGTTGCCAAAGTAACACTAAACAGACTTGATGAAGGTTATGCAAAGTCAATTTGCGGCGTAGTTAAGCAAGGATGCCAATTCTCCTGGGTATGTAACGGTGCAGTTGCTCGCCCGTTTGGTTATGCTTGGACCCAAGCAGTTGGTATTGCATTGGTTGCGTTAAATGAATCGGGTAAAGTTGAGGATCCGACTAACGGCGCGACCTACTTTCATGCTACATATATAGAGTGGCAACCAGGATGGCGCAAAGTACAAGAATCAGTGCGTCAAATTGGTAACCATGTGTTTTATAGAACTAAACCAAAGAGAGATTAAATGAGAAGATTATATCCAGCCAGGCTTCTAGAAGTGCGCGGTACCGATACCTTAGAAGTAGAACTAGACCTTGGCTTTAACGTGTACAGTCGCCAAAAGATTCGTCTATTTGGCGTAGCAAGCGCCAATAAAGATAATGAAGTAAAAATAGTTTTAACTGAACTATGCAAGGATGGATTCATCGTTGAACCAATCATTACAAAACGTGCAAAGCTAGGACGAGTACTTGGCTGGGCATATCTTGCAAATGATCTCGGTGATCCTACCCTTAATATCAACGAAGCATTAGTTGATCAAGAGCTTGCTACTTCCTTCCAAGTTGACGACGAGGAAGAATAATGTATGAGGCGGGACTAACTGCTCGAAAGGTAGCAGTGTTTGATACAGCTATCTTTGACCGGTATCGTGCGTGGGAAGCTGAATTTGATTGGGATAAGCCCAATTGCTTCCTACGTCGAGTCCCACCAGGCAAACGTCCCGACCATACTTACATAATTTACTTGCCAGTAACACCTGGTCGTAGCGCAAGTTTCAGCAGAGAAATGTCAGCATATCCTCCAGCGATTGAATCAATGTGGAGCAACATTTTAAAACCCTGTTGTGACCATTTGATCGGCTTAACTGGTATAGAAAATCCTGTACTGGTTCAAGCAGATATTGCACGTATGAAACCACGCGAAGGTGATACATTTCTGCATACCGATACACGTTATAATCAACGTTATGCTCGTCGCTACAACATTGCAATCAGCACTAATACTGATTGCTGGCTTTACCACAACAGTTATGATTTAAATAATGGTGGTGTACGTGATCACATTGCCGAAGGCGAGCTATGGGAATTAAACAACAAGATTCCACATACCGCAGTAAACGGTGGTGATACATGGCGCACCCATTTAATCATTGACGTTATGCCACAAAACTATTACGACCGTATGTGTGAACGATACAACCCATACGACAAAGTACCAAACCCACAATCATTAAATACTACCTACGATTATGATATCGGGGGTAATTTGATACATGAGCCTCTATTTGAGGATCTACCACACTGCTTTCCAGCAAGGACACACATATAATGAAATTTACATTCACAGACAAGCTAATAGCAGTATTAGCCTT